>Ga0114922_10005339_pt1 | contig 11855 bp, 10 predicted proteins | sample AartaG_FD_100975 | JGI IMG/M metagenome (GOLD analysis project Ga0114922, IMG submission 100975) | Deep subsurface microbial communities from Aarhus Bay to uncover new lineages of life (NeLLi) - Aarhus_00045 metaG | ecosystem: Environmental > Aquatic > Marine > Oceanic > Sediment | place...
GCAAAACCTATGATTTGTGACAGAAAAATTAACATTTGTTAACCGATTTTCGGCCTATTTTAGCCCTGGAAAAGAGCCTCAAAACCTTATTTGATACTGAAAGACAGGATCTCTGCAAAACCTCCGTTCCATTTTGGCACAGTTGGCATCAGCGATCACTACATAGAGAATCAACTGCTCTTGGTTGATATCTCTGGCTTATTTAGCATAATACCTCAGTAGACGGGCTGCCCAGCCTAAAATAAGACTGAGTTCCTCAATAGGGAACTCACTTGCTCTATATTCTCCCAAAACTTCCTTCATACAATTCCAGTCGCGTCCTGAGCGCGGAACTCCTTGAGATAACAATCTGAGAAGTCCGGCCCACGGGTTTGGGTCTCTGCTGTGCTTCATAAGGTATCGCTGGACTTTTTGCAGCTCATTGTGACTGACCCAGTTCTCTCTGCCTCTATAGTTATACCGTAGCCTCCGGGCTAAGCCATCAGCAGCTTCCATCAGAATGTCGCGGCTATGAGACATCGATCTTATCCCTCCCTTACCCAGAAAATGATCAGCTATTCTGAATCTGTTGGAGAATATCCTTTAAGATTTCCTCGCGGTTCTGCTCCGAAAGACTTTGCAGATATTCTTCCACACAAGCATTTCCCCAATCATCCATTTCCTTTTCCTGGACATCTTCCGCAAAGGATGTATAGGAGTTATCATTGTTTGTAAGTCGAATCTTACCCAGGATTGAGAATCTAACGCTCCCAAGCCCTCTATTCTTCCCGCCGCCCAGCTTCAGGTTGAAACGGTGTCCTGGCGACAGTCCCATCGCGAACAGCAGTAAACCGATCTCTCGCCTGGTAAGGCTCTGGAAATGAAGATCGCATGTGAAGTTCACCGCTCCGCCGACTGTTTCAAGCCGTTCACCACTCGGCGGTTTCGTAATCCACTTCTGGGGATCATCTTTCATATAGAATTTCCGCCCACCGTCCAATATTGGCTCCCATCTGGTTTCAACACAAAGTATCTGAGTATTGACGCTATTTGGCTCTTGCAGTTCACCATCCAGAAACGTGATCCTGCCTTGAAACCCTAATGTGCCAAAAATGGCACAACAGATGCACAAGTTATCCCCGCTGCATCATGCTGCCTCACAGGATGGTGATAGCGCCTCAGCATACGACCTGACCACACCCTTGACCGACGTTCCGGGTATAATAATGCGGCTCAAGCGGCGGAAGAAAGGTTGGTAGATTCCCTGAGCATCCAATTCATAATCTCCTGTACCGATAAACACCGGAGTCAAGGTGTAGATGGACAATGTCATTAATCCCGTTCGGTGGGATAGTCTGTCGTGGTAATCAGTTGCCGACAGAGGCTCTCGCTCGGTTCTGACGATGGGAACTTTGTAATAATTAGTTGGCTGGCTAGGATCTAACATCGTCTTTCACCTCTATGATCTTAACGAAGCGCAGGAAAACTCCACCTTCTTCAGAAGTTACTTCCTTTGCTTCAACCCTTAAGTTCCGCAAGCTCCTATCAGGTTCTGACTTTGGAGTGAGCGCGTTCTCAAACTTCATCATTCCGGGATGACGCTTTGTGTCAAACTCGAAAAGTAACTCTTGAGTTTTTCCATGTTCCTCGCCCTTGCAGACAATGCCAAAATCGCCATTCCAGTACACATCCACTTCCTCATTGAAAGCGCGGAATCCGAAGCTGTCACCATACTTGCCTCTGCAAGTTACCAATTGTTGAGAAACCTGGTTTCCAGTAGAATTCCCATCAACATGCATCCCAGAATCCCAATCCTGTAGTATGAAAAACAGGTTCTGCTGATTTGTCAGGACCTCCAGGGCTTCATCGAGGCTATCAATGGATCTCATTGCGACTCCCTCCTCTTCAGCAGGTTCTTCCAGTTGTTGCTGTTTACTAGCTTCAAGGCCATATTCTTCCAGCACTCGTCAGGATCGGCAGCCGGCGTGAAGCAAGTTGATATCAAATACTCAGACTGCGATTTGAGGTATTCAGGCGCTTCTATATAGTCTTCAGGGATCAGGTCATAATCTTCAGCCCTGTCTGCGCAACCTATACCCATCAGTTTGTTACCACCGTCTGTAAGACAGCCCAACTGCTGGATCTGAAAATCGGTTATAGCAATCTTTACCTTACCAAGCCCTCTGGATTTGGATGCGCCTAGGCGTTGATGACCTGCATTGATGTCCCTCAAGACTAGCGCCAGAAGCGCTATCTGCCAGAGTTGATAGTTTCTTAGAGTAACCTCGCTATGGAAGCTGCCAGAGGAAACAACCTCTGCCGTGAATAATGCGCCGCGGGCAGCAACTCCCCTCCTCCGGTCAATCTTGTTGCTGGTTCTCGATTCAAGTATAATTTCCCCGGCAGCTTGCTGCATAGCCTCACGGTCAGCGGTCAGTGGCCAGGGGTAAGCGTCTGTAAAGCGCGTTCGACTGGCCAGTTCTGTGGATCCGAAGGTACGGCAGGCAAAGCAGTGCTTTTTATAAGGGAATTTTTCGCCGTTTCTCCTGCCCGAACGTTCCGTGCACGCCTTCCCTCGTTGTGTAATGTCACATTCTGATCTCTCCAGTCTGAGTGTTCGCAGAATGCGCTCAGCGTGACTGCGGATAACACCCCTTAAACTGCTACCCGGAAGGTAGGGTACCTCGCCAAAGTCCATTGAGGTTCTAACAAATTCGTTGTCCGGTCTTGTAGGATCAAAGGCTTCTCTGCCAGTTTTGATCAGAATAGGTGTTACCGGCTCGATACAAATATCCATTCGCGCCTGGTTATAGAGAACTTTGAACATTCGCTCCCGCCTCCTTTCTCTTCATATCCTCCCTAAACTGCATCCAGCGTTTCTTCTCCAAATTCCGTTCCTGTGGCTGAAGTTTCTCCCAAAGTGCGCTTTTCCATTCTTCCATTTTCCTGGCGATCTCGCGCTTTTTTTCTTCCAGCCTTTGCATCTCTTCATCACCTTCCTGATCGTTTTTCTCGGTGGGCTGTATATCGACGCCGGGAAGATGATAAATTCCCTCTTGAGACTCGACTATTAGACCTTCTTTGACTGCCCTCTCAAAGAGCTTCTTCCAATTATCATACCCCTTCTCTCTGAGCCTGTCCTTTGTCATACCTTTTTGCTGCATTTCTGACACCAGCCCGTCGTGGTCCAGGGAGCCGGCTTCGCCAAGGTATGTTATAAGTTCTCGGAGAACTTCATCGGACGGCTCATTATCCTGCGTCTTTGACTCGACAGGTTCTTTTAGCTCTGCCTTCCCTATATCCTGTTCAGGTTCCTCTAACTGAGGCTGAAGTTTGGCAAGGAGGTTATCCGCTGTGACCTCGTGTATGTGCTCAACTTCTATGATCGTCCTACCTAGCCCGCGAGATGTATCGCCTCCGAGCAATGCAAAGCCCTGATTGAATAGGTCTATTCCGAGGGCGAGTAACCCCATTTCATAAGGCTCTGGATTTTCAGCCATGATCTCGAATTGAAACTCCACGCTTGCAGGTACAGCTTCAAAATCGTATTTGCCACCGGACGCGGCGGTTTCAGATTCTCTATCAATAACAACTCCGTCACGTACCATTAACCACTCGGCTTTCCAGTCAGATTCCACCTTCATATCCAGAACATGGATTTTTGAGGCTGCCCAAGGAGAACCAAAGAGCCGGCATACCCAGCAGGCTTGCTCCAAAAGAGGAAGATCCGCTCCTTCACCGAACTGATTGACTATATCTCGCTTCATTCTAGAACTGATGCATCTAGATTTATCATCGGTGGGATCGCAAGCTAGCCAATCTGGACATGACGGGTCAAAGGCTCTAAGCCAGCTTTCCAAGTTCGAGCGAAGAACACCCTTGAAAGATGAACCAGGGATGAACGGATTTCCCATGAAATCTTTCAATACTGGCAAGTCACTTGCGGTCGGGCTTAAGGCTCTGCCTGCGCCGATATGCAGACCTGAGGCAAGCTTCAGTTTGCCGGTTAGCTTCACCCGACTGCGGAAAATATTGAATCCGTATTTGCTGTCCTGAACCATTATTTCAACTCCTTTCGGATGTTGCCAACTGCTGTTCATAAATAGCATGGCGGCCTAGAAATCCCAAGAACAGTCGAACAAGCCGTATAGCAACGGATGGATTGAGTCCAGCAACCTCATTGATTTGGCGGATCAACTTCTCGCCAAAATCGCCGTTCCGCCATCCTCTATCTGAACTTCTTTCTCTACCGATCTGATACCGGATGAAGTTGATAACTTCTTTAACAGAGCTTGTGGATATGGCTACGCGAAGTATATTCTCAAATTGACTTCTTTCCAAAGGAACAATAACTGACCCACTGCTCCTTCGTTCCTCGAAGAATTTCTCTACCATTTCAACCAATTTATCTCTGCTACTTTCAATTAATATGACATGGTTGATTTGCTGCATAGCCAAACTCGTCGTTTCCATGCTGTGTCCCTCCTTATCATTGTTCCATTCTATCAATGTGAAATGGATCACAAAAAGATACCCTTCCAAATCCCTCTTCCCTGCGTGCTCCTATACCTCTGCGGAGGAGTTCTGGTAAACTGCCCAAAATATATTGCTGGGCGATATTCTTACAGGAGAAGACGAAAGCGCTACCGCGGCGAACGACAGGGAAGAGGTCTTTTCTTATGCCTAAGGCATCGCTGTAACCACCCCTGTAAGATGTCTGGGTGATAACCTTCTCCAACTCCAAACAGTGGTCTGGTATGTTCAGAGCGTTTTCTACTTCCTCAATGAGTTTAGCACTCCAGCCCACTGGAGCAAGGATCAGATCCGAGAGCAAGGTGAGTGAGAAATACATACGATCCTCGATCCCGCTTATTCCTGCTGCCGAAAGTGGAGTTTTGATAACTTCTGTGAAGCTTTCCATACGCTGCTGCCATTCGTTACTATTCCCAAGGATGTCCTCATCTTGCTGCTTCACCGCTACTTTTAATTGGCCGAACCCCCTGTAGCGCGCCCCACCAACAAACAGATTCCGACCGTTTAGGTTCTCCAGGTAGCGCCTAAGATCATCTGTCAGTCCAGTTACAATACCCGTGAATCTTATACGATCTTCTTCCTCTGACTCCAACATTGTGTCCATCAGTTCGTAGGAGTAAAGCTGTCCCTCTGCGCTTGTCATCCGGTTTCGGTTGATAGCCGTTTTTGTGTTCATCCGGTAGGACATATCTAGTTTGGGTTCCCCTGGAGATTGTTTCAGATAAAAACCATATATGCCTTTAAGTGGCGACGAACAATGCTTGCACCTGTCATCCATCACGACAGGCACACCGAATTCACTAAGTTTCTTCACAACTGTTGCTGCGATGAGGATATCTTTCGTGCCGTGGCTTTCCCTGCCAGAGGTTCCCACAGCTAACCCCGGGTAAAGCTTGCAGGTTCTTGCAGATAGGGGTATTGGTCTACTTGGTATTCTCCATAGAGTTGGGTAAAAGTCTGAGAACAGGGCAGGCGACCTCAAAAAAGCCTCCCGAATAACATTATCTTTCCAATTATTACCATGGGATTCGGCGAATGATCTGGCTACTGCTCCACGAACTGCTGAACCAGGAATAAACTCAAGGGAGTCCATGAAGTTTTCCGTTACCTTTGCAGAACTGACGCGAACATATTCCTCAGGTATAAGCGTTACCATCAAATCCCCTATCGTGTTCTGATCCGATAGAGGATTTGTTTTGGTATATACTTCCTGCATAGAGACTTCCAGATGGCCCAGTCCACGGCTTTTATCTGCGCCCACAGCTTCTAGATTGCACACCGCCAGTTTCAGAAGATTCCATTCTTCTTCTGTCAGATCCTTAAGCAATGCTACTTCAGCCTCAAAATTGCATTCGGGTATGAAATTGGCAACAGTTTCTGAAGCGAAGAGCATGTGCTCAGATGCTGCCTTACGCTTCCGAGAAATGGCGACGCCGGGGCGAGTTACATAGCCAGTTCCAGATGGTTTGCGTGTATTTTTCTTTTCTATAATTTCCTGCTTCGAAAATATCTGCCACAGTTCCTCACTTAGCCGAGCATCATGGAAACGCAGTTTGCCCTCCAGACCTGGCGAACCGAAGACCGAGCAGACTATACAGTGGTCTGACTCCGGCCCGCATAGTTTTTCTGGAGTACCTCCATCACATACGTCCTGCGGGTATTTCAATCTCGCAAGCCTTTCAAATTCGATTCTCAATGCGCCTTTGATGGCTGAAGCAAGGATCAAAGGTATTCCGGCAGGATCGCGGGCCGTTGCGATGTCCACAAGCACAGGAGACGTTTGCCCGCCTATGAGAAGGCTGCTTTTAACCTTCAGGGTAAGTTTCAGAATCTTCATTTCAGGCCTCCATCAAATTCATAGAGTTCCATAATATCAAGGAACCCTGTCTTATAGATCCTGGGACGGACCTCCTGCATTACGAAGTCTGCCATCCATTTTTCTTGGCTTACTGTTAATTCTTCTGAGTCTTCTAGTGCCTTGAGAAACTCCTCCCATTCTTTAGTTCTTAACCATTGATAGCGCATGTTGAGCTTTGCTACAAGGGGACTTTCTTGCTCAATCAGTGATTGGATGTTCCTTAACTGGCTCTTTGAGACACTATGCTGCTTCATCAGGCTTATCCATTTGAGCATATCATTGAATCTGTTAAGCAACACGGGCTTGTCTGTGAGGGTTAGTTTCCACTCCCGGCCACTTTCCCGGACGAGAGCACCTTCCCGGAGACTTCCTATCTCAGTGCTAAGCGGAGAACCCTCTTTGATAACCATCCAGTCAACGCATTCCTGTCCTTTTATGTAAGTTTCGCTTTTTGCCGAACGGAGAAGAGATTCCGCATAATCAACAGAAAAGCGGATATTGAAATGCGAAGGTACAATAACAAACCCAACGCTTATTGTCAGATTCCGGAGCTTTTCGGAGAGTATTGAGCTTTCGACGCTGATCCAGTCCGCCAATCTGGAGAATTCTGTCCTAACGCGAATCACCAGATCAGAGACCATCCTTGCTGCCTTAAGGGCAGGAACAATCATTAGAATGTCATCGCCGCCGATTATAGGAGCCTGATACCTACATTTAAGCCTGTGTTTGATCACCAGATCGTGTGTTACCTTTTCCATTACGTAGCTTACAGCTTGGCTGAAGACAGTGTATTCTTCCATTTTCCCAAGATCGAAGAGTATTTGTCCCATACCATTGACGTCTGCGTGTACCACAGCCACATAACCGCGTTCGCCGAACTCCTCGCCAGCGATCTGGCTAATGTCCTCAGCCGTTAAGAATTCGTCATTGTGTTTTTGAAGTTCCGACCTCTCTTTCCGACCTCGCTGCCGATGTTCATTACAGCTTTGGCAAAGCCAATCTGTCTGTCCGCGATCATAGCAGGTTGCTGCTCTGATTCCGCAGGATTCGCAAATATGGATAAAGCCGGGTAAGATAGGAAGCGACGGAGTAAGTCTGCTATCCTTATGATCCCTTAACTGGTCGGCGAGGAGTTGGATAATTCTCCCGAACTTCATTCCATCACTGTGTTCGTTACTGATCATGGATACCCCAGGTGGCAAAGTATCTATCTGTTGGAATAGCATTTCTGGACCCATTACTAGCTCATATGGGGAAAACCCTCTCCAGACAACAGAACATGAACCAGTCATGCTATGTTTGGCAAAACCATGTCGGATTTCCTCAGATACTTTCTCTGCTATGGCCAGAGGAGTAAGCAACAACCCAGTGCCGCCGCCCGCGAACAGGATATTTGATTCACTTAGACCAAACTTCTGTATGATGGAGTAAACGGAGCATTCGGGGAGTTCCTTTTGGTTTTCGTTCCCTTTATTGAGCGTTAGATCTCGAACTATTTCACTAGCGCCTTGCACTTCCAGCGGCTTAGTTGAAGCGAAGACAAGATCCTTGATCTTATCAACATCAAAGCTTACCAGGGCCATAACTTTGTGAGAGAATCTCTGGCGGATCTTTTCTACGTTCTGCCGCTCTAGTATCCATGTTCCTACCTCCCCATCCTTTAAAATAGTGTTTAATGCATCTATGATCTTCTGCTTTGCTTCAGAAATTTTTGGAATCATAATTATCCTCCATTTGATGGGTATATCTTATCACCTTCACTAAATACTCCTTCAAACTGAACCCTATCTTCTAGGATCTCCTTAACTGCTGAGTATTCTCTCCAGATTTCCTTAGCCAATTTTCTTTTCTGGCAAATGGTCAATTCAGCCGACTTGTCAAAGACCATGTTAAATCTATGTTGCTGGCTTTCACTTGTCAGATACACCAGTTTAACGCGGCTATGTTTGTAGAAGTGGGCTTCTTGACGCATCTTGAAGGCTGCGCGATCAATCATACTGAGCAGTTCAATTATGATCTCCTTTTCCGCTTCATCGAGATTCTCCCGAAAGCAAACATTTGCCAGAATAGGGAATATGAATTTCTCTATCTTATCATCGACGAAATTCTCCACGTCCTCTGCTTTATACCATTTCGTTTCGGAGACGCTTTCTGCAACTTCATCCCACCTATTCTTGCATGAATACAGTAATTCTGCTAGTTCTTCTATCTTAGATTTAATACAACCATTGCAGATGCCTAAAAGCTCCAGCTTGCCCTTAAGAAGATAGACCAGGTAATCCACTTCCGTTCTTGTGCGCTCACTCCTCATCTCCCAGTAATGCTTATTAATAACCCGATCGGACTGCATATCACATCCGTCGATAACTTTCAGAAGAGCCGAGATAATCAGAATCCTATCTTTATGCAGGTCTTTTCCACGAAAGGGCAATGAATCACCAAACTGGTTCATCATTGGGCCAACAACTATAGGAAACTGTTCGTCGATCCACGGATTCTGAAAAGTTGCAAGCGGGAACTTGCCTCTATGGTATTTGCTAATCATCGCAACAGCACATCTCTCGCTCGAACGAAGGTAGTCACCATTTTTTATCAATTTATAAGAAAGAAGACTATGCCAACGTCTTGATAAAGTAGGGAACATTCCCACGGGAATAGTCACAGTGTTACCATTTTCCAATTCGAGGTCGTATACTAACGCAGTATGGCCTATATCATGAAGCCATAGACAGCATATAAGCAGATAAATCTCTTCATCAGTCAACAACTTTTGACTAATATGGGTATGAGGTTCCAAGAGATCCGAAGCATACTCCAAAAGACGCGTGCTATGTCCTCTTGAGTGTTCCACAGTTTCAGGGATCTGATCGCCTATCCAAATGTATTCCCAGTGGTCTATGTAACCTTCCAATTCATTTTTAAACACGGGATCTAGGTGCTGCATCAGTCGCGCTCCTGCCCCAAAGCGTTTGAATTTATCTCTGCTGTATATGTCTTCCAGCATCCTGCCGAAAGCGTTCTTTACCCAAACAAAGTCCTGAATTCGGAAAAGCGCCTCAAGTTTTGGCGGTGGCTCAAAACTCAGCGATTGACGACCCTCATGAATTAATGCTCGGTATTCATCAAATAACTTGAGATCCCATGAAAGCGGGAGAGATGGCACGTTGATGAAGTTTCCGGCGTCCTCATGTTTGTATATTACCTCAACGTCATTTCTCAAGAAGGCAAAAAGTGAGAATATAGAAACCAAAACCTTATATCCACCGGTGATGTTGAATATTCTGCGTTCGATGCCCGCCTCATCAAGCTTCGCGAGTTTGCCCTCAAGCATTGTAATGAATGTGGCTACGTCTTGAGAAAACTGAATCATGTTCTCTACATTTAGATCAAACGGACAGATACTGATCTTGCTTGCCGCGTCGCCGATTCTTATACCATCGCCTCGCAAGAGGCGGGACTCAAAAACTGTATTCGATATGATCTGCCTGATCTGCTCTGCACATTTTCTTGCTTTTTCCGTGTCAGTCGGAAGGAGAAATAGCTTCTCCAAAAGTGTTCCTCGATTTCTAACACTTTCTAACCAGAAACATAAACTTTCGACTTCTGCTGATGGGAAAGCAACATTCCTAAGTTTCGGTTGATTATTCAACTCACCAAGCAGATTCGGGTAAACAAAATCGTAATAGGCCCCAATATCGTAGAGCAGATCCTCCTTTTGCTCGGGTACTTTCATATTTCTACCAGAAATCCGCGACTTGGCTAGCGGATCAGTATGAAGGCGATTCCATATATTATCATATAGCGAAAGCCCAACAGTCATGAAAATTGCTGTTCTTGACACGTTCTCATCCCCCGAAATATTATTTTCTCTGGAATGACTATAACCATGAATTTCTTCCGAACAGGGGCCATTATGTGTTCCAGCAATCAGGTTTTATTTAAACAGCACTATGGGATTTATCCAAAACCCGTTACTGTTAGTGACATTTTCCTATGGATATCTCTTTTTGACAGAAAAGAAATATAATGAAAGCTCGGTAATTCATCTAGTATCAATTATAGCCAACCCATTAAGAATCCACAATCTTGGCAATATTGCCGTCCTGGCAACTTGCCAGCACATATTCCCCTTTGCAGACTACTCAATCTCAATGCGCCCGGGTGCTATAGGAATGCAGTATAAACCTTCCTCACTGCGCGGTGTTTGACGCTTTATGGAATATTCATGTGTCCATGATGCAGAGCCCAGTTTCTTGCGGATACGCTGGTTGATCCGGCTCAAAGTCTCAAAGAACCGGGTTTTGGGCGTTTCTCCCGACAGATCGGATGAACCCCAGCTTCTCAGATCCACATAGCGCGGATCGGTAAAGCCCATTTTCCTCAATTGAGACTTTAGCAATGGCCGCAGCTCTCCATCGCCTATCTGACTTAAGTAAAATCCACACTTTTCGCATCCGGGGCATCTATCTTCACATCCCATCCGCCTCTGGGCAAATATCATGTAGAGGGCGAACTGCAACGCCGTGAGGGGTACCGATACATCACCGATATGCAGCGATCGACTGGTTCTGTTTATCCTGAGCGGTAGCACAACCTGAAGTCCATCCACCTCAATCTGCGCTGCGCGTATCAATTCGCTGTAGCTCATTTCCGAACGCTCAACCAAAAAGGGGATCTTCTCTCTCAGCATCAGCAAAGGCACAAATGCAAGCTCTATACGGATTTGCTCAGAGGGAAACGTGCTCCCATCTGCCAGGGGAATAGCAGTAGCATTGGGAGGAGGATAGAAGAAATTCGGGTTTGATTCCAGCTCAGGATTCACAAGAACGTGGGAAAGTGTATCTCCAGGCCTTCCGTAAAACTGCATTGCCAGACCCAGATAAAGCCCCATTGTCTTGCGGCCTCCGGCGATAGATGCATGTATGCAAACATTCGGGTCAGAGGCTATCTTTCTCACCAATGCGAAGATCTGATCAGCGACTGCCTCATTGTCCCGCACTTTCCAGATGTCCTCGAGCGCATTGCCGTCTGCATCCTTTAACATGTGGATATGTTCCTGAGCGAAGCGGATTGGTGGAAGATCATAGTCACGACATAGCATATCGATCCGGTTCGAGCTTGGTCTAAGGAACGCCGCTTCTAATCCCTGCTTTCCCGGAAGCGTTGTGATCGCAAATACTTCAGCAATAGGAACCTTGGGAGAAGCCTGACACCAGAAATAGTAAAGGGTTTCGGTTATAACCTGAGGCGTCAGTCCTACGGCGCTGATGAGAACGCGCTTGCGTCCCGGCATCCTCCACGCTCCCCGGTGCTTATATCCGTCATCTGAATTTAAGACTTGGGATATTGTAAATTCCGCAAATCCTGGAAGGCGAGATGTCTTCACCAGAAGATGCTCTAGTTTACCTCGACCTAGACATAATGTCAAGCAATTTCTGACCCTCCTCTGCTTCTTGCCCAACATACGGTAAACTGCAAGCAAAGA
>Ga0114922_10005340_pt1 | contig 11853 bp, 8 predicted proteins | sample AartaG_FD_100975 | JGI IMG/M metagenome (GOLD analysis project Ga0114922, IMG submission 100975) | Deep subsurface microbial communities from Aarhus Bay to uncover new lineages of life (NeLLi) - Aarhus_00045 metaG | ecosystem: Environmental > Aquatic > Marine > Oceanic > Sediment | place: Aarhus...
CCGAGAACGGTGATACAGCCAATTATAACTACAATGAGAACCTGCCGCTAATACAGGCAATCCAGAAAGGTGCGCGTGGAGCATACTGGGACATCTTACGACAACTTTGAGAGGGACAAAAGCATCGGCTGAAAATGTGCGAAGTTTACAGTTGACCCAACATTTTGGATTGTCCTCCCATAAGGAGATTGGAGGCGGGGGGATTCGAATCCCCATCAGCCCGTTTTTGTAAATCCTTGTAAACTCAAAACTTGTAATTTAAGTGCTTTTTTTACAACAGCTTAAATAGTCTCAGACTTTATCACGTTTCATCAGAATTTATAACCTGAAATACTCCCGTATTACTCCCGCAGAAATTAAACATTTGAAAACCATAACTTCGGCCATTTCAACCAATTCATTCCTTATCACATTAAAATGTTTTACCTCAGCCAATGTTCTGTCGGTGTAGCCAGGAACTCATCCAAAGATATACCTTGGCCGCCGACCAACAGCCGGCGTTTGACAGGAAATGTTTTGCAAAAAGCTTCTATACCCGGCAATGTATATGACTTTGCCGTACTTTTGACCTCAATTGCTGTCAGTAAATTTCCAAGGCAAAGAATGAAATCTACTTCCCTGTTACGGTTTAACCAATAGAACACTTCTATGTGCTTGCTTTTTGCATCGTTGACTAAATGTGCACCAACAGCAGATTCAACAAGTCTGCCCCAATAATCACTGTCCGATTGTACTTCGGCAAATGTTCGATTGGATAAGGAGGTCATAAGAGCTGTATTCAACACCAGTAGTTTAGGACTTGAAGCTCTTTGACGAACACGTTGACCTGCATATTTCGGCAATCCCCTTAATAATCCAGCCCCATTTAATAAATCCAGGTAATGTGCCAACGTCGTAGTATTACCTGCGTCCTGCAATTGACCAATCATTTTTTGGTAAGAAATGATCTGTCCTGAATACTCACAGCCAAGATGAAATAGCCTTCGCAACAAAGCCGGCTTATCTACGCGGCTCATTAGCAGGATGTCTCTGGATATTGTCGTTTCAATCAAAGAATCTACAATGTAGTTTACCCAGCGCTCATGCTCATCGACTAAGGTCGCTGCTCCGGGATAGCCTCCAAAATAGATGTATTGCTCCAGCGTAAAACCGAAACACTGTTTCATTTCGTTATATGACCAATGTGTAATTGGAATAAGCTCAAAGCGGCCGGCCAAACTTTCGGTAAGCCCTTTTTGTACTAACAGAGGAGAAGAACCTAATATCATTACTCTTAAGGGAGTTTTGTTTGCGGTATCTTCATCCCACAATTTTTTGACAGTTTCAGACCAGCCTGGAATTTTCTGTGCCTCATCAATAATTAATAAGGCTGGGCGATTTCCTTTCTTAGAGATGGTTTTTGTTCGGGCAATGTCCCATTGTTGGTTTAGCCAGGTTCTGTCCTGTAGAGTAGGTTCATCAGCAGATACATAGTGCGAAGGCAGACCGCATTTTTCGATAGCCTGTCTGGCTAACGTTGTTTTACCTACCTGCCGAGGCCCGGCTAATACTTGTATAAAACGTCTTTTTTCAAGAACACGTTTAAGTATTGTTTCAAAAACAGGTCTTGTGTAATCGTTCATAACAACCTCTGTTCACAAATTACTCAATGTCCTGAGTAATTATACTCGCGAGCACACAAAGAGTCAATAAAAGTTTTTCGCATCGATGGAAAAACACGAGAGAGCAAGACAACAATAGTTGGTTTTGCTCCCGCGAGCATTTTTGCAAAACCTTTTTATATAACTTTTTTATTTGCAAGGATTTGTGGAGGAAAACTGGAGGCGGGGGGATTCGAATCCCCATCAGTCCGTTTTTGTAAATCCTTGTAAACTCAAAACTTGTAATTTAAGTGCTTTTTTTACAACAGCTTAAATAGTCTCAGAATTAATCAGGTTTTATCACGTTTCATCAGAATTTATAACCTGAAATACTCCCATATTACTCCCGTGAAGACTGGTTCATTGCGCGCAACCTCGTAGCCCACAGGTCAGCTCCTTAATCTTTTCCCTCTTCGTTAAATCCGGCAGTGAAAGTCTTACCACCTCGCCCTTGACATTAGCGGCCTAACAAAATATAGTACCAACTAAAATTGGGGGTCTTTAGTTAATAATAGAGTATAATAATGATAGCGAGCAAAATAGCATCCCCATCTTTCCAGCATGAATCAGATGCGAAAATCTTACTATGACCAATCTACCTTTATTAGAAAATTTATATCAGGACTACAAGCCAAAACCGGCTCCATATTTCAACCCTGACACAATTATAATAACCAAGGGTAGTTACCAAACCCTACAACAACGTAATCTGGTGGAAACGATTTGCAGTATGTATCCAAATGCCCAAATTGTTGAAAGATTAGACCTGCCGCACAATCGTGTAGAACTCAATAGTTCAGAGCCTTTAGAGTTGCACTATCGAGGGAAAAACACGCTGGTTTTGGGGGTACACAAAAGCGCCGTCCGGTCCAGTGAAGAGGACCGGAACACCTGCCCGAACTACTGGCATTTTTCGCCCTATGGTTTCTGCCCTTATGACTGCCAATACTGCTATTTAGCGGGCACACCCGGCGTGAAATATTCTCCAACGGTGAAAATCTTTTTGAATCTGCGGGAAATTTTAGATCAGATTTATCGAGTTGCTTCGCGGCTGACCAGGCCCACTGCATTCTACCTGGGCAAACTTCAGGATGCTTTAGCCCTTGACCCTCTTACCGGCTATTCACGGATAATGATTCCTTTTTTCGCTCGCCAAAAGCAGGCCCGGCTGACTTTGTTAACAAAAAGTACGAATGTCGACAATCTGTTGGACCTCGACCATCAAAGGCACACGATTCTTTCCTGGAGTTTGAACCCTCCTGAAATCCATCTCGCTTTTGAAAAGAATGTACCTTCACCGGGCAAAAGAACCATAGCTATAAAGAAATGTGCGGAGGCTGGATACCCGGTACGTGCCGTGATTATGCCGATTATTCCTGTCGAAGGCTGGCAAAATATATATACGAGTTTTTTGAAGAACCTTGTGCAATCAGTGCCGCTGGACCGTATCACCCTCGGCCAGATTTGCAGTTATTCCGCAGCGCTAAAACTTACCGAGCGAAAGTTAGGCAAAAGAAATCCAATCTCGAGCCAACTTGAGAAAACGAAAAGCAAAGATGGCCGGACCCGCTTTCCATTGACACTCCGGCTTAAAGTTTATAGACATCTCATTGACACAATCAAAAAGCTCCAACATCGGTTAGATATCGGCTTATGCATGGAGGAATACCCAACCTTCAAGGCATTGAACATGGAAGGCGATATCGGCCGCTGCAATTGTGTACTCTAATACATTCACGAAACGACTTATAGTAAGGTAAAGCCCTCCTTCGCCAAGGCTTCGGAGGACATTCTGCATAGCTCGCTTTCAGCGAGCAACGCAGAATGGAGGCGGGGGGATTCGAACCCCCGTCAGGGCGATTTTGTAACTCATTGTTTGGTAATGAATTACGACTTAAACCTCGAAAATCCCAGCACTTAAAACATTCCCATAGTTACTCAATTTTCTCACTGTTTATCAGAATTTGGCTTTAAAATGCTCCCGTATTACTCCCGTGAAAAACATCTCTATCTTCTTGGCAAAGTGTACTCTTCCGTCATTTGTCGAAAGTCCCATCCGTAGTCATGGAACACGAACAACCTTTATACCATTGCGTTTGAGGAGTTCACCAGTTACTCCTTCCCTATCGCATGAAGGGCTGCCTCCCTTCAAATAAGCACGGTGAGCACCTACAATTTTCGCAATCTCCAATGTATATTTTGCGCCGTTGACATGAAATCGGGTTACATCCTGGCCATTTTCAGGTGCGATGATTCGTAGTCCTTCGTCAAGAACCTGTGCTCCTGTTCCCTGAAGTGTTTCACCTGTTCTCGGCGTCGCCATACCGCCTAACTGCTCCGGGCAGACGGGAACCAACACATATCTTTTCCTCAAACGCTCGATCAGCTTATCACGCTTCTTTGGCTGGCGTCCATGCCAGCGACACGGAATACCAAGCAAACAGACGCTAATCAGAACAGGTTCACTACCGTTCCCACAGTCAAACAGATACCCCCCACAATTTCGCTTATTACTGACCATACTTTTAATTCTCTACGATAACTCGACGCCAAAATCGATGACGCCAACCCATACAAAACTTCAGCCGAATACACTTGCCGCACTGAATGCAGCCTTCAATTCTCAAAGCCTTAGTGACCCGATCAAATTGTCTACATGGAAAGCATTCTACCATACAAAAGCCGCAGTCTAAACAATTAATCATGCGTTTGATCAGTATATCTGCGATTTTTTCCTGTACATCCCAGAATCGGATTTCATTACCGACTCTTGCCCATTTACCCTCCACAGGTCGCAGATGCTTGGTTGCAATCCAATCAGATTCTCGAATATGATAGAGCAATGCACCTGATGGCAATCGACATTTGACAGCACCAACGACATCCTGTGTTTTTTGTCGGCGCCAATAAATGAAACCGTGACGCTGGAGTTTTTCTTCCCGGGTTTTGTACTCAGGTGCAAGATTGCTTTTTTCGATTAGTCCACTATCGAAAAGCAGCTTCTCTATATGCCCATAGTACCACTCACACACTTGAGGATAACGCTGACCACTATATGTTTGTCTTCGCCTGTCAGATGTATAGCAGCAAATACAATAGGTTCGCTCCATATGCTTGTATATAGGATTAAGAGGAAGTCCATAACGATCTTTAATAACGTTAATGATTTCTTCCTTTGTAAATTCCAATAGAGGGTTAAAACAAGGCAGATCAAGCCTGCCGTAGAGACCGACCGTAAAGCCGCCGAGAACGGTGATACAGCCAATTATAACTACAATGAGAACCTGCCGCTAATACAGGCAATCCAGAAAGGTGCGCGTGGAGCATACTGGGATATCTTACGACAACTTTGAGAGGGACAAAAGCATCGGCTGAAAATGTGCGAAGTTTACAGTTGACCCAACATTTTGGATTGTCCTCCCATAAGGAGAATGGAGGCGGGGGGATTCGAACCCCCGTCCCGAGATGCTTCAAGACAAGCGCCTACATGCTTAGTCGCTTTATTACTCTTTCGCCTCGCCAAAAGCCAAACGACAGGCTGTTGGTTCGACTATTTCGGAATTAAATCTTGCCTTGCCGGCCCGAACAACCGACTCGGCCAGCCTGCTATGTGACGCCCTTACCAAACCCGCAGACAAAGTCAGGCAGGACGGGCCGCTAAATTAAGCAGCCATTCGCAACATTGAGTTGCCAATTAAATTTGTTGCCGGATGATTAGCCAGGCCAACCGGCGTCCTGGACATGCAACTTGGCTCTCCGCCATCCGGTCGAAACCGTTCGCCCCCGTATTAACTTTTCAAAAATCTCGACTCTCGGTTCAATAAACCCTTTATAGCCGTACATTTTATTATATCGTCTTCCGCAACAGACTGCAATACAAATTTTGGCTGTTGCCTTGTTTCTCCCACGCAACAAGCTGTCAAATAAGTATTTTTCTAAGATTAAGATGTCGCCGGAATCTGATACATCCGACCGTCAAACAGCGCTTTTATTCATACAAAACAACTGATTAGAATGATTGTGTCATTGCATTCTCTTCTATTCTGGTTATAATATAGCTATTCTTTGTATTCCGCCGGCAAAAAAAGATTTTTGCCCGGAACCGCAAGAGGCGATTTTGGCTGCGATGCTTCTGAGTTGCTTTTAATCGAGACATATACCTTATGGACCTATCTATTGTTATACCGGCACTTGACGAAAGCAAAAAGATTGGTCGGGACATCAAAGCTGCGGCGGCGTTTTTAGAGGGCAATCGACTGGCGGGAGAAATTATAGTCGTCGATGACGGCAGCCACGATAACACCGCCGAAACTGCAAAAAATGTCGAAATCCCCGCAGCAATACAACGTAACGTCATTCGTTACGAGCATCATCGGGGCAAAGGATACGCCATTCGAACCGGCATAAAACAAACAAGCGGTGAATATGTGATGTTTGCCGACAGCGGCTGTTGTGTGCCCTATGAAGACGTTTTGCACGGACTGAAGTTACTGAAAGACGGGGCCTGTCATATAGCTCACGGTTCAAGAAAAATGAGGGGATGCCATATTGAAAGGACCCAGAGCCTATATCGGCGGATTTGTTCCAAAATGTTCCACTGGTTTGTGATTCACTACATGAAAGTCCCCGCCGAATTCACCGATACACAATGCGGCTTCAAAATATACAAAGGCGATGTCGCGCGACACCTGTACGGCGAAAGTATTACAGACGGATTTATTTTCGATGTGGAAATCATACTGCGGGCCCAAAAAGAGGGTTACCGTATAAAAGAATTTCCCATTGACTGGACATGCGACCGTGACAGCCGGTTATCACCGACTCGAAGTTCATGGTGGGTCCTTTCCGAACTGATAACTATCAAGCGAGCCCTGGACAAAAAACCCCAGAAGCAATAAAGAGCGTTTGGGAACCCTTAAAAAAAAGAAATCTTTCCCCGGCACCGGCGAATAAAACTGCCGGCTATGTGTATCCGGGCACGGTGTTCCGGACCCGCCGTTTTAGCATTGGTGAGATTAGGAGCAAACAATGATAAGAGCAGGATTGAGTGTTGTTATTCTGGTGAGTTTCTGTGTGCCATCTTTTGCTTTGCAATTTACCGTGGCCCCCGATGGCCACGACGCCAATCCCGGCACAAAAGGCCGACCTTTCGCTACTCTCACTCACGCCCGCGACGCGGTTCGGCAGATGAAAAAAAACTCGAAAGGCACCATCACGGTCTACCTTCGCGGCGGCACCTATTATCTTGATGAGCCGCTGGTATTTACCGCCGAAGACTCGGGTCCGGCAATTTGTCCCGGTCCGGCTTCAGACGGACTGGACAAATTGACGGACGAGGCGCAGGTGCGCTTCGTCGCCTATAAAAACGAAAAGCCCGTGCTCAGCGGCGGAAAATTACTGAAGCTCAAATGGACGCCTCACAAAGACGGCGTTATGAAGGCAAACGTGCCGGCTGACGTAAAAATTATTGACCAGCTTTTTGTCAACGGAAAGCGACAACACATGGCCAGGTTCCCAAACTTCGACGCCAGGGCGAAATTCTTCGGCGGCACCAGCGGCGATGCGATTTCGGCACAGCACGCAAAAAGCTGGACCAATCCCGCCGGCGGTTACATGCACGCCTTGCACAGTTCGATGTGGGGCAGCAAGCATTACCGTATCGTCGATGTGGACCGCGATGGCAATATCAAGTTCCAGGGCGGCTGGCAGGAAAATCGCGGAGGAGGTTGGGACCAATTCTATCGCGGCGGCTATCACAAAAACTATCTGTTCGTCGAGAATATCCTCGACGAGCTTGATGCAGAGGCCGAGTGGTATTTCGATGAGAAGGACCGTATCCTTTATCTAAAGCCCGAAGCCGGGACAAATCTGCACAAGGCAGAGATTATAGCCGCCGGGCTGACCGAGCTGATAGTGGTCAAAGGTTCGACGGACAAGCCGGTAAAGAATATCACCTTCAAAGGCATCACGTTCAGACATACAAAGAGGGTCTTCCTGGAGCCGTACGAAAGGCTCCTGCGGGGGGACTGGTCGATAGCCAGGCTCGCAGCCGTTCGATTCGCCGGAGCCGAAGATTGCTCGGTTCAGGATTGCGTATTCGAGGACCTCGGCGGCAACGGCTTACTTTTAAGCGGATATAACAGGAATGTCGATGTGCTGGCCAACAGGTTCACCAGGCTCGGCGAGAGCGGCGTCTGCATCGTCGGCGATTTAAAAGCCGTCAGAACTCCCGCCATTTCATACAGCAATACGGTCCCGCAGGACCAGATCGACCTTGTCCCCGGCCCTAATACGCCTGACTATCCGAAGCAATGCCGCATCTCAAACAATCTGATGGATCGCTTCGGAATCATCGGCAAACAGGTCGCCGGCGTGATGATATCGATGGCCGAAGAGATCACCGTCAGTCACAACACAATCTATCAGTGTCCGCGGGCGGCGATTTGCATCAACGACGGTTGCTGGGGCGGACACCTCATCGAATACAACGATGCCTTCAATACAGTACGAGAAAGCGGCGACCACGGACCATTCAACAGTTGGGGCAGAGACAGATGGTGGAAAACATCATACAACGGCGGCAGGGACCTCGAAACATTCGCAAAGGCCAGGAGCAGACTCGACAACTACAAGGTAACGCACATCCGGTACAATCGCTTTTCGCATCCGGGCGGCCATTCATGGGGCATCGACCTCGACGACGGCTCCTCGAATTATCACGTGTACAGCAATCTGTGCCTCGGCATGGGAATCAAACTAAGGGAAGGATTCTATCGTCGAGTGGAGAACAACATCATCATCCGCGGCTTCTTCGGCTTCCATATATGGCTGCCCGGCTGCGACGACGTTGTCGAGCGTAATATCGTCGTCGATGACAACCCCTATCGGCTCATCAGGGCCAATCCCAACTACGCCAAAAGCTTCAACCGAAACCTCTTCTGGAACGAAGGAGAACATATCCGCTTCGATAAAGGCAGCTTCGAGGCTTGGAAGAAGCGAAACCTCGATATCGAATCGCTCATCGCCGACCCGCTATTTATCGACCCGGCCAAAGGGGATTATCGTGTCCGGCCGAATTCGCCGGCGCTGAAGCTTGGCTTCAAAAACTTCCCTATGGATAATTTCGGCGTCCTCAAACCGGACTTTCGCGCCGAGGCTGAAGAAGAACATCACCTTTTTGACCATACCAAAAGTAGGGGCGGTTCGCGAACCGCCCTTACCGCAACCGATGCCTACGCATTAAAAAAGCAGCTCGCTCTCTTTCCACCTGCCAAAGGTCAGAATCTTCTCTTGCCGTGGTTCTTTACCCCACTGTGCCATTACAAGCATCGCTGAGACATCTCGATGGCGGGAACAATATTGTTTGACTTCATCCGGCGTCATAACCATAAAGGTAGTCGAAAGTGCATCGGTACTCGCCGCGTCACGCGCACACGCCCAGGTGGCGCTTTTAGCCTCGACAGGCCGGGCCGTCCGTGGGTCAACAATATGCCGTCCCCTCTGCAAACCTGAACCACTCACAGCACGGTTTTCTAAAACGAGCCGGGCCAAGGTCTGTTTGCGTTTTCGAGGATGGCTTAACGTCACAGGCCAGCCCTTTGTCCCTTTTGGCGCACCCATCGCCAGGACCGAACTGTAGCCACCGTGAATCAGAGCAACGTCAATACTCCACTCACGCAGCAGCTCCGCCATCTTGTCAACGCCGTAGCCCTTGCCGATACCGCCGAGGTCAATCTGCACACCATCCCTGAGTAACTCCACGGTATAGTTGGCCTCGTTCAGTCGCAAAAGGCCCATGCCCGTTCGCTGACGGGCGCGATTTAGCTCCTGTTCAGAAGGATTGCGCAGCGTTTTATCCTTGTTGAGCAAACACTTTAGCAGCGACCCAACCGTGATATCAAAAACTCCATTGGTTTCGGCGTGCATACGCCGGCAAAGCTGCAAACACTCGAACGTGTCCAGACAGACCTTTAGAGGCTGGCCCGCAGAGAGGTTATTTATCCGGGAGATGTCACTGTTTTCAATAAAACGGCTCAGGTCCTGGTCAAATTGGTCAAGCATATCGAAAGCGGCACCGGCCGCCTGCTGGGCGTACCGCTTATCCTCGTGCGAGATGAAAATCTCGAAAGTTGCCGCCATCGCCTCATGGGCAAAGCGGTGCAGCCCCGAGATTAACGCCCAATCGCTTTTGACAATATCAATATCTTCTCGTGGCTGAGTCATTTGTCACCTGTCATCTGTGACTGCTCTGACCGCAACTGGTACTGTTGGTAACTGTCTAACAAATCTTTCGTTACATACCCGCGTAACTCTACTTGTGGACGAAGTTCCATATACACGTCGAATAGAGGTAAGTACAAATTCTTCTTCCCCGGTGGCGGCAGGTCAAAAAAGGCGAGCAGCTCCGGCTCTACACTCGGAGAGGCAATAATAACAGGGGCCGGCATCACTCTTTCATCAATCCTGCTCCACAACCAAACGTTGCCAAAAGAACGCAGGTACCAGGGAAAAGGCCAGTAGTCACCGCCGGGGAAGATAAACTGAATATGCATTTCATGGCCGTCCGGATGCACCTTGGCCAGTTCTTCCACCCGCTCAGTTACGGCAAACACATCCGTCGTCGGATGAGCGTAAACATAAGGGTTGCGGCAGTCGGCATAATATTTGTAATTGCCCAGATACCCCTGCCAGGCCAGGTGCGCTCCGCCGACAATCAGCAGTAAGCCGATAAGTATTCGCGCCGGGATATTTGGCGTCAGATTTATCAGCGCAACGGCGCCGACACCAGCCAGTAAAATCATACCGTGCAGGAAGCCTAACAGGCACCAGGGAGTTTTATAAGGGATTATAGAATACGCCACAGTCATTACCAGCGTGTAAAAGGCAATAAACCTGAGCAGATGGAAATTAACACCGGCCAGGCCTTTTCCTCTTATCGCAACTACGAAACCGACCACGGCCAGGAGAACAATAAATGCTTCGCTCCAGATGGCACCTGTTCCGTACCTGGAATAAATTAGCATTTTCAGGTAGTAATACCAGGGGTGAATATGCAGCTGGTTTTGGCCGGCCCGATTAAAGTAGGTTGTGTAAGTTCGCAGGGAGTCCGAAACTCCGCCGGGGTTGGATAGAAATGATGAGTAAAACAGCGACGACACTACCGCAGCGGCTACAAGACCTGCAACAAGATGGGAGGGTTTTACCGCCTTGGTATTTAACACGAAACCGTTTTGCCGGCTCCGCATCAACCGCATGAGCAAAAGAGCCAGCAGCATGGAACCAAAAGCAATGATGCATGTTTCCTTGGTGGCGTGCATAAGGGCCAGGAACATCCCCGTCAACAATGCCCATTTAGTGTTTTTTTTCTGAGTATAGCGGTATCCGCAGGCAATCACACCAAAGGTAAAACACACAAGCAGCATTTCCTGAATGTAGTACCGGCTGTAAAAAACCATGGCCGGCGAGACAGCGGTCAATATGGCCGCAAAAACCGCAGAGCCACGCCCCAAACCATCAGCTACCAGCAAAAGCAGCAGCACCAGCACCACACCAAAAAAAACGGGCACAATCCGCAGCGTGGTCTCGCTGATGTCTGTGAGTTTTTGTGCGCCGCTCAGCCGGGCAGGAATCAAAGTCAGGTAGTTAAGCGTCGGGCCGTGGTATTCATTGGGGTCATAGCGATAGAAACCTTCCTCCAGAAGCTCGCCAAACTTAAAGGCGTGGACGGCCTCGTCACCATGCATAGGACGCTGCTTCAACTGCGGCAGGCGCAGAGAAATACACGCAATTGTCGCAGCCAAAATCAGGACCAAACTTACTTTGGACCATTTCATCCCGTCAGTCTATATAGATACTGGCAGGATTTCTCCCTCGACATACCTATTTTTGTATCTTCGGAATGTCTAACGGGATTCATCCTGCCGGCTTGCCGAAAACTTCCACTTCGATATAGTGATTTAAGTCGTTGCTGGAATTGCCATTACTGTAGAGGCGGACATAGCGTGCGACGACACCCTTGCCCGCGATAAGTCTGCCCTCGGCAGTTTCGGTATAGTGTTTATCTTTACCGACACCCAAACCGGCAGAGTTATCGATGTCGTTGTTGAACAAGGTAGTAACATCCGTGACAAAATCAGGGTCATTAGCAACCTGCACGACCACATCGAAATAAACACGGGCGGCTTTGTGGTAGTGCCAGACCAAAACAGCATAA
>Ga0114922_10005341_pt1 | contig 11852 bp, 10 predicted proteins | sample AartaG_FD_100975 | JGI IMG/M metagenome (GOLD analysis project Ga0114922, IMG submission 100975) | Deep subsurface microbial communities from Aarhus Bay to uncover new lineages of life (NeLLi) - Aarhus_00045 metaG | ecosystem: Environmental > Aquatic > Marine > Oceanic > Sediment | place...
CATCATCATTAGGAAACTGTTTCTCAAAATCCTTAATGGTATAGGTTTTCATGTTCTTTTCTCCTATCTTGTTTATACCTATATTATAGCAGAAATAGTCCGTGATGTCAAGGGATAATTGCCATAATATAAGGCTATCTCCTTTTTGCTCGAGCTGAGCTTCACTTATGTCTTTCATTAGCTGGTTTATCTTCTCGTTATCTCCTTCAACTTTGGCATTAACGTATTTCAAAAGAGCTTCATAAGCTACGTCTTGCAACTGTATATTCGAGAGAATCTCTCTCACACAATTTAAATACTTTGGTTTTTCCTGGTCAGAAGTCGTTTCATATACTTTGTCCATTCTGGAAATGAGGTAATCAGCCCGTACATAGTCCCATTGGTGACGTTTACCTGTGAGTCTTTCTAAGTAATTCATAAAGTAGTAACCCAGGTCTTTTTTCCAACCAAGAGGGCTCAACATCGAATTTCTCCAGATCCTGAGGGTTTTTTCATCCGGCATGATGTCATACTTCGCTATTGCCTTAACCGCAGTGAAAATACTGAGCGCGCGAACCTTCCTAATACCCGGTAATGTACGGATTTTTTTATCCTTTCTAAGCTTTTCAGCTATCTGGTGTCTTTCAAAACCTCGCTCGCTAATTCTGGGCATTGAAACATTGTAGAAGTCAAAGCCTCTGGGGTCTTCCGGCGATTGCCACACCATTTCGATAACAAGATCCGAGTTGACAATCTCATCAGGTAAACTAGCTGGCATTTCATGCTCGGGCATCACAAGATCGATATCATTGGCTGTATTCTGACCAAGGATACGGTCAAGAACGTAAGAACCTACAATGTACCAGTTATTTGTCGAGATGCATTGCTCTTTTATTAAATCGCTCCCAGCTATAACGTTAAGCCCGCAAAATCCCTTGACATTATATTTACATGCCAAGGCTCTACATTTCGTGTCCCTTACGTTGGAGATCATTGTGCCTTCTGCCGCCGCAGGCTCTGAAGTATGACTTGGGCAATTGCCTCTCGCCTAGCTTTATTTTCCTCTTCCTCCACTGTCTGATACTGGACCTTAACTCTGTAACCCTTGACTCTTTCTTCTTTACCGAATCTATGCTCCGCCTCCTCCAAGGATGTTGCTGGGGTAATTCCGTTATCTATCTGTTTAAGAACATTATAACGACTTTTAACACTAGGCAACAATTGGTCTTTCTATCACAAGCCACATTCTGGCAATCCCTCTTCAAACCAAAAAGGCCTTGATTATCCCCGGGCCAGTTTCCTTCTCCTTTCTTGATATTGGGAGCCTTGGTCTAGGAAAAAAGTTATCCGTGTTTCCGAAACTCCCCCCAGCTGACCTGCCCCCGAAATGTATTCCAAATAGCTATGTTGTCCGACCTTGTAGGTTGGGGGCTCGCTTTTAGCCTAGTATAAACCCTTGTTTGATTCTGTCGTCTTCTTTATAATGGGTTATGGCACAATCCGGAGGAGCATGAACCCGGAGCAGGGATTGAAGAAAATTTATATACGCTTTAAGTTCCTCAGTTTATTTAGCCCTGCAGAGTTGTGGATTTCTGCGAAGCGAGGTAATGCGAAAAGCAAAATGTTACAGCGGTTAGAGGAAAAATGGCAGAGGTACATAATCCGTTAGAAGGGATGACAGTACGAGAAATATTAAACTGTCACAAAGACGAACTCCCTCATGAAGCGCTATTCGATAAAATACTACAGTGGCATGATGAAACTAAAGGCAAACGTCCAAAAGATAGAACCGACCTTGAGCACTTCGAAGATGTTTTAAAATATATGAACGTGCTCATAAAAAAAGACGATTTTCCCTCGGAAATCTTAGATAAGAAGCTCAAGGGATCTGATGAGTATCGACAGCTTGAAGACATAATTGCAAAGCTAGATGAGGTCGAAGAAGCACTTCTATTATGTACAGCTCTATATCACGATATCGGTAAAGCCATACTCAGACCAAGGCATGGCCCAGAAGGCGCAGACATCATAAAAGACTCAGGGTATGAGGATAGGGAAAGATTTTACAATCTTGGATTCTATCGCTCAGACATCTATTTAATGTCGAATTTAATAAGATTTCATGATTATCTTGCAATGGTTGGGACGGGAGAAACTTCCTATCTCACTTTCACTGAGGTTCTATATCCAGTAACAAACATTTCATTAGCTAAGGAAAAGAAATTCCTTGATTATTTGTTATTGTTAAATCTGGCAGATATGGCAGGAAGCATCGTCGGGGAAATTAGTAGCGAAGATTTTACAAGGTATATGCATGATTTCAACTTAATTAAGAAGGCACATAAGAACATATCTGAAAAAGTATATGAGGACATATTTAAGGAAAAACGTGATAAGACGATTAGCGATGAAGATCTACATAAACAGACTGTGTCGGCAAGGGATCTTATTGATGTAATCTCAGAATTACGGAGATTAACCGAAAACACTACTATTGAGCGTTTAAGAAGAATATTGAGAGCTGGATTTAAGGTGAGCAGGGGTGGATTAGAAAGAACAGAGAAACGCCGGTTAATTGCATATAAAGACTGGATCGAAACCCCGTATAAACAGCCAGGGCAGTATCAGGAAACAAAGAAATTTGAAGAATGGTTTATTGAAGATGATGTAGCTCCAGTGATCGAGAGTACCAGGGGGCTCAATATAGGGCAAGAATTCTATACAAAATTTGCTTTTATTTGTAAATTAGACTATAAGCTAGGCTTCATAAGTGCTTTAGTTGAGAAGATGCTGAGCACTGAGCTTAAAAGTGCGCCGAAAGCAAGAAGAAGTGCACATGATTTAAGGCGCGACCTTGCACTAGCTGTTCTAAAATTGGTTAGTACTCTGGTTGAAGCGTTTGGGGACTTCACTTCAAACAATACGAGAATCGGCCTCGGCTTTGAGCGTCTCAAAGAAATGGACCAGTCTTATAAAGAGAGATTCCTGGAAAGGTTGACAGGAAAACAGGGAGGATTCAAAGAAGCCGAAGCTCTCACGAAGCTTAGGAACTCAACTAATCTATGGGTTATTACGCCTTAAAGCGGTCTGCTGTCACTTTGCTCTGTTAAAAAAGAGCCGAAGCCCAAAATTCGTCCTAATATTCCAAGCTTACAGGTTACCTGAACCCTATCCAGCCAGATGCTCATAATCCTCTTGCCAATGATTCTCCTTATTTTCTTTGATTGAGAGCCTGGCTCCTTTCATATTTAGCCGCCATCACCCCAGAGCCACGGCATCAAACATGTTCTGGTGATATTTCTCCTTCCAGGCCCTGTCCTGGGTGAGGTAGACCTTTAGCTCAGGGTAGCTGGCCACTATAACCTTGGCCACTCCTTTTTACCGGCACGGCCATTGCCGCAGAGATGTATTTCATTCTCGTTAAGGAAAGGATTCCTTCATACCTCAGACGAGCTACTTTTTTAGGTTCAAACTATTTCCTTGTGCCGATACTGCAGAGCTTCAGCTACATGATGTGTCATGATGTTACTGTCTTCGAGGTCGGCGATGGTGCGGGAAAGCTTGAGGACGCGGTGGAAGGCACGACCGGTGAGATGGAGCTGCTTCATAGCGGCGCGTAGCAGGCTCTGTGCTGACGGTTCCACCACGCAAAATTCCTTCACCTCCTTGGGCGTCATATCGGCATTGCACCTTAGCTTCGTCCCCTTAAAACGTTCAAGCTGTATTTGATGAGCTGCCTTGACTCTGGCCCTGACTTTATCCGAGCTTTCCCCTAGCTTATCTTCAGTAAGTTTTTCATAGTTAATGTGGGGAACATCAACAAAGATGTCGATACGATCCAACAGCGGTCCGCTTATCCTCTTATGGTAGCGAGAGATTTCTCCTGGCGAGCATTTACATTCCTTAAAAGGGTCACCATAATATCCGCACAGACAAGGGTTCATGGCTGCTGCCAGCATGAAGCTAGCAGGAAAAGTAACGCTACCACGAGCCCGGCTGACAGTAACCGTTCTGTCTTCCATTGGCTGGCGCAGCGATTCCAGGATAACGTGCCCAAACTCAGGGAATTCATCCAAAAAAAGCACCCCATGGTGACCCAGGCTGATCTCTCCGGGTCGTGGCCATTGTCCCCCTCCCACCAAACCAGCATGAGAAATAGTATAGTGAGGGGAGCGAAAAGGGCGCTCTACCATGATAGGCGCATCTTGTGGCAACAATCCGCTGACACTGTAGATCTTGGTTACTTCGATGGCTTCCTCCATGGTCAATGGGGGGAGTATTGAGGGTAGGGAGCGAGCCAGCATGGTCTTGCCGCTTCCCGGTGGACCACACATCAGTATATTGTGTCTTCCTGCCGCTGTTATCTCCAAAGCTCTCTTGGCATGCTCTTGCCCCTTGATGTAAACGAGGTCAAAGATGTAACTAGGGCGAAATTCCTGTTCCCAATTTACCTCGTTGTGATACTCTGGAATGCCTATTTTGCCTTGAAGGTGAGCAACCAGCTGTGCTAGCGATTCCGTAGGGAATATGTGTATATTGTCTATAAGGGATGCTTCTCTAGCATCATCCCAAGGCACGAATATGCTAGATAAGCCTCTGTCTCTAGCTAACGCTACCATGGGCAACACCCCATGGGTATGGCGTAACTTCCCATCCAAGGAGAGTTCCCCTAGAAAGATACTGTGGGAAAGGTCAGCATTTAGCTGTTCTGAGCTAGTCAGTATGCCTATGGCCATGGGCAAGTCGTAAGCAGGGCCCTCTTTTTTTAAGTCCGCTGGAGCCAGGTTGACAGTAATGCGCCTGTTAGGAAACTTGTAATTGGAGTTTCTAATGGCTGACCTTACTCTTTCTCTTGCTTCTTGTACCGCCTTATCTGGCAGTCCAACGATGGTAAAGGAGGGTAACCCCGGCGATATGTCTACCTCTACTTCTACTATGGCTCCTTCCAGACCTACCACAGCAGCACTCTTTATCTTGGCTAGCATCTTGATAGACTTCCCTCGCCCAAGTAAGCCTTAGCCTCCTTCCGTTAGATAGTCCTCAATTCCTTTTATTAGTTCTCCGTTTTCCTCTTCGGATAGAGTGAGGTTGCTTTCTAACCTGCGAATATAATCGTCGATTTGAGGAAGGCGAGACCTCATCTGGGCTAACCTCTCATTTTGCTCTCGAATCTCCTGATCCAAATCGCTAAAATCGATTTTCAGATCTAATCGCTCATCCAAAAAGCTCAGTACTTTCTTTTGGGCCTGAGGATCCTCCGTTGCTGCCAGGTAAAAAGGCATTGGCGCCCAAAGACTTATCCCGGGAGTATTCCTCACTTTAGCTACCCATAGCAGAAAGGAATTTAAGCTTGGCCTTTCACCATGTGGAGTTTGATAATCCATATCTCCGGCCAAGTCATATTGACTTAAGACTTCTTTCATCTCCGGTGAATTGACTATGGCAAATAACTCCCTGGGAGTAGTATGAGCACTTAAGCTAACCAGAGCCCCAAGGACATATAGCTCTTTTACTTGACAATGCTGCTCAACCACATCCAAAAATGAGTTTAGAAATCTATACCATTCGGCTCTGGGGGAGTCACTCTGAAAGACCACCAGCTCATGTTCTTGGCACGCATAGAACTTGCTTTCAGGAAATTGGGCCAGATCACTTTTTACCGTAACTCCACCTAGGGAAAAGAAATCCTCTGGTTCAATCTCAGCAAATTCCTGTCCTTTTAGCTTCTGATTCAAGTAGTCAGTGACTTTTCGTCCTAAATTTCCAATATCTTCGCTCCAACCCAGTACTAAAGAGGGATTTCTAAGATTCGGTTTCTTATAGATTTTAAAAGGATATTCTTGGCTCAACCTCCCCCACCTCGCTTTTTAAAGAACTTTTCAACATCTTCCATAATTGTTTTCTCTTCCTCTTCGGTAATTGGTCCAGGCTCAGTCGGTTCTGCATAAGTCACATGCTTTAATCTATCCAGTTGTCCTCTCACCTCCAAGGGGATTTGCTGGTAAAATTCTTCAATTCTTCGTTCTACTTTTTCAGCCAATTCATCCAATTTTTTCAGGCTAATTTCTATTTGCAGACTATGACTGAGAACCTCCAGCACTGACTTTGAGGCTTTGGGATAGGACAGCGGCAATCCCTGAAGATATACTGGTATCTCACCCATAAGGCAAATGGCCTCAAACCCCCTCCTCTGAGCAACGCCCAATAAAAGCCCATTTAAGCCAGTGATATTCCCATGTCCACCTCTTCCTTCGATGTCTGACATAAGTATGGTGTTCTCGTATCCTCGTATCTCCCGGATTAAAATTCCGCTATTGGGCACTGCCCAAACTCTTGGCTTTATGGTATGGTGGGTCAAAGCCACAGCCGCTCCCGAAGTGTAGACTCTGCGACATTTAAAACTCTCAGCTACATCCAAGACGAGGTTAGCCATCTGATAGGCCTTCCTTCCCTCAGCATACATCCTCCCTCCCTCAGTGGGTTGCTCTTCACCAATAAAAAATATTAAATCTCCTCCCTCCGTTTTCTTGAAATAAAATTTGTTGCTAGGAAATTCTAGGTGTTCCAAAATTCCCTTCCTAATCAAGGCCCGCTTTGGATAAAAAAATTCCCAAGGTTCAATTTCTCCAAACTCCTCTGCCTCTAACATCCCTCTTAAGGTATCAACGGCGGTTAGCCCGATATTTCCTATTCCTGGCCAACCGGCTACCAAAATTGGGGTCTCAAGCTGTGGCGTCTGATAAAGTCTAAGCCCCATCACTCTCCTTTAACTCCATATTTATTATATACTATATATGCTATTCCTTTTCTTGCCACGGGTAAAATTTCTATTGGGATTTTATATTGAGAGGATTAGAATCCAGGTCAGGTTATCCTCGATTCGAATTTCTCAAGGAAGGGCAGATGGAAGGAGGTAAACAATGACAGATTGGGAGAAAGAGCTTCCACCAATCGCTAGAGAAAGATTGGCCAGAATTGGTGAGTTCAGCCAAAAAGAAAAAGAGAAGATGGTAGATTCTGAGAGGGTGAACTCGCTGCTCTCGGAATTTTACCAGGGTCAGATTGACCCCGAAAGCTTGTGGAAGAGGTTAAAGGAAGAAGGCAGGCCATCCCTCTTAAGGGAGGCACAGATAAGGCTGATAGATTCCCTTAGTTTTGGGAGTAGTCCGGCCGAGCTGCAAAGGAAGAGGGAGGGGATTTTAGCCATAGAAACCCTCAAAGAAGAACAGAATACTTCGATAGTTGAGCTAAATTTAAACCTGATGGAGGATTTACAAAAGAAACATAGGGCAGAAGTAGAGCAAGCCTATAATAGTATAAGGGCTGAGGTAGAAAGAAATCCCCAACTAAGGGGGAAACAAGTTCAACAAGGTCAAAGCACCGTGATTGTTCAACTGACTGTTGATGAGGCGATAAAACAGCTTCCTCAATGGAGAGATTTTCTCTCCAACCAGGAAGAAAGATACAGCCAAGAGTTTGCCAAAGTGACGGAGAAATTAAAAAGAGAGTTAAAATAAAGTATTTTACATGCCTATAGCTACAGCAACGGCATGCTGCTTACTGTCAGAAAGGCTCACAGAGAGTTCGTTTAAGTCTAATTCTTCAGCTTTATCCAAAGCGTGTCCGTAAAGTTTGACTGAGGGTTTGCCATCGTCACCGGTTAAGATCTCAATTTCACGCCAGCCAATACCTCTCCCACCTGTTCCCAAGACTTTCATCACCGCCTCTTTGGCAGCAAATCTAGCCGCTAAGGATAGAAATCTATCCCGGCAAATCTTGAGTTCGGTTTCAGTGTAAATCCGGTTTAGAAAGCGGTCTCCCCATCGCTTGATTGCTGATTCAACACGCTCTATCTCCACGATATCAACGCCAATAGCTGTCACTCGGTCTCCTTTTGGGGCACTGCCATTCTGCTAGTCTTACTGTGTTTTACTATATGTCGCTGTATAGCTCAAACTCATAGGGATGCGGTCTAGCCCGTAATGGATTTACCTCCTTGTCCAGCTTGTACTCAGTCCAAGCGTCTATTAAATCCTCAGTAAACACTTTTCCTTTTAATAAAAAGTCATGGTCGTCTTCCAAGGCATTTAAGGCGTCTTGCAAAGAGCTAGGTAGAGCCTTAATACTAGCTCGCTGTTGCTCCGGCATCTCGGCAATGTCTATTTCAAAGGGACCAAACCCTTCGGCAGCTGGGTCTATTTGATTCTCGATTCCATCAAGACCTGCCATCAGCATGGCTGATAGAGCCAAATAGGGGTTACAGGTTGCATCCGGCGGGCGGAACTCTATTCTTGCCCTTTGTCTATTTACGTCATACATAGGTATACGCACCGCTGCTGTTCTATTCGCTGCAGCATAGAAAAGATTCACCGGGGCTTCATAGCCAGGGATAAGCCTTTTATAAGAGTTGGTGCTGGGATTGGTAAATGCTAGGAGTGCTGGTCCGTGTTTCAACAATCCGCCAATGTAATTTAAGGCCAGTTGGCTCAGGCCAGCATAGCCGTCCTGGTCATAGAAGAGCGAAATATTGCCATCGGATAGATACTGGTGGACATGCATACCGCTCCCAGCTTCTTGATATAGCGGCTTAGGCATGAAAATGGCGACTTTGTGGCTCTGGTAGGCAATATTCTTGATAATGTACTTCATCAGTAAAACTGCATCTGCTGACCTTAGTAGAGTATCGTGTAGCACTTCGATCTCTACTTGGGATGCGCTGCCCACCTCATGGTGGTGATACTTCACTGGTATCCCAGCCTCTTCTATTAACTTGACCATCCTAGATCTTAAGTTAGAGGTAGTATCTGCGGGTGGCGCACCGTGGTATCCGCCCTTTGGAGGAAACTTATATCCCAAGTTCGGGTTCTCCTGCCTCCCTGTATTCCAAAAGGCTTCGGAAGAATCCAGATAATAGAATGCCTGGTGCATTTCTGAGGTGTATCTGATCTCGTCAAAGATGTAGAACTCAAGCTCTGGGCTGAATAGAGCTACGCCCTTCTGGGTTGAAGCTATATATTCTTCTGTCCTCTTGGCGACATTGCGAGGATATCTACGGTAAGGTGTTCCATCAGGCTCGAAGATATCACACGTCATACTGAGTGTTTTAGGTTCACCAAAGGGATCGAGAATGCAAGTGCTATTATCTGGTATTATTCTCATGTCTCCGGCTGCAACTTTCTTATAACCGGGATAGCTAGAAGCATCTATCCCAATACCGTCGGTGAATGTCGACTCACCCAACTGGCTTACAGGGATAGTCAGATGGTGCCACCGACCGATTAGGTCAACAACCTTGAAATCTACCATCTCAATACTCTGGTCTTTAACAAAGTTGAATATTTCTTCCATCGTTAGAACCATATTTGCCTCCTAGTTTTTTGAGTAATTGGCTGCTATCAAACCACAAGTTAGAGGACAAGTCAATGGGATGGATATTCACCGTCTAGAGGTGATGTCCAAGAAATAAGCATGGAACCTCAGGTCGGGAGTCAGCTCAGGATGAAAAGCTGAAACGAGCAAGTTCCCTTGCTTAGCAGCTACAGGAGTGTCATCAGGAAGACTAGCTAGGATTTCAACGCCAGGTTCTACCTCCACAATGACAGGTGCTCTGATGAATACAGCAGGAAAAGGAGCCTCGCCCAAAACTGGCACTGCTAAGAATGTCTCAAAACTATCGACCTGTCTACCAAAAGCGTTGCGCCGTACTTCTATATCTATAGCTCCAATCTTGTGTATATCTGAATCAAGGGCACTTTTTGCCAGCAAAATCATGCCAGCACAGGTCCCGAATATAGGAAAACCATCTTGGCTTAGTTTCCCTAATGCTTTCACAAAGCCATAAGGCAACATCAATCGCCCAATGGTAGTGGATTCCCCGCCAGGGATGATGAGTCCATCTAAGCGTTCCAGGTCTTGAGGCAGGCGTACAGGCAATGCTTCAGCCCCTAATTTTTGTAAACTAGCGATATGCTCGACGAAAGCACCTTGTAGAGCAAGAACACCAATCTTTTTCCTTCTTTTCATCAGACCATAACGAAGCCAGCTACTGACTAACAGAGGTTCCCCTCAAGGTATTGGATACCTCTTTAGAGGTGACAATCACATAACCTTTACTGCTGTTCCATAAGCTACCATCTCGGCAGCTCCAGACATCACCATCGAGGTTACAAACCTAGCGCCTATTATAGCGTTGGCTCCCATTTTTTCGGCTTGCTCGATCATCCTTTGTAGTGCCTCTTCCCGGGCTTGGGCCAGCATTACGGTATAATCCTTGACTTCGCCGCCGACAATATTTCGCAAGCCCGCCATAACATCACGTCCCACATGCCTGGCCCTGATAGTGCTGCCTTTAACTAAACCTAGGGTTTCCGTTATCCTTTTGCCCTCTATGTGCTCTGTGGTAACCACAATCACTTTTCTACCCCCTTGAATTTTTCCTTCTCTTCCTTGGATGCTCGATATCTCTCCCAACCCAGAGATGCCAAGAGTATGACAAGCCCTACGGCTATGGCGGCAATAGCAATCTTGACTGGCAAGGACAGTGATAAGAACTGTAAACGGAAGAACCAGTAAAGACCCCAGCCTACTAAAATGCCTAGGCCAACTGCTAGTAAGATACCGCCGATCTTTCTCAAGCTACTCCTCCCTGAATCGGTTGGTTATTGGCAATCTCCTATCCCTGCCAAAGTCCCTGGGAGTTATCTTTATACCGGGGGCAGCCTGACGGCGCTTATATTCATTCCTATCTACCAAGCGAGCTGTTTTTTTAACTATCTCAGGGTCAAAACCCATGGCTATAATCTGGTCAATCGTCACATCATCTTCCACATAAGCCTTTAAAATAGGGTCCAATATTTCATATGGTGGCAGGGTATCGATATCTTTTTGGTCTGGTCTTAGTTCAGCCGATGGTGCTTTGGTTAAGACAGCCGCTGGTATCACCTCTTTCTCTGCCTGGCGATTCTTGTATCTGGCTAATTCAAGGACCATCGTCTTAGGAACATCCTTTAGGGGAATAAAGCCACCAGCCATATCCCCATAAAGGGTAGTATAGCCCGTGGCTGTCTCGCTTTTATTGCTGCAAGCAAGCACCAAGCAGCCAAACTTATTGGACAACGCAAAGAGAATGTTGCTCCTGATCCTTGCCTGAATGTTCTCCTCTGTGACATCCGGTCGAGTATTTTTGAAAGGCTCAGCCAGTGTTTCCAGATAGGAACTAAACGTTTTCTCAATAGGTATTACCTGGAACTGTATTCCTAGATTTCTTGCCAAAGCTTCAGCGTCTGCTTCACTGCCCGGCGATGAATAACGCGAGGGCATGGAAACACCTATAACATTTTCAGCCCCAAGGGCATCCGCTGCTATGACAGCCACCAGGCTTGAATCAACTCCACCTGATAAACCGATGGCTACTTTCTCGAAGGCATTTTTGCGCACATAATCTCTGGTGCCGAGGACGAGAGCTTGGTAAATCTCAGCAAGTTCATCTAATCTTTCAACTCGTCTTGGTGGCAAAGGAGGCCTGGAGATTGCGGGATATTCGCTTGACACATCTATCTTAGTAGCTTCTTCTAGCTTCTCCCTAATCCATGGCGTATCTTTCCTGTGTCTAGGGTCATGCAACTGAGAGCGGAATACTGACTCTGCATCCAAATCAGCTACTACAAAGTCCTCCTCAAAGTGTTTCCCACGAGCAATGAGTTCTCCCTTCTCATTGATAATCAGACTATTACCGTCAAATATAAGCTCATCTTGCCCTCCAACCAGATAATTATGGATAGCAATGGCTACACTATCTGATGCTCTGGTAGCGAGCATCCTTTCTCTAAAGAGCCCTTTTCCGGCGTGATATGGGGAGGCGCTTATATTAATCA
>Ga0114922_10005342_pt1 | contig 11852 bp, 8 predicted proteins | sample AartaG_FD_100975 | JGI IMG/M metagenome (GOLD analysis project Ga0114922, IMG submission 100975) | Deep subsurface microbial communities from Aarhus Bay to uncover new lineages of life (NeLLi) - Aarhus_00045 metaG | ecosystem: Environmental > Aquatic > Marine > Oceanic > Sediment | place: Aarhus...
AAACTTCTTGGCTGTTACAGCCGTGCCGGCTCCTGCCGGCACGGCAGCCGAAAAGTCTTTGGAAGGGGGTCTGGGGGAAAGCCTTTCTTCAGAAAGGTTTCCCCCAGCACCGGCGACGAGACCAGCGCTTGAACCAAGATCTCTAATCACACCCCTGCCCGCTCAAATCCGGTGCCTTCATTTCGACGCTCGCCACTTGCGGCTGCCCGTCGCCCGGCTCAATGCGTGCGGCCGCTACTTGGGCTTCGTGGTAGAACCACACCAGCCAATCGTTCCGAATCGCCAGGTCAAAGAGCTCCGCCTTCGCGCGCATCGTATCCATCGGATGATGGTCGAAGGCCGTGTTGTATGCCGGGCGCATGCACGGCACGATCGGCGCGGCGTCGCCTATGAAGATGATCCCGCGGCCGGCGGATTCGACAATCACGGCCTGATGGTGATCCGTGTGGCCGCCCGTCACGCGTACGCTGATGCCCGGTATCGGCTCGCAGTCGCCGTCGAGCAATTCCAACTGCCCCGCACGCTCGAGGGGCACGAGATTTTCCGGTAGATATGTGCCCTTCGTGGACGGGTTGCTGTTGGTGGCTGCCTCCCACTCGCCGCGCTGAATGAAGTAGCGGGCATTGGGAAAAGTCGGCACCGCGTGATCCACCTTGTCTTTCGCTTCCCGGAATCTCTCGTCGACCAGGCGCGTGCAGGTCCCGGCGTGATCGTGGTGAAGATGCGTGACTATCACGGCCGAAATATCGTCGGGCCGCAGGCCCAGCCCGCCCAGCGATTTCACCAGGTCGATTTTTTCGGACACGCCGTAAATGCTCCGCATCTTGGCGCCGTGCTTGCGGCCCGTGCCACATTCGATGAGCACGGTTTGCTTGGGCGTCCGCACGACCATGCAGTTCATGCCGAGCGTAACGCGGTTGAGCTCGTCGCAATCTACGAGCCTCGACCACAGTGGTTTGGGTACAATTCCAAAGAGCGATCCGCCATCGAGCTTAAACGGCCCGTCGCCGGCGAGTTGTATCTCGAAATCTCCGAGCCTCATGATTCTCCGTGCGTGGAAATGGTCAGGACGCTGATTGGTGCCTTAACAATGAAATTGTGCGCAAAACGGTCACAATATTTCGCCCTGCAGCTCTGAAAGACGATTAACCACGGAGAACACGGAGAGCACGGAGAAATCTCAGAGAGGAGATTCCCTCACGTCTTTCTTCTTCTCAGTGTGCTCCGTGCTCTCCGTGGTTAGATTCCTTCTTTCCGGCTTGTCCGGGTTAGGGCACATTGGAGTGTATTCTAAGGTAACGTAAAAGGGCGGGGATTTCAAGAGAAAACGGTTGCAGGCCGCGGCGAACCGCGCCTTAACGCTTGAAATTCGCCCACGATGCGGGTATACTGTGAAGTGTCAATGCGGGAAATTGGAGCCACACGATGCGGCGCGTAGTTCTTCTTGTTTTCATATTCATCGGTTCGATGGTCGGCGGAACCGCCCGGGGGCAGATCGTTCTCCCCGGCGGAACGCCGCAGACCGTTTCGCTGGTGAGGCTCAATGAGCTGGTGATCTATCACAAGCAACGAGAGGAGCTGATCATTCAGGCGGTGCTCGATTGGCCCGCCGGGGAACACGATGCCAGCCGCCTGGCGTTCGTTATCCCTGTGCCGGCTGCTCCGGAATCTGTGAAATTCGAAGATTCGTCTGTGTTGGACGATATGATAAGCTACGAGCGGCGAGAACCGAATGCTCCGCAAAGGCCGCCCGAGGCGCCCGGAGATTACAAGCTCACCTATCCAGCGATCACGGCGGAAGAAGACGAGCCCGTCTCCGAGTCGCTCAATCGGTGGCTGGCCCTCAACGGACTGGCCACGATCGACGCGGCGAAGTTGAAGTACTATGACGACAACGGCTGGTCTTTCGTCGTGGAGAGGGTCTGGGGCGGCGAGCACCACGGGATCGGCGCCCTCAAGCCCGTTCGGATTTCCTTCGGGGCGACACGCATCACCTTCCCGGTCCGCATGATGGCAAGCTCCCGCCCGTTCTCGTGCAGTTTATTTCTGATCACCAAAAACAACCTCGACGTAACGCCTCTGGAAGACTACGGCTTCAGCATAAGCGAAGGGGCCAGCCGAAAAAAACTCAAACACCTCCCCGAGTCGCTCGAGTCGATCGTGAGCAAAGCGGCGGCCAATCGCAGCTTGTTCAAGGAACTCAAGCGCGGACACATCTACATGTTCTCAGCCGCGGGCGATGTACACCAACCCGACTGGTCCGGCGAGGTCCTGCTGCCCGGCCCTCATGCTTCTCCCTTCGAAATAGTCCAGAACGTTCTTGCCGTGGCCGCCGCGGCGTTGGCCGTGATAATAATGACCCGGCCGAGGAAAAAGGGGGTGTGATTAGAGATCTTGGGCTGCGGGAAACCTTTCTGGGGGAAACCTTTCTGAAGAAAGGTTCTCCAACGCCTTTTCCGAAAGGCGCCCCCTTCTCCAAAGACTTTTCACAGCCGTCCCGGCGGCCGGGCCGGCTTGCTTTAGCAGCCCAAGGGCTTCTGAAGGTTGTCGCCCCCCTCAACTCTTGGACTCTTACACGAGGCCGAGCCGGCTGCCGGCCCGGCCGTGAAAAGTTTCTGAAAGGGGGTGTGGGGGGAAACTCTTTTCAAAGAGTTTCCCTCCCACCATCGTAGCTTAAACAAGATATTTAATCGCACCCGGAAAAAGGCCCCCGATGAATGACGCCCACCAATCACAAACACTCCGAACCTGATGACGTGATCGAGATACGCCCGAGACGAATCGACGCCGTTGTAACGGTGCCGGGCTCGAAAAGCTACACAAACCGCGCCCTCGTTGCGGCTGCGCTCGCCGATGGCGAGTCGACACTGCGCAACGCACTCCGCAGCGACGACACCCTCTACATGATCCGAGCGCTCAAGCAGCTTGGGATCTCCGTCGAAGAAGCCGACGACGGTGAAATCCGCGTGAAAGGCTGCAGCGCCGACATACACGGGCACTCGGCTCAGCTTTTCGTCGGCAACGCCGGTACGGCGATGCGTTTCCTCACGGCGGCTCTCACACTGGGCAACGGCAGCTATACCATCGACGGCGACGAGCACATGCGCAAACGCCCCATCCAGGACCTCCTCGACGGGCTTTCGCAGTTGGGTGCAGACGTCAGGAGCACAAACGAAACCGGTTGCCCGCCGGTGCAGATAAACGCAAGCGGACTGCAAGGCGGCACAGTGCACATGCCGGGAAACAAGAGCAGCCAGTATTTCTCGGCGATCCTGCTCGCCGCGCCTTACGCCCGCGGCGACGTGGAGGTCATCGCCGATGGGCCCCTGATCTCCAAGCCGTATATCGAGATGACGGTAAGCCTGATGCGCGATTTCGGCGCCGACGCCGAATGCGCCGACGGGGTCATGCGCGTGCGCGCCGGCCGGCACTATCAGCCGACCGACTACGTGGTCGAGTGCGACGCCAGCGCCGCGTCGTACTTCTTCGCGGCGGCGGCCGTCACGGGCGGTCGCGTGAGAGTCGAGGGGCTGTCGGCCGCATCGCTGCAGGGCGATGTTCATTTCACCGACGCCCTCGCCCGGATGGGCTGCGAAGTTTCGGAAGGAAAAACGGAAGGCGATCTGCCCTTTGTGGAGGTACGCGGCGGCCGCCTCAAAGGCATCGAAATCGACATGGGCGATATGTCCGACGTGTCGCTGACCCTGGCCGCCGTGGCTGTTTTCGCGGAAGGCCCCACAAGAATCTACAACGTCGAAAACATGCGGATAAAAGAGACAGACCGTATCGCGGCCCTTGCTACCGAGCTTCGGCGGATCGGCCAGCGCGTTGAAGAGCTCCGCGACGGCATTGTCATTCACCCCCGGCCGGTGACGCCCGCGAAGATCGAAACATACAACGACCACAGGATGGCTATGAGCTTCGCCGTCGTAGGCCTGCGGGCGCCGGGCATCGCCATTCGCAACCCCTCCTGCGTTTCAAAAACCTTTCCCGATTTCTTCCGCAAACTCGAGAAGCTATAGACCGCTGACCCGGCGCAGCACTATGGAACATATTCCAGTCTATGTGGAATAGGTGCTATAGGATCGCACCCCCAACCGGCTTACTTTCCGCCCTTTTCAGCACAACGAGCAGAATATCTGAAAACACGTTTTCTGCCGGAACACAATGCATTCCTGACAGCAGCTCGCCGGCGCGAGAGCCTCACGAGGTCGGGCCCGGGCGCAATGGCATGCTTTTTGCACTCTAAGAAGGAAATTCGAAACGTTGCGGCGCGCCAGACTTTTGCCCGCGGCGAAAAAAACATAAACGGCTCTCGCAGTGAGCCGACAAGACTTAAGCGGGGACAGAGCCCTTTCTCCCGAAAGTAGTTTGTGGGCCCTAAAGCAAAGCTCTTGGAGAAAGGGCTCTGACCATTTCAAGAGCCCAGCATTGCCCGCCGCTGCATGCCGCCCCCTGCCATCACATCGTGCTCCGACGCCGTTATTGGGTGCGATGAGGAATCTTGGTTCAAGCATTCGTCTCGTCGACGAACGTCTCCCCGCCTTCTCAGGCGGGCTTCGTCGCGCCGCCTTCTTAGGTGGCCCCTGTGCTGGGGGAAACCTTTCTGAAGGAACCTACGTGTTTAGCGTGAAGCGGCATCCATGCAGCCTGTGCGGTACGCAGGCAGGATGCCCCAGCGCAATTGTTTTCTCTCCTGGCCCTTCGTTCCGAAGTCCCGCAGGGACGCCTTATGGTTAGCCCAGGGTGACCGACGACCGGAGGTCGGAAGGGAACCCTGGGTAAGTGGCACATAATAATCCATGAGCCCCGGAGGGGCGACCCTCGCGGATCGGTGGTTAAGAAGGTACGCCCCTCCGGGGCTCAGCAATTATTGTGCACCTGCTACCCAGGGCTTTCGCCGACCTAAGAGGTCGGCTGCCGCCCTGGGCTAACCATAAGGCGTCCCTGCGGGACTCAAGACCCAAGAGTCAGAAAAACACAATTGCGGTCAACCGTCCTATCTGCGTGCCTGCCTGCGTGTCGCACAGGCAGGCGGCATAGGCAGGCTTCAGGGCACTTCACACTATACACCTACTCAAAGACTTTCCTTCTCGCCATCGTTGCTTGAAAACGTTTCAGACAGCCGCTGTGATGCCATCCACGCACAGCTCCCAAGCCGTCAGAACTTGAGAAAGACCAAGATATTTAATTGCACCCCCCTCATCCTTTTGACATATTTTCGCGCTTTTGCAGTGAAAGGATGCCGGGCGCGGTTTTCGGGCGAGATTAGTGTTTACGATCCGCCGGAAATGCCGAAAAGAAAGAATAAGGAAGAAACATCACCTGCAACGTGGGGCTATAGCACACGCACTTAGGGGAGGTCCCAACAACCTTGCGCGACCTCAAGCAATTCGCCAGAAGCCGGCAGGCAGGGACGGCCCGCAAGTACCTCTACGGTGTGATCAACTGCGGCTCTCTGCGGTCCTTGGAATTCATCGGCATGGGCGGAGCGGTCGTGTACTGCCAGCCCTACAAGTCCATCGGCGCCGCCGTGAGCGACGTCTACCGGGAAGAATGCCTGCAAGATATCTCTGCCGTTGCCCATCACGAAAGTGTAATTGAAAGCCTGATGGAACAGTTCTCGCTTCTGCCCGCACGATTCGGAACCACGGTATCGGACCAGGAGCAACTCGACGAACTCCTTCGCGAGAACTACGCCAGCTTCTGCCGCGACCTCCAGCGGCTGGAGGACAAGGTAGAGTTTGATCTGAAGGTGTTGTGGCCGGCCTACGAAATCCGAATGTCGATCGAGCAGAACGAAGCTTCGCACGAGGCATTCGCCCGGCTACAGAAAACCGACAGCCCCGGCGCACGCTACGCGCTCTACAAACAGCGCGAAAGAGCCATTCTACGTATGCTCGAACGCAAGGCGGCCGAACGCTCCGACGAAATCCAGGGCTTGCTGTTGCGCTTCTGCACTGAGAGCCGCTGCGAAATACTGCCATCAGAAGGAATAATGCTCCGCGGAGCCTACCTGGTCGACCGGAGTCGATGCGATGATATGCGCCGGGCCGTCGAAACGCTGCAGTCGAACACCACGAAGCATAGCTTCGTGCTCACCGGCCCCTGGCCGCCGCACAGCTTCATAAACCTGGACGAAAAAATCCTGAAGTGTGAAGTCGTGTGAGGTGGGGCAACGTCCGGCCTGATCCCTCGCCCTTGTTATTACCCACAATTCTTCCGGCATGAGTGCTACGGATCTTGTCGTTGGGAGCGACGACACAAGGACATGGCGCCTCTGTTGGGCATGCCAGGCAAATGCGTCTTTGCGGCATTCGCCTGCGCCCGGACGCACTACCCCGCCCCTAACCCTCCGAAATCACGAGAACGAAGTATGAGTTGTGCGGGAGCCACGGCTCGTTTGTGTGGTAGTCGTTGCCGGTGGTGTCGAACCGGGGGATATCTTCCTGAGGCGACCTGCGCACTATCCCATTGCAAATCGCCCCGGGCACCGCACCGCGCTGCCGCTTGGGAACCGAATTGTAACGGTGATAATACATGGGCGGATTGAACGACCCGCGCCCTTCGAACATGCACACCGCATACGGGTTGCGCCCGAGCACCCAGTCGACCTGATCCGCCGCTACTCCCTCGGCCTTGACGGCCAGCTCGCCCCCGAGGGCCTTAGCCGTGAGCAGCATGCCCCACGCGAGCGACAGGTATTGGCTGTTTTGCCCCACGTACCAGCTATCTTCGTTTTCGTAGGGATAGAAGATATCTTTCTGCGACCACTGCATGACGCCGAAGATGTTGTTGCACATCCGGCCGACGTAATCGAGATGGCTTTCCAGGGCCTCTCTAGCGCGCTCAGAGACCTCTTCCATCGGATGATCGAGCGCGAAGAGCGAGAGAGCGGCGGCCGGCAGGCCCTGGTCGCAGACCGACGTGCCGAAACCGCCGTCCTTGTTCTGCTTCGCCAGCAGCAGGTCGGCTTGTTCTTTGGCCGCTTGGAGGTACTCGGACTTTCCGGTAGCCCGATGCAGTTCGTATGCGGCGATCAGCCTCTCGGCCAGGAAAATCGTGGAGGGCGACTCCTCGTCGAGCGTTGCCTTCCAGGCGATCTCGACCGGATCGAGGTACTTGCGCTTATTGGTGATAGAGAAAAGCTTCGCGAGCGCGGCTACCGCCATCGGCAGGCGGCGCTTGTCGCGGATAGGACGCCCCTTCCCCTGTTCGGGGTCGTTGGGCGTTTCGTCCTCGGGCAGGCCCCAGTAGTCGTACCCGGAAAATACATCGCCCCAGAAGAGGCCCGTTTCTGCATCGAGCATTTTCAGCAGCCAGCGGGCGCCCCATCGCGATTCGTCGATGAGCCGCTTGCTCTCTTTAGGTTCGATCTTTCCGATCGACTTCTGGTAACCATACGCCAGGGCATACACGGCCAGCGGCGCGTAGCCGTTGTACTTGTTGTAATCGCCAGCGTCGTGCCATCCGCCCGCGGCGTCGAGGTATGTGCCGTCGGGCAGGATACCGTCGTCGAGGTGGCACTGGGTGTGCCAGCCGGGCACCGAAAAGCCGCACCGCTGGTAGTAGAAAAACTTTGTCGCGGGGATCAGCGTCTGCTGCCGCAGGAGGTCTCTGGTCATGCCGAACTTGTAGGAGCGTATGGTCCGCATTCTTCCGGAGCGCGTTGCGAGCACCAGTTCAACGAAGAACCGGCCGCTCTGCTCGAAGCTGGAAAAGTCGCCCTTCCAGTAAACGTTGTTCCATCCCAACGGCCCCTCGGCCATGAAAAGCCGTCCGGTATGCGCAACGCGCCCGCCCGAGCTGCGGATGCGAAAGCCCGTGGGCCACAGCCCGCTGCCCTGCGGCAACTGCACAACGAACCGTTTGATGCCGTTGGAGTTAAAACCAACCTGGTTGACCAGTACCGAGGTTCCTTCCGTTGCGGCGCGTCTATCAGAGCCGTCTGAATTGTCTTGTGATCGATTTCCATTAGGTCGCATTGCTCTTCGCCCAACTCCTTCAGAAGGACTTTCCAACGTTAGCTTGCGGCTTCTTCAGATGATCCGCAACACACCCCCAACTCCAAACCTGTCGCTGTCTCGACGGGCTTGTCCGTCGCAAGAACGTCCTATTTAATCACCATCGCCATGCCTTATCAACAAGATTCCGGACCGAATCTCAGTTCGTTTCTGTGGTTGATGCAAGACACACGGCCGTGTGCTCAATAGGGCCCTTTGCGCTTTCATGCCCAGCCAAGGTTCATCCCGCGCCCGTCAAAACGCATCGCGACAGTCACCCCTTTCGCGATCCTCCGCCACCGTGCCCCCTGCAGATGTGTCTCCGCAGCATGGCCGCAGCAAAGTATATAGTATTTTACCACATCTTCTTTCATAAAGCAAGGAAAACCATTGACTTACGCGCTCTGGGGTGCGACAACGAAACATGGTCTTTGGTTGGCGAAACATCTCCTCTCTTCGCCCTCAGGACCATCCCGTTTCCCATGACAGCGGCGCCGGCGCGTGTACCTCGACGAACGTCTCTCCGCCTTCTCAGGCGGCCGTCGTCATCGAATGATCCTTGCAGCGCCCAGGCGACGGCATCACGGTCCGGTAGGAAGCCCCGTCACGGATCATTCTCAGGCGATGGCGCACGGTCCTGTTCCTTTGTTGATTTTTTTTCCGCCTCGAATGTAATCGGGAACTCGAACGTTCCGCCCCACATCTGTTGTATCTCAGGATAGTCCCGCGTCGCCTTGATTGAGGGCCTCAGGATCAGTGTTCCGGAGTGCGTGCCGGGCTCTCTGATGCAGTTGGAGAAATTGAACGCCGGCCCGAAGGTGGCTGAGCACCCCTTGAGCACGACGCCGGATTTGACCGGCCCTTCACGGCCTGTTTTGCCGTCGCGATAGATGGCTTCAAATGCGAAGTGCGCCGGCGGCGAATTTAATGAGAACTGAGTGGTTCCTATGTAAGCCATCCCTCCTTTGTCTGTGTACGACGATGTGACAGTACCCTCTTTGCGCACCGGTCGTAATGTGGCCCACGCTACCTGAACGCTGTGTGGCTGCACTTGCCGTACCGTGAAAGCCCCATTCATTTTGCGGTCCAGTTCTTCGTTCGATAGCAGCTTCACTTTCAGCTCTTGCTCCTTGTCGACGATGTTCAACCGGAGCGGAAACTCATGGCTGCATTCATATGCAACGTCTGCATGGGCAATTGAGGATTTGAAGGGCAGAAGCCTGCGGGGAAAGCGCCGCAGGCTCGGCCATCTCCACTTCTTTGTGATCTTCGGGGGCGTGAGGGCGCAGTGGATTCTCACGGTAAGGTTGTGCATCCCGGCGCGCAATGAGTATGCGCGCAGCCTGTAGTGCCGCTCCAAACACTGCGGCTTATAGCCCAATTCATTCCCGCTGGCGGAGAAATAGAAATCCTTACCCGAAGGATGGTCATAAAGCCCGGCCGAGTATCTGAGCTTTGCGCCGCGGAAGGAAAAAGAAAGGGAACACGGGTAAGTTATGGACACAAGAGGCTCCGTGCCGGCGGCATATGAGTCCCTTGTGTGAACGGTGGGGCGCGACAGCGCTTCCAGTATGGCGTCGCCTGTCTCGAGGGGGACGCTCCCCGTCCTGACAAGTTCCACCAGGCGATTGGCCGTTCGCTGGTCGGGTTCCGTGGTGTAGCGCTCTATCAGTTTCTCGATCCGCCGGTCTCGTCCCCCAGAGAGCTTCGTTACAACGAAGACCCCCGCGGCAAGCAGCGCGAGCAGAACGAGGGCGAGGACCAATGATTTGTGTTTCGTGTTTTTCATTCTAGCTCCTGCCCTCCGGCTGTAGTCTGTTAGCTCCCCCCGAGAACGAGGGAAAGCCAACTGCTTCCGCCACTAACGGCCATCCAGCGTGTCGAGCACTGCGGCCAGCTTCGGTCGCACGCGGAACTGTCTCAGAAAGGCGCGGGCGTCGGCCGCCCTGTCGGGCCTGGGGCCCGACGCCAGCTTTGCCTGGATGAGCAGATTCTTAGGAGTGACGTCCGGAGCCGTGAATCGCAGTGCATTCACACGGTATCCCAGTGCTTCCAGCACAAGGCAGCGAAATCCGTCGGTGAAGATGTCCGCCAGGCGCTGCTCCAGCAGGCCGTAGCGCGAAATCCACCGGAGCGGATGCGTCTTCCACAGGTGCCGAAGCTCGTGCTGGCAGCAGGGCGCGGCGAAAAGAAGCGGCACCCGCGCCTCGCACGCAATCCTTATGGCGTCGTCGGTCAGGGTGTCGCAGCCGTGAAGCGACACCACGATATCATAGGCATCCGGCCTTATCGAGTAGGCTCCCAGGTCTGCGACCTCGAAAGAACAATTCGTCCATTGCAGCGCGGCCATGATGGCCCGGCACTTGTCCACAAGCACCTCGTTCGAATCGACCCCGTGAAGGCCCACACTGTGGCCGCGGGCGGCGAGCTGATGCATGAGAACAAATCCCAGGTAGCTCCGCCCGCACGCCAGGTCGAGGACGCGAAGCTCCTTGTTGTGCGCACGCGGGAGGTTCCGCTCGACGATCTTGCCGAATTGAACCGCCTGCTTGAGCTTGGCCTTTCGCTTCGACTTCGGTATGCCGAGGGCATCGGTAAGGGCTTCCCAGCCGGCCTGGTCGTCGGCGGAGGAGCTCTGCTTTTCGCGCGGCTCGCGCTTTATCTTCACCGAGTTGCCCTCGATTGCGTATACAATCTTTTCGCGGGCGAGAAGGCACTCCACCCTGTCGTGTGCCTCGCCGAAACCTTGCTTGATTATGTGCAACAACTCCTGTGTGTGGACGGGGTCCGATTCATCGTCGTCCAGCCCCCAGCCGTCTTCCCCCAGCCGGAGATAGACCGCGGCGACCTCGTCGGAGCTGTTTGAGATGCTCACGCTGTCGCATTCCTCATCCGCCAGGGTGGAATCAATACCTATCAAGGGGTAGGGCATGTTTCTTTGCCTCGCCTCATGGCATCACTTTTCTGGCTGTTTCTTCGGCAAGCCCCATGATGTCTTCATGGGTCAAGACCGTCGGCTGTTTCGCAGAAACGCCGGGCGATGGACGCGCAGTTGCCGTTGTATCTCGGACTTCCCAAAACGCTAACGATGTGCATGTGCGTACCTCCTTCTATTGCAGTTTGCTCGTGGCACGAAAAGTGCAAGCCTGTTGATTTGGTCGGCAACAGAACAGACTACCACCCCGCGGCAGCGGAGTCAAGCAAAAAACGGTGTCGTCGAGGTCCGGGGTGCGATGAAGTAGTTTCTCGTGCTCGAAATGGCCGTGTTTGGCGTTTTCCGTGTTTGGCATTTCCCTAGCCCAAGTTAAACACTTAGCCACCTATACTGCCCCCATTCGGCGATTGGAGGCGGAGTAGATCAAAAGTCTGGACTACATGCCGGATCGCGTTTTGATCATTTTACGCCATTTCGGCTTGCCCAAGCGCGACGGAATTCTCAACCCCAGACGGCTGAGAAGTATGCGCTGGGGCTCGTCGGGCCTGCCGATGCAGCGAAGCTGAATCTCCCGGCCGCTGCTGGTGGGCAGGATCACCTGACAGCATTTGATCCTTGCGAGTTCTTCCTGAACTGTCCGGCCCCCGCGGCCCAGGCCGCTTTTTTCCATCCACTTCTGAAGTGTTTTCCACATCGCGTAGGCCAGGCAGGCTACCAGTATGTGGGCGTGGACGCGGTGCTGAAGCTGGCCCAACCGATTCTTGAGATGTTTTTCGACGGTATCCTTGCAGCCGCACAGCACGTCGAGCGCCTGATACAACCGACGCACATGCACTTGCCGGGCCTTCACGCCCAGTATCTCCGGGAACATCGTTCGCGGATACCACGTGTCTTCGATGTGCAGCTCGCCGGAC
>Ga0114922_10005343_pt1 | contig 11852 bp, 9 predicted proteins | sample AartaG_FD_100975 | JGI IMG/M metagenome (GOLD analysis project Ga0114922, IMG submission 100975) | Deep subsurface microbial communities from Aarhus Bay to uncover new lineages of life (NeLLi) - Aarhus_00045 metaG | ecosystem: Environmental > Aquatic > Marine > Oceanic > Sediment | place: Aarhus...
GATAACGGTCAATTTAACATGACTTATCTAGGGATGGGGCTTTCTCGATACAGAAATGGAGTTGCAAAAAAACATGGTGATATATCCAGAAAAATGTTTCCTCAATATGAAGTCGATTCAATTACAAACGGGATTCATTTAGGATTTTGGGTTAGTCGCCCATTTCGCCATATCTTTAATAAGAAATGGCCTAATTGGAAAGCAAATCCGTCAATTCTTCAAAATGCAATTGAACTTGATGACTTGGATATATTTGATGCGCATATCGAGAACAAATTTAATCTAATCAACTATCAGAAGGGACACAGTTGGAATCTTTTAGACGAGGAACGCATTACTATTGGATTTGCTCGAAGATTCGCTACTTATAAAAGAGCTACTTTAATATTTAAGGATATTGATAGACTTGGAAGTATCTGTAAAGACAAAATTCAATTCATATTTGCCGGAAAAGCTCACCCCAAGGACACAAAGGGAAAGGATTATATTAAGGAAATCTATAAGGCTGGTGAATATCTCTATGATAATTATGGAGTGAAGGTTGTGATGATGGAGAATTATAACATGGATATATCTCACATGCTAGTATCTGGATGTGACGTTTGGCTCAATACTCCTGAGAGATATCGAGAAGCAAGTGGCACAAGTGGTATGAAAGCAGCATTAAATGGTGTTTTGAATTTCAGCGTTCAGGATGGTTGGTGGTTAGAAGGGTATCATAAGAATCCTATGGCAGGTTGGGCAATTGGTCCAGATGACTCAAATCCGAATGATTCTGGAGTTTCTAATGATTGGGATGTTGATTCGAAAGCAATTTATGAGGTTCTCGAAAATGAAATTATACCAACTTATTTAAACCACGAAAATTGGTTGTTTAGAAGTAAGAATGCTATAGCTTTAGCAGCCTTTTTCAACACAAATCGGATGATGAAAGAATACGCTAAAAAAGCGTACAAACTCAGAAAACAAAAACCGTGGCAATATGTAAAATAAATAACTTTTTTTATTTAATTTCTTAAATTTAGTGAGCAGATTATTCAATACAATTAAAAAGCTTAAACGATCTAATTTTTACGTAGTCATCAGTATTTTTCTGAGCGAAATGATCTTCAAAAGTTTGATAAAAGATATCTTCCATCGTAATTACTCCAGATTTTACCCCACCTAAATCTTTTGCAAGTAAAAGTATATACTCAGATGTCGATTCTAGATAATAACATCCTGTCTTTAAATCGATATGACGATGCGGTTCAATAATTTCGTTAGTTTTTCTAACAACCTCGTGAGTAGTAAAAACGATGATATAGAAAGTCTCTGAAAACTCTTCCTTTAAATAGGAATCTCGTATTCCAGAAGCTTGAAGCGCGATTTTTGTATATTCTTTAAATATATTTTGTAATCGAGTAATTTCCTTCCTAAATTTTATTTTATTGTGAAAGAAAATAAAATCCTTTTTTAATTCTAGTGGATCTTTTTCCATATACGTAATTTCAGTTGGTTTTACCTTAAAAACGTACTCCTTTAAGTTATCTGACATTTTAAGTAATTGTTCGAGAATATAATATAGTTCTTTAGTAATATAGATTAAACTTATTCTTTCTAAATTAGATAAATTGAAGTTTCTTAAAAAATTCTTGTTTATGGAAAGTAAAAGATAAGAAAATAATACTTTACAAATAAAATGAAATTAGGACCGCTCTTTTTAGAAAATAATTTAATTTTAGCCCCTATGTTACAAGTATCTACGGCGCCATTTAGGCGGTTTTGTAGAAAATTCGGCAATATCGGGTTAGTGTGCGTCCCAATGCTTTATACTAAAAGGATTGAAACTCATTCCAGAAGCGTTTTAAGATATTTACACAAAATAGAGGAAGAAAGACCGGTAAGCGTACAATTAATTGGTTCAGATTTAGACGCTTTAAAAAGTTCCATTGACTTTCTGGAAAGCTATCAATTCGATGTCTTAGATATCAATGCAGGTTGTCCCTCTAGAAGAGCGATAAAAGCTGAAGAAGGGGGCTATCTCCTCAAGAATCTCGATGTATTAGAAACTTTGCTCAAGGCTTCGGTAAAATATTCTTCACGACCCGTTTCTCTTAAGATAAGAACCGGCTTTAATAATACAAATAATATCGAAAAAATAGCTGATATTGTGAATCGTTCAGGTATTGACTTCCTAACAATTCATGGAAGAACAGTAAAAGACAGATACCTTGACTCAACCCTTGACCTAAATACTATAAAGAAAATAAAATCATTAGTCAAGATTCCTGTGGTTGGAAATGGAAATATCTATGGCGGGTTAACTGCAAAAAAATTCTTAGAACTTACTAATGTTGATGCCATTATGATTGGGAGAGCATCAATGGGAAATCCAGAAATCTTTCAACATATCAGTCAATGTTTTTCAAGGGGAATAGAATCTAAACACGAAACTAGTTTCTCTAAAGCGAGAAAATACCTCAAGTTGTACGAAGAATGCGTTGATGAGTTTTTAGACGATACGATCGATATGCCTTTTTCCCATGAGAAGTTTAAGCTTATGGAATTGAGAAGAAATGCAATATGGTTTACAAAAAATATTGAGGGTGCAATTAGTTTAAGAACGCGAATCTCAAAAACAAGAAACTTAGAGGAATTAAGAAATCTAATTACTTCCAATTAGCTTTTGAGTAAAAAGATCAAAAAAACTACGATGTATAGAAACAAGATTACTCCATTAAGAAGAAACACGAGTTTGAGAAATTGAATGAAAAAACCAGTTAAAGATGATCTTAACATTTCAGGTGTCCAGATAAAATCGCCTAAATTGATAGATATAATCAAATAGAGAAGGTAACATAAGAGTTCGATCTCACTAGTAAGAAGAATTTTAAAAAGTGTATCCTTTTGTTTTTTATTAAACTTCATGTCTATATCATTCCGAGTGAAATCACATATCTTATTCTATTATTATTAAACCTTGTACTTTTTTAATAATTCTCCTGGTGAGAAAACACCGTCTTCTGTAATAAAACCAGTCACTAATTTAAAGGGGGTTATATCAAACGCATAATTTAAACACTCGACACCCTCAGGAACGATTTGCACTTTTCCTAATATGTTACATACTTCATTACTGTCTCTTTGTTCAATTGTAACATCTTTAATTGTTTCGTAAAGTGAGAGTGTAGAAGATGGAGCAGCAACATAGAAAGGAATATTATTATCTTTTGCAGCTAAAGCTACTAGATACGTGCCAATCTTATTAAACACCGCGTCTGATGTAACTCTATCGGTCCCTACAATTACCTTATCCACTTTTCCAAGCATCATCAACAATCCTGAGGATGTGTCTGAAATTACTTTTACGGGGATTTTGTCGTATTGGAGTTCATACGCCGTCAATCTCGCGCCTTGTAATCTCGGTCTTGTTTCATCAGCGATGACGCTTATATTTTTACCCTCTTCAATTGCTGCTCTGATGGGTGCTAAAGCAGTCCCATATTGAACAGTTGCTAAAGATCCCGCGTTGCAATGAGTTAAAACGACATCTCCATCTTTTAATAGGGAAGCACCATTTTTACCGATATTTTTATTAACGTTGATATCCTCTTGTGCCATTATTTTTACCTCTTCAATGACAAGATCAGATATATTCGAGGGATTATCGGGGAATTCTTTGATTATCTTCAAGATTCTATTTATTGCCCAAAATAAGTTGGATGCTGTAGGTCTTGTACTGCGTATTACATCAGCAGCTTCCTCCATTTTAATAAGGAATTTATCTTTTACTAATTCTTTATATTCTATCGTAGCTAACGCCATACCCATTGCTGCTGCTACACCTATTGCCGGGGCACCTCTGATATTCATGACTTTGATAGAATTTGCGACAGCTCTAAAATCGTCAAACTCTAAAAACTCAAGTTTATATGGTAGTAGAGTTTGATCTATCATCTTAACTTTGTTGTCGAGGGTCCATTCAATTGAAGGAATCATATTAATCTTAAATATTACAAGGTTTAAAAAATTAAATTAAGTACTAACTTTTCCTCCGTTCAGAATGCAGTTGTTTAAGAAATTGAGGTATAATTTCAAAAATGTCACCTACTATTCCAAAATCAGCTACTTTAAATATTGGGGCTTCAGGATCTGTATTTATTGCAATTAATACATCGCTGCTTTTCATTCCAACTAAATGTTGTATCGCTCCGCTAATTCCTAAGGCGATATATAATTTTGGGCTTACAGTTTTTCCTGATTGACCAACTTGTATGGGATGAGATGTCCAGCCGAGTTCAACTAAAGCACGGGAGCTTGACATTATTCCTTTTATTTCTCGCGCCAATTCTTGTACTAATCCTAGGTTTTCTTTATTTCCGATTCCCTTTCCTGCAGAAACGAGAATATCGGCTTCTTCAATATTTATTGTATCAACTTTGGAAATTGTTTCTTTAATAATTTTCGTTCTGATGGTTTGTTTTTCAATTTTAACTTCAAATTTTTTAAGGTTTCCCTTTCGGGAAGTATCTTTTATTGGTTTTTGGAAATTATTAGGTCTTGCGGTTGCCATTTGAGGTCTTGTAAATGGGGATATAATTGAAGCCATAATATTTCCCCCGAATGCAGGTCGGGTTTGAACAAGCTGCTTTTCTTTATTTATGTCAAATGCAGTACAATCAGCGGTTAAGCCAGCTGCAATTCTTGCTGCAATTCTGGGTGCTAAATCACGCCCATTAACTGTAGCACCGTAGAAAAATATCGACGGTTTCTCATTAATAATTAATGTTGTAATAGCGGTTGTAAAACCATCGGTCGAGTAATTTTCAAGTAGTTCGTGCTCACATAAAAAAACTTCATCGGCTCCATAGTGATATAATATATCGATCGGTGGAATTTTTCCCGGAGGCCCGAGGACAACAACAGATATTTTTTCATTAAGTGCTTTATTTAATTCTTGAGCTTTTCCTAAGAGTTCAAAAACCACATTTTTTAATTGTAGATTCTCGACCTCATCTTCCTCCAATTCGCCCCAAATCATAATTCCGCTATATTTTTCTAAATCTTCCTTTGAAGCTATTTTGCGTTTGATAGTGAGTGCATCATATCTACATGCGTTTACGCAGGCTCCACACAGAGTACAAGTGTCCAAGACTTTAGCTTTATTATCTTCAGGATCAACAATTATTGCACCAAATGGGCAGACTGTTTCACAAATTTTACACCCAATGCAATTTTCTTCATTGATTTCTAGCATTTTAAATCAGTCTACCTCAAATTTTATCAATTTTCTTTCCCTTAGAAATGCCATCATCTGTTCAGCTGCTTTACCAGGATCGCTTCCATCAATAATCTTTCCTGTTTCTTTTATAGGGGGCGCAAAAATGTTAATTACTTGTGTATAAGATCCATTTAATCCTAATTTTTCTTTTTCTATGTCCAATTTATCAGCAGTAATGGTCTCTAACGGCTTATTTCGTGCTTCAATTATATTTTTCATTGATGGAAGTCTGCGAATATTAGAGGGGCCTTTACTAATTGTTATTAAAGCGGGTGTTCGGGTTTCAATGATTTGAAAACCATTTTCGGTTTCTTTTTTAACTCTAATCTTTTTCTTTTCGACTTTTGCATCAATTCCATAAAAAATTTGAGGAATACCTAAATTTTCGGCTAATTCCGCTGGAACTTGTGCTGTATCTCCGTCAATAGCGTGCTTTCCGCATAATATCAAATCAAAATTAGGTAAAAATTTCCGTATACCTTCTTTTAATGTTAAAGCAGTTGCCCAAACATCTGAACCTGCAAATGCTAAATCTGACAATAAAAAAGCTTTATCAGCTCCCAGTTCCAAACAACGCAATAACGCCATCTTTGCTTGAGGAGGTCCCATTGAAATTGCATTTATTTCAACAACAATATCCGGATTCTCGTCCCGGATTTTAACAGCCATGTCTAAGGCATACTCACAAAATGGATTGAGAATAGATTCAACTCCCTCTCTTATTAAAGTCCCAGTTTCCTGATTTACTGCAACTTTATCTGCTTCAGGAACTTGTTTGATTGTAACGATGATTTTCACTTCTTATACACCCTTCATTTCAAAAATATTTCCACAATTGAATAGTAGTAAAGGATCGAGAGCTCTTTTAACAGTCCGCATCTGTTCAATTTCCTTCTCATTATACATGATTTTTAAGAAATCCACTTTTATTTTTCCAATTCCGTGCTCAGCAGAAACACTTCCACCGTACTCGACTGCTTTTTTTGCAAACTGCTCGTAAATTTTTACACCGAGTTTTAGTTCTTTAGTATTTCTAGGGAGAATGTTAAGATGAACGTGATTATCACCTATATGGCCAAAAATCACATACTCTAATGTTGCTTCCCGTAAAACAGAATGATAATATTTCATCATCTCGCCAAATTTTTCTTCTGGAACACACATATCTGTGCCTAATTTGTGTAAATCAGGATATTGTCTTTTACGTTCCGCAATAATGGAATTCACAGTTTCAGGTAAAGCATGTCTAAAATGCTTGAAGCGTGCAAATTCTCGGTTATCATAACCCGACCAACTTGCTTCTAATGTTGTATTGCATTGTTTGGCCAACTTATCTATCTTTTCAAAGTAAGAGACCAAATTATCTTCGGAATATGGAAGATCAAAAAATATTGCCGATCTTGCTTTGAAAGGGATTTGTGGCATGTTTATTAAAGCGGGATTATTATTTTGAATATTTCTGAGAAGATCCAAAGATTCACCTGAAAAATATTCTATGAATTCAGGACTAACCGTTTGATTATTCCGGATTTTTTTTACAAAATCAAGAGCATTCTCCTCTGAATTAAAAAATAAAACATTAGAGATTAATGGATGTTTCTCTATAATCCATACCTCAACCTCTGTAATAACACCGAATATTCCTTCACTTCCAATAAATAAATCAATAAGATCCATATTCGGTTTGGCATATATCCCTGCTGCATTTTTCACATTAGTATTGAATTTGTAGGAGGGGATTTTAAAAACTAAATCGGTTCCATCAGTTTGTTTTACAATAAATGTTCCATCATTTGAAGCGAAATATTTCCCTCTCTGAATTTCTAGAATTTCTCCAATTGCTAACGCAACCCGAATTTTTTTAACCCATTTCCTTGTTGCACCATATTTAAATGTTCCTGCCCCTGAAGCATTTGTTGCTACTGTACCGCTTATTGAAGCAGACATTTCCGTTGGATCCATGGGATAATAATAAGATTTTTTTTCTTTAATAAATCGTGAAATTGTGTTTGGAGTAAGTTCTTTAACTTTTTCGACTTCTTTCTTAAGAATTTTATCATTAATTGCTTTTAAGGTAATGCCTGGTTCGAACCGGCAAAAATAATTCCCATTATTTTCATCAAATCCAAATCCTAGCATTTTATCCATTTTTTCAATGGAAAGAATTGAACCGCATTTAGGAACACTGGAACCTACAATTCCCGTCCGAGCGGCACTAATATACGCAGGTATTTTTTTTTCTCTTAAATAATTAATAATTGAGATTATCTCCCCTTCTGATTTTGGAAAAAATAGCCAATCTGCAGTTCCTTCCAATTTACTTTCATCAACAAGATAAGCGGGATAATCTGATGAAATGATTTGAGAACCATGAATTTTTCGAATTTCATTAAAAGGCTCAACTTCAACCTTTTTTGAATAAATAATATTAGAAGCCACGATATTCATTTTTATAATAGAATTATTATTATATTCAAATTATAATTTGTTAATCTTCCTACAAAATTGTATTTTGAGATTACATAACTGAAATGCTTCAAATCTTCACTTATAAAAAATTATATAAAGGTTTATTTCGAGTAGTAAAAATTTCTATATTACTAAATATCTAAGACCCTTAATGAGTAATTAATATGTTTAAGGAAAAAATAATCGGGTTTTTAAAATTAATTAGAATAGAATTGTGCATATTTGGAACAATTGGTTTTTTTGTTTCCGGAATACTTACGGGAGATTTAATAGGATTTCAATTAGAATATATTGTAGGGTTTTTAATTATCTTCATATCTGAAGCCGGAGCATTTGCGATAAATGATTACATTGATTACGAAATTGATGTTAAGAATAATAGAAGTGATAGGCCTTTAGTATTAGGTTTAATTAGTAGAAAATCAGCTTTGATAACTGCGATATTATTGTTAACAATCAATCTTATACTGATTCTATTTCTAAATGGGGTCGCTTTATTTTTGGCTTTAATTAGTATCCCGGCTTTTTATATCTACAGTTTGGGACTAAAGAAATTAGTAATAGTAAAGAATGTTTTAATTGCTTATTCTTATGCTGGAACAATTCTATTTGGTTCTCTTGTTACAGATGCAGGTTTAGAACCGATAATCATTTACTTTGCTTTCATGGGTTTTATTGTTGGTTTAGGTTCAGAAATCATGTTTGATATAGCTGATGTTGAAGGTGATAAAAAATTAGGTATTAATTCCATACCAAACAAATTTGGACTTAAAGCTGCAGCAAAGGTTTCAGTTGTCTTTTATGTCATAATAATAATTATGGATCCATTACCCTTTTTTGTTTTAATTGATTCTCGCCTGTATTTGGATCCACTTTTTCTTGTACTTATTCTAATACCAGTGATTTCCTACGTATTCTTATCAATTTCATTATTAAAAAATCAAACAAAGGAAAATACCTTAAAGTTACGAAAACTTATCTTTGTAATAATGCAAGTAGGAGTAGTGTCTTATCTTATAGGAGTACTAGTCTAATAGCGAAAGTTTAAGTGAAGAATGGATAGTAAATCAAATAATTTCAGTATAATTATACAATCCCCAATAATATCGTGCTCTCGTAGAACAGATATACCTGCGTTCTTGATGGATTGGGTAATGGAAAAAATTCACAACGGATATGTGGATGTAATTAATCCGTTCAATCGAAAGCAAGTATCCAGAGTATCATTATCAACAGAAGATGTAAAATGTTGGGTGTGGTGGAGTAAGAACTTTAAAGAATGGATAAAAACTTATAAAAATAACACTCAAATCTTTAGATCGTATAAGGGGCATTATTTTCAATTCACGATTAACTCGCCTTCTGAATTAGAGCAAAATCTTAAGATATCCTTAGAAGAGAGATTTTCTCAGTTAAATTGGTTGATCAATGAGTTTGGATCAAAAGCTATCAGTTTTCGATTTGACCCTATCATATTATACAAAAGAAAGGATGAAAAAAGAATAAGAAGTAATCTAGATAAATTCGAATATATTATAGAAAATGTTTCTGCCCTTGGAATGAAGGAAATGATATTTTCCTTTGCAACGATCTATTTAAAAGTGAATAAGCGCTTGCAAAAGAGAGGGTATCTCCCTATTGATCCATCTTTAACTAAGAAAAAGGAAATTCTTAACTCGCTATTGGAAATTTGTAATAAATACAATATTCAAATTAAAGCCTGCTGTCAACCAGATTTGATTGACACAATGGGAATAAAACAAGCTCATTGTATAGATGCCAATAAAATTGAGCGAATAATTGAAGAAAAAATTCAAAAAATTAAAGATACAGGGCAAAGAAAGGGTTGTGGCTGTTTTAAATCCAAAGATATTGGAGGATATTCGGGAATATTTCGGTGTAAGCATAATTGTGCTTATTGTTATGCATCACCAGCAAAAATATAACCTTTTTAAAACTTTTTCACCAGTGATAAACCCTAAAGATAAGTATTAAATTATTATTATTTAATATCAAAAATTATAACAGATATTGAAAAAAAATTTATTTCCAAAAATTAATAATGAAATGATAAAAAATGGTTAGAACGAAAGAACAGTACATTAAAGATTTAGGTCGAATGAAATCAAATCTTTATTATGATGGAAGAGAGATTGATAGATTAGATGCGCTTCAAATGCCTTGTCTAAATACAATTGGAACTACATTCGATGTATTTGATGATCCAGAATTTAAAGATTTGATTCAGGTAAAATCTCATCTTACAGGTGAAATTATTAATCGATTTACGCATATTCACCACAGTACTGATGATCTTCATAAAAAACAAGATATGACGCGTAAATTATGCCAGAAAGTTGGACGTTGTATTCAACGATGCATGGGTTGCGATGCTGCTAATGCCATATACAACGTTTCGTATGAGGGCGATAAAATAAATAAGGATGAAACTAACTACCATGAAAATTTTAAAAAATGGTTGTTAAGATTTCAAAAAGAAGATTTGGTTGCGGCTGGCGCACAAACCGATGTAAAAGGGGATCGAAGCAAACGACCCGCTGATCAAGTAGATCCTGATATGTATGTACATGTTGTAGAAAAGAAAAAAGACGGGATTATAGTAGCAGGTTGTAAACTCCACATTTCAGAAGCTTCTGTTTCTGACGAACTACTTGTTATCCCTACAAGAGCACTAAGGCCAGAAGATAAAGATTATGCTGTAGCATTCGCGGTACCTGGCGATTATGAAGGAGTAAGCCAAGTAGTAACTATTCATAATTTACGAGAAAGAGAACATTTTCCTCGAGGTTTTATGCCTGGATTTACAGATTCCTATCTAATTTTTGATGATGTATTCGTACCTTGGGAAAGAGTCTTTTTGTGCGGTGAACATCAACATGGAGGAACACTCGCTTTACTATTTGGTCTTTTTCACAGACATAGCTATTCGGGATGCAAACCTGCAATTGGTGAGATTATGGTTGGAACAGCTGCTTTAGCTGCAGAATACAATAATATCGCAAAAGCTTCACATGTAAGACATAAATTGGCTGAATTAATCTTGGTTACGGAGCTTGGCTATGCCGCGGGATATACCGCATCTGATCTAGGAGGATCCGAAGTATACGTTCCTGGTGTGGGCCTAGTGCCTTATGGTCCAGGAAGTTTTATTCCTAACTCAATTTATGCCAATGTTGGAAGATGCTTAACTGGAGAGAATGTATTTCGTGAAGCAGAGATAATTACGGATATTTCAGGTGGTATTCCGGCTACATTTCCACACGAGCGTGACTTTGTTAATCCTAAATTAAAGGATAAACTCTATAAATACATTACAAGAAATCCAAAGATAGCACCCGAAAATGCAGCACAATTATGGCGATACGTTGGAGACATGCTATGCTCTGCAACCGGAGGACTTCATATGGTAGGGGGTTACCATGGAGGTGGAAGTCCAGTAATGGAAGAGATAGCAATTACATCTCAATATGACATTGAAGCCCGTAAAAACATGGTTAAAGCGATTGCAGGTATAAATGACAAATTAAATAAAAACGACTAGAGATCAAACAAACAAATTCTTAATGTTTTTTTATCAAAATTTCTAAAATCTTTTTTTTTTTTTTAATAAAATTCTATTGAATTAAATCAGATAAAGAATTACCTATCAAATCAATAATTTTGATATAAGATGTCAAAATCAGGTCATTATTTACTGTTGAATCGAATGAAATCGACAAAATTAACCCTTTATTAAAGGAAATGATAAGAAGTTTTCCATCTTCTCCTTCAATATGACAAAATTTAAATTTTCCTTTATTAGTATCTTTGCATGCTCTTTCCATTAAACTAAACATAGCTACAGCCATTGCTGCATAACGTGATTCACTAATTCCTTCCGGAAGTATACTACTTATTGGTGCACCATCAACACTACTTATAAGAATGACAGCTTTTACGCCATCAAGCTTCTTTATCATTCTCATTACGAAAGATGCATTTAACAGTTTGTCTGAGAGTTTATATATTTTATATCTGTCTAAAAACATTCCTGTCTCTTGTACTATGGTTTTTTCTTTTAATCTATTAATTGTAGTCCTTATTTTAGGTTCTTCAATCC
>Ga0114922_10005344_pt1 | contig 11851 bp, 7 predicted proteins | sample AartaG_FD_100975 | JGI IMG/M metagenome (GOLD analysis project Ga0114922, IMG submission 100975) | Deep subsurface microbial communities from Aarhus Bay to uncover new lineages of life (NeLLi) - Aarhus_00045 metaG | ecosystem: Environmental > Aquatic > Marine > Oceanic > Sediment | place: Aarhus...
AAGTCGACGGTGCCGGCCGAGAACGTCTGGGCCAGGCGGCGGATCATCTCGTCCTTATCCTCGACCTCGAAGTTGACCTCGCCGGTGCCGGCGTACCGTCGCAGCGGTTCGATGAGTGCGCTGAAGCGCACCTCCGGATGGCGGGAGACGACCGCCAGGACCTTCAGCAGCGTGACGACGGCGGAGTCGCAGAAGTAGTTCTCGCGGTAGTAACTGTGGCCGGAGAGTTCGCCGCCGAACGGTGCGTTCGTCTCGCGCATGGCGGCCTTCATGTTGCTGTGGCCGACCTTCTCGCGCCGCGGCACGCCGCCGTGCGCGAGAATCTCTTCCTTCAGCGCCCAACTGGCCCGCAGATCGTACACGATGGTGGCGCCGCGCTCCTTCGCCAGGACGTCCGGCACCAGCAGCGCGGTGACGAGGTCATTCGAGACCGTATCGCCGTTCTCGTCGACGAAGCCCACGCGGTCGGCGTCGCCGTCGAAGCAGACGCCGAGGGCCGCGCCCGATGCGCGGACGCCCCGCTTCAGGTCCTCCAGCGCCGATTCCCTCAACGGGTTCGGCTCGTGAGCGAAGCGGCCGGCGCGTTCCAGGTTCAGCGGTTTGACGTCGATGCAGTACTCTCGCAGCAGGCTCGGCACCCACTTCGACGCCATGCCGTTCGAGGCATCGAACACCATCTTCAGCGGCTTGATCTCGCCGGCGAACTTCTTGACGTGCAGCAGGTACCCGCTGGAGATGTCCTGGTGCCGCAGCGGACCCGTCACCGGCAGATCCGTCTCCTCGGTTGTCGAGGCGATCTGCTTGATCTGCTCCAGGCCCGACCCCATGCCGACCGGCACGCAGCCCGTTCCGGTGATCTTGAATCCGTTGTACTCGACGGGGTTGTGGCTGGCGGTGACCTGGATGCCGTCGAGCGCCGCCATGCTGCCGACGGCGTAGTAGATGGCGGGCGTCTCGACCTCGCCGATGTGTACGGCCCCGACCCCGGCCGCCCGGACACCGTCGCTTGCGCGCTGGGCGAACTCGTCGCTCGTCGGCCGCATGTCGTGACCGACCACGACCCACTGCTCGCCGGGTTCGGCGCGGGCTTCCTCCGGCAGAAGCGACAGCAGGTGGCGGGCCGTGCCGCAGCCCACCTTCCACGCCAAGGTCTTGGTCACCTGCTGACCGACGAGGCCGCGGATATCGTAGGCCTTGAAGACGGCGTCGTAGTCAATCGGCGGTTCGGTCGGGTCGAGGGGTTCGCCGGTGGTAACCTCGCGCCATTGGCAGGACCGGCACTTGGGGAAATGGCGGGCGATGCGCCCCCGACAGACGGCTTCGCTAATGGCGTATTTCTCGCCGGGGCATTGGCGCTCGTCTGACCGCTTGGCAGCCACGTGGTCCTCCATCCGGACGCCGGGGCATCACAACTCGAATTTCGGATTCTGACCCAGGAACGTGCTCGGGTTCGTGAACACCAGCGTCTCGATCAGGCTGTCGGGCAGGTCCAACTGACGCATCACGCCGACGGTGACCAGCACGGCCAGCGGATCGCTGTCTCCCCAGTCGGCGGACGAGTTCAGGAGCATGCGTTCGGCGCCGTAGTCGCGGACGATGGTCGCGGCATCCTCGGGCGTCAGTTTCCCGGGGTAGACGGTCAGGCCCGTCCAGCAGCCGGTTTCTCGGGCCATGTCGATGGTGTCGCGCGTGCAGTGGTCGATGACGCACAACTCGCGCGGCCCGTCCACCTCGCGGATAATGTCGATGATGATCTCGGTGCCCTGCTTCTTCTCGGCGGCATGCGGCGTGTGGATGATGCAGACGCACCGGCGCTCGATGGCCATCTCGAGTTGCCGCCGGAACATCCGGATCTCGTTCTCCGTGTTCTTGTTCAGGCCGATCTCGCCGATGCCCAGGACGGTGGGACGCGCGAGGTACGGATCGATCCGCTCGAGCACCTTCTCGGTGAGTTCGACGTTTTCGCTCTCCTTGGGGTTGACGCAGAGGACGCAGTAATGCTTGATGCCGTGCTTGGCCGCACGCCCGGGCTCGAACGTCGTCAGGTGGTTGAAGTAATCCAGATGGCTCTCTGGGTATTGGCGGTCGGTGCCGGGCCAGAACGCCGGTTCGCAAACCGCCGCGATACCGGCCTCGGCCATCAGGCGATAATCGTCGGTGGTGCGGCTAAGCATGTGAATGTGTGGGTCGATGACTCGCATGGGTCGCCTCGTCTCAATGGTCCAGGAACTCCTCCGGCAAACGCAAGCCACAGGATAGCGATTCGGCGACGCGAATCAAGAGCGCAGGCGTCATCGGTCGGGAACCGCCCCAGACATCGTACCCAGGCGCGGTGGGGTTAAACCAGGTGCACGGAACCTCAAACCGGATGAGCCGTGTTTTTCAACGAGGAAGGGAAGCGGGCGGCCCGCTCGGAACCGCCCGCTGTGTCCCTCGCCCTTCTTGCCTGGTTCACTGTCTCCGCCGTCGCACGAGAACGCCCAACCCGCCGAGGGCCAGCAGCGACAGCGTCGCGGGTTCCGGCGTGTGAACGTCGGTGATGAACCGGAAGCCCCCGACCGTTCCTTCCGTGGTCAGGCTCGTGGTGCCGTTGACCAGGTCCCAACTCGCCTCGACCCGGCCGGTCCTGTTGCCGGCCTGGTCGTATTCGTTGTACCCGTAGGCGATCCCTCCGAAGGCAAACGAGACCTCCTCCATGGGGAGCGGCTCCCCGAGCGAGCCGCCGCTTGAGAAGGATGAGACCACCACGTCCTGCAGTTGCCAATCAGCGATCACGTTACGGGTCCCCGCCACCTCAGCGATTTCCAACGTCGCTCCGGGAAGGAGGCCTCCCTGGATCACAGAGAGAGCGAGCATGGGAGAGGCCTTGTCGAGGCGTTTGACGAGTCCGAAGGTGGAGACGTCCACCACGGGGGGCGTTCCGTTGGCGCCGCCATCCAGTTCGGTTCGCGTCACGTCGATGCTGAAGCCCACCACGTCGATCCAGGCTTCGTGCCCAGGGGTAGTCGACTCTCCTGGGATTCCGTCGATCTGCAAGAACATGTCAAACGCCGCGTGGGCCGGAACCGCCAAGGCGGCGACCGATAGCACGGCTATCATTACCCGAGTCATTGTAAGTCTCCTTTCTTAACTTGGTACTTGATTCCACCCAACCGGTCCGTTTTCAGGATTGCGCCCGCTCAGATTTCTCTCACCCGCACCACCTCCTCGTCCGGTCAAAGCCCGTGCCAAGGTCTCGCTCGAGACGGGGCGGACAACATAGGCGCAGGCCCCGGCGCCGCGTGCCCGCCGCTCCATTTCACCGTCGCCGCCCGGACCCACCGCAACGAGGCAGCGGATCGAGGGCAGAACCGCAAGGCGGGCGAGAATCGGTTGCCCGCCGAGCACCAACTCGGTGGCAACCACCGCCCGCTGGAACGTCTCCTCTCGCAACCGCTCGAGCACCTGTTGGGCTGAGGTGGCCAACCGAACCCGGCGGACGATCGGACAAAGACACTGCTGAAGCCGTTCGGCCTCGGCTGCACCGATCTCCGCTGCAAGGACAACGTCATCGGAATCGGCTGCCACCCGCCGCATCGCTTGCTCCTCGAAGCAGACCCCTGAACACCGCGTTCCGCCGCCTGCCCACCGCACCCTTGGAAGGCGCGTGGCCGGTCCACGTTCGCCCTCGTCGGCCTTTCCCTTTTCGGCCCGTCGCAGCCGCCTGCGCCGCGACGAGCCACGTGTCGCTAACGCAAGAGGCGTGCCAGCGGCCATGACGAATGGAGAATCGTCATAAGCCTATTCTATGCAAGGGCTTACAGTGCTGGCGGCCAAGTCCCGCCCTGCCATCCGGGGGGCTTCGTCGGGCAGAACGCCCCAGCCTGCAGCGAGACCTCCGGGCTAACCCCCCGCCAGGGAAGGGGTTATCCGGTCCGGGGCGTTTTGCCCCGGGCATGGGGCTGTTTGCTCCGGTCACCGGAGGGAAGAGAGAAGGAAAACCGTGGGACGAAAACAAAAGCCGCTTCGCATGCGGAGGTTGAAATCGGCCGGACCGGCACGGCCGTCTGAGACCTGCGGGAAAGCCTATCTGATCGATCGCCCCCCATTCAACGCGTCGGCGAGGTGGACTACGAAAGATGCTGCCGGGCCATCATTCTTCGAAGTGTTTTGCGGTCGATCTCGAGCATCCGGGCCGCCCGGCTTCGCACGCCGCCGGTCAGTTCCAGCGCCCTGGCAACGTGGCGCCCCATGGCTTCGCGGAGCGTCGGGAACTGCTGGTGGGGCGATCTTCCGTCCCCCCGGATTTCAGGCGGCAAATCCGCCACATCGATCACCGGACCATCCCCGAGGACGTAGGCCCGCTGGATGACGTTCCCTAACTGTCGCACGTTGCCCGGCCAATCGTAACGGACCATGAGAGCCATCGCATCGTGAGAGATCGTTTTGGGCGCCACCTCCAGCGCCGCGGCGATCCGGCCGAGCATGTGTCGGGCCAGCACCGGAATATCCGCTCGCCGCTCCCGAAGCGGCGGCACCTTCAGCGTCACCACGCTGAGACGGTAGTAAAGGTCCTGCCGAAACACGTTGTTCCGGACCGCCTCGGCAAGGTCACGGTGCGTGGCGGAGAGAACGCGAACGCTAATCGGCACGGGCTTCGTCGCGCCAACAGGCACCACCGCTTGGTCCTCCAGGACGCGAAGGAGTTTGCTCTGAAGGGCGCCACCCATGTCTCCCACCTCGTCCAACAGAATCGTCCCGCCGTCCGCCGCACGGAAGAACCCCTGCGTGGCATGCCGCGCACCCGTGAAGGCGCCGGCCTCGTGCCCAAACAGTTCGCTCTCCAGCAGCGTTTCGTGGATAGCGACACAGTTCACGCCGATGAAGGGGCCTCCGCAACGCACACTGAGCCGGTGCAGCAGATGAGCCACCAACTCCTTCCCCGTACCCGTCTCGCCCTGAAGCAGAATGCTGACATCGTGAGCCGCCAGGCGCGCTATCTCCGCGCGCAGCCGCTGTACTTGCGGCGAAACACCCACAAACCCCTGCATCACAGACTCATCGTTTAAGCAGGCTTGCATGGCTCTCTCCTCCCTTCTCAGAGTTGGTGCCGATTGGCCGAAAAACACGGCCTCCGGCATCAGCACTCCCCACCAGACCGCCCTCGTGCGATCCGTTCACGTTTCCGCCATACCGGCCAAACCGTCGTTCCCCCACACGGCCCGGCCACGCAGCCGGACCTTGACGTCCGAATAGAAAAAAGGGCCGGCCCGCGTTCAGGCGGACACAGCCCCGGATGCGTACAGTCCTTAACTCGCCTATAGTCTAACACAAGCAACGCGGATGTCAAGCGATCCGCCGACCCGCCCGTCAGTTTCGCCGTGCGTGAGTTCCGGCGGCACGCCCTGCGCCGCCCGCGCGCCGGTTTCCTTGAAGCACGCTCTTCTTTGTCGCCGATACACTGTGGCGCGGGGATGGGGCCGGTGGTTGGAGCAGGGGCGTGCGGTCCTTGAGTTGCGAGGGGTTGCAATGCTTCACGTTCAAGAGCGGCGGCGGCACGAGCGGGTGGCGTTGGTCTGTCCGGTCGTGTTGAAGGACAAGAGCGGCCGGGTCATCTTCAAGGGTCGGTCGGCGGACATCTCGCCGTCCGGCATCAAGGTGATCGGTCCGCCGCCGGCGGCCGTGTCGGAAGGCCTCGACGTGTGGGTCGAGATGAAGGTGCCGAACCCGCGCTCGAGCGGCCCGCGGACCCGCGTCGTCAAGTTGCGCGGTTACATTCGCCGCATCACCGACATGGGCGACTGGAAGTGCGTCATCGTCGTCATCACCGAGGCCAACTTCCCGCAGAGTATTTTTGAATCCCGGCCGTGAGGCATGGCGGTCTCGGGTCGAGTCAGGCTGAGTTCATCGCGGCGGGCAATCCTGCCCGCCGCGAGTCTTTCCTGTGACCGCGTACCCGCGCGGCGGGTGAGGACGCCCGCCGCGCATGCGTTGTGGATGGGATCACAGGCGGCCGAGCAGGCGGAGGATCACCTGAAGGACAACGGCGGCTGCGGCGGCCCATATCAGGTACAGGCCGACCGGCTTGTAGCCCGTGACCTGGATGCGTTCGACGGCTTCGACGAGTGAGGCGGGGGAGGTATGAATGCGTCCCCCGCCCGCCTTGACGATGCGCTCCAGCCTCATCCGGTCGACGCCAAGGCGCCGGAACTCGCGCGGCGGGCGCCCCGGCGCCGACAGCGTGACCGTCGCGCCCGACTCATCGCGGCGGTGGACGACGACAACCGTGCCGCCATCGGCTTCTACGTCCGCCTCGTGGATTCCCGGCGCCGTCTGCCGGAGGGTCACGCCGGGGGCGTCGTCGCCGCGGTCACCCAACACCGTCGCGACGAACGGCGCCGAGGACGTGCCGATGGCTGCGGCGCGCTGCTCAACACGCACGCGCAGGGCGCCGCGGCGGTCAACGAGACGGGCCGACCAGTCCTCCGGCACCGTCCCGGCCGCAAGGTACGCCAGCAGCGGCGCGAAGCGCGTCGCAACCGCCTCGTCGGACAGCCACTCATCGCCGGCGCTGCCGACGGGCCAGGGCATGGCCGCCGCCTTGCCGAGACCTCGCCGCCAGGATGCGAGCAGGGGCGAGGCGCCCGTCTCGGTTCCCTCGGGCGCGGTGACCCAATGAACGTCGGCGCCTTCCTTCGGCCGCGTGACGTTGCAGGCCGCAACGGCGGGCAGCGCGCTGCCGCGACCGGTCCAGATCGGCTCGGGCTGTCCCCACACGGCGGCGCGCGTGACGGTTCGGAGCCCTTCGCCGCGCGCGAAGGCCATATCTTTGAGGAACGTTTCGGCCAGGTGCCCGAGGTCTCCGCCGGCGTAGAGGCGTCCGCCGGTTTCGCGCGCCAGGCGGCCGAGGTGGTCGCGCTGGGCGTCGGCGCCGGTGGCAACCGCGCTGGCGCTGGCGCGGCGGTCGCGGCAGAGACCGATGAGACGGTCGACGTCGAAGTCGTCGCTACGGCCGTCGCTGAGGAGCATGATGTGCCGGACCGTCGTGTCTCCTTCCTTGGGCGGGGCGAAGCGTTCGACGGCCGTTTCGACGGCGGGGGTGATTCGCGTGCCGCCGCCCGCCTGGATGGTGACCATCCTCGCCCGCAGATCGTCCCAGCGGGCGACGGACGTCAGGGGCGAGACGACGCGCGGCTCGCCGGCGAAGGCAACGATGCCGATGCGGTCGGCCTCGCCCAGGGCCGGCCGCAGGGTAAGCACCGCCTGCTTCGCCAGCGCCAGTTTGCGGACGTTGCCGAGGGTCTCGTTCATCGAACCGCTGGCGTCCATGATGAGGACGATGTCGAGCGGCGGCCTCTCACCGGTGCGGCTGCTGACGGGCAGGATGTCCTCGAGTGGCGAGTCGGCGTAGCCTCCGGCGGCAAAGGCGGCGGCGCCGCCCAGGGCGAGCAGACCCAGGCCGCCGTCCGTGACGCGGCTCGCGAGGCTGCGGCAGGCTCGCGCGCCGAGGGTCCAGGCCGAGACGTTGTCGAGGACGACGACGGTCTCGCCGGCGAGGGTGATACCCGAAGCCGCGGAAACGGTCTTCACGGCGGCCCCCTCGGGAGCGGCCCGGGCGAGGACGTCTGCGACGGGGCCGGCTCCATCCGCGCCATGGACGTAGAGGATCTCTTGGGGTCGGCCGACGCGGACGGTGCACGCGGCGCAGTCGTTCTCGGAGCAGCCATCGCCGGCGGCCCGGACACGGGCATCGTAGCGGTAGAGGCCGGAGGGCAGGCCCGCGTCATGGAACAGGAGGGTGGCGCCCGTGACCGGGTCGACGGTCACACGCCGCCGCCAAGTCCGCGCGGGCGTCTCGCCGACGGCCGGTCGCGTGACAACGACCTCGGCCTCGGCGGGCACGGTCGAGGTGAGTTGGAGCCGGACGGGGACGGGCCGGCCGGCAGCGGCGTCGCCCGCCGGCGCAAGGCAGGCGACGGCAACGTCGCGCGGGCGGAGGTCGGGCGCGATGGCGTGGGTCTGGACGCGAGCGGCGGCCAGGCGGGCGGCGGCGGCGACGGCGTCGCCGCGGGTCTCGCGGGCGTCGGTGTAGAGGAGGAGGATGCCCTGGCCGTCGGGCAGGGCCCGGGCCGCGTCGGCGATGCCGCGCTCGAGGTTCGACTCGGCGCCCTCGGTGAGGGGATGCAGGATGACCCGGCCGAGGGGCGCCGCGGCGGTCCATGGGGCGAGGGCTTCGGCAGGGTCGCCTTTCCCGGCGGCGGCCGACATGCTGGGCGAGATGTCCTGGGCGAGCACGACCGGGCAGACGCCTTCGCGCAACGTGCGGACGCTCGGTCCGGCCAGTGCCACGACGAGCAGGCCGGTCGCCAGGCAGGCCAGCGCCGCCCGGGCCGGCGCCCCGGCGCGACGGTGACGAGGCGCCCCGGCCGCATAGACGATGACCGCCCAGACCGGCACGAGACCGGCGAGCACCCACGGGTTGGCCAGGCGCAGGAGGTCCATGGGTGCAGATTATAGAGCGCGGGGAAGCGGACTGCGACTACTACTACAACGCCATGTCGCCATTTCGCACGGTGAGTCGGCCGACGGAGCGCGCGTTAAAACCCATTTTGGCCGTTGCGCGGCGGGTCCCCGTTCGACAGACTCAGGGCAGGATCCGACCCGCCGCGCGGGAAGTCGTAGGGTGGGTGCTCCGCACCCACGCGGCGCTCTGAAGCCCCGTGTGAAAAGCCGCGTGGGTGCAAAGCACCCACCCTACGGCGACTACTACAAGGCCACGTCGCCATTTCGCGCGGTGGGCTGGTTGAGGGGGCTCAGTCGAGCCACTGGAAGTTGAGGATGCGGGGTCGGATGAAGTCCTCGTCGGCGCCGCCGTATTGTGCGGGCGGATAAGCGAGGCAAGGGCTGCGGTCGACGAGCGCCCAGAACCGCCGCCGCCGCATGACCTGGAACTCGGTGTTCGGGGGCGCGCCCTGGAGGAGACCGTACTCGATGGTGCCGTAGATGGAGAAGGTGTCGCCGCGAGTCGAGGCGACGTTCGAGATGAGGGTATAGGGGAGGTCTCGGCGTTCGACGGCGCCTTTGGCCTCCTCGCGGCCGGCGGGCACGTCCGTGAAGTTGACTTTCGCGATGATCTGGGCCGGGGTGACAATGGGCCTGTTCTGGTTGCGGAACAACCTGACGTAGTTCAGCAACAGGTCGTCCTGAAGGTCAAAGGTTTCGGCCATGGCCCTGAGGGTATCATCGGTGGCGGTGTTAAGGTTGATCTTTCCGGCGACGCGGAGTTCGGGTCCGCCGAAGCGTCCCTTGCCATCCCGGCTGACGCCGGGCGCACCGGAACTGTCGGGGCCTTTGCCCTCGTCGGCGGTCTCGCCGGCGTAGCCGTCTTCATCGGTGTAGCCGTCGCCGTCGTTGTCGAGGCGGTCGAGCCAGGGTCCTCCGACGCAGAAGACGTTGGCGGCGTTCATGCGGCTGGGGGTTCCGGGGGTGGGTTCGCTGTCGTTCCAGTTGAACTTGAGTTTCTCTTCTTCGGTGAGCAGGGCCTGTCCGGCCATTCCGGCCTTCTTGGCGACCCTCGTGACCCACGGCCAGAAGAAGTGCTCGCCTTCCTCGAGGTTGAGGAGGTCCGCGGCGGACGGGCAGAGGACCTGGTTGAGGTCGGCGAGGCGTGCGAAGGCGCGGAACGACGACTCGGGGACGTTCGCGCCGGGGTACGGCGGCATCCCTTTGACGGGATACGTGGTGTCGGCGTCGGCCTCGGTGCTGACCTTGACGGACCGGGGGAAGCGGATGGGAATTCCGTTGGGGGGCGAGTCGGCGAAAGCGAAACTGGTCATGCCCCCGCCGTCGCCGTTAATCCACCTGCCGATGTAGACCACGTCAATGGCTTCGGTGTCGCCGGGCCGGCGTGTTTCGAGTTCGCGGTAGATCTGTCGATGCATGGAGCCGCCGTTGTTGAGTTCGGTGTCGCTGAGGACCTCCGTGCCGATCCGGTCGATGCACGGGCCGGCGGCCCTCAGTTCAATGCTCGTGAGTTTGGTGCCGATGGGTTCGGTGCCTTCGGTCTCCACCTTGGCGGTATGGGTCCACTGCACCCCGGCGACGGGATTGGCCGGCATCCGGGCATCCTTGGGGAATGCGGGTTCGAAAGGGGCAGCCGTGCCGCCGGCGGTGGCAACCACGGCGGTGAGGGTCACGTTTCCGACCGAGAGTCCCTCGGTGTCGCCGTAGACGTTTCCTCGCCAGGGGCTGATGACCTGGACCTCGACGGCCCACGTCGTGTGTATGACCTCCTCGCCGTCTTTTTCCTCGCTGTCCCAGGTCACCTTGATTTTGCTGAGGAGCGGCTGGGGTGCGGCCCCGACGTAGTCGGCCGCCTCGGGCCAGGTTCGGATGGGGTCGGCGGTGAAGTCGCTGCCGTCGCGGAAGGCGGCGATGTTGGCGAGCAACTGATTCCGAATCTGCCTGGCGTCCTCGTCGCCCTCGTCGAAGACGTAGCCGGTGGTCATGGCGCGTTTGAGGTCGTCGATGGCGTCGAGGTTGAGGTCGAGTTTGCGCGGCGACCAGTCGGTCCTGCCGCGGGTTCTGTCGGGCAGGTAGGTAAAGGCCTCTAGAATCGCGCCCGTCGGGCTCTCCCAGTCGGGCCGGACCTCGCTGGTCCAACTGACCGTCGTGAGGCTGGCGCGGTTCCTGGCGTGCTTGGGGGGGTTGACCGTGTCGGGTGCGCAGTCGAGTTCGGTGCTGGCGAACTGTTCGAGGCGGCTTCGGAAGCGGGTGCCGGTGAGGCGCCGCAGTTCGAACTCCTCGTCCAGCGTGAAGGGGTGGTCGCCGTAGCGGCCGGGGTTCTCGATGACAGCCTCGTACAGCAGGTCGTTGTACGGTTTGATCTGCTGGCTCCACAGTCCGGGCACCGACGCCGCGCCGCCAAAGAGCAGGTTGGACCTGAAACCAAAGTACGTGGGGTCGATGTCGCTCGTGAAGTACCCGTACCTGGGGCACCCGTCCTGGGCGTTGTTGACGCTCTGGTCGCTTCGGCCGTGGGCGTTCAGGTTAAGCATGCCAGCGTGGTCCAGCACGGTGACACTGACGCGGATGAGACCGACATCGAAGGGGAACGCGAGGTCGGGGTTCCAGACACCGTGTCCGTTGCCCTGGGTGTAGGGTCGGACTTGCCTGTCGGTGTGCGGCCATCCGAGGTTGTTGGGCCGCTCTTCAGGGGTCGTGCCGGGGAAGCCCCAACTGGTCAGGCCGTAGTAGGTGCCTCCCTTCTCGCCGTACGAGAAGTGGCCGTTGGCCGGGATCGACAGCCCCTGACCCGCCGTGTACGCGGGCGGCGACGAGAGCCAGGGGTCGTACAGGGCGCTGGGGTAATCGAAGGGCTCGTTCCGGGCGAGTTCGGCGCCGTTCTCGGTGTTCTGGTCCGTCAGAAGCAGGGCCGCGCGGCCGGTGCCGCCGGAACCTTGCTGGTACTGGTACTCCTGCCTGCCGAGGTCGTACCAGAGGTCCTGGATGAGGTGATGGCAGACGTAATCGACGGCGGCGTCGCCGGCCAGCATGAACTGGCTCTGGAGAGCGAAGTTGGCCGCCGTGCGGCGGTCGATGTTGCTCATCGTGACGAACGTGATGCCCACGACCGCCAGGATCGCAAGAAGACCGAGGACCACGATCAGGACCGAGCCGGGTGACCTCATGCGGTGTTTCCTTTTCACGCCAGGGCTCTTGTGCCCCGCACATCCTCTCTCGCCTGCGGGCACGCGGACGCTGAATGACGAGATGACCAAACCGCCATCGCGGCCGGCAAGGGCGCCGCGTCGATGATCCGGCGCCTCGCGTCATACGTCATCGGCGTTTCATTCGATATTCGCTTTTCCGC
>Ga0114922_10005345_pt1 | contig 11851 bp, 6 predicted proteins | sample AartaG_FD_100975 | JGI IMG/M metagenome (GOLD analysis project Ga0114922, IMG submission 100975) | Deep subsurface microbial communities from Aarhus Bay to uncover new lineages of life (NeLLi) - Aarhus_00045 metaG | ecosystem: Environmental > Aquatic > Marine > Oceanic > Sediment | place: Aarhus...
AATGAAGCTTCCGGCAACCAGGATCAAGGCTGCCATGCCTGCAACGACTGATTTGAACAGTAACTGTCTCATCGTCCGTTCCTCCTACACCAGGTGAACTGTGAACAGGCAGACTCATCGGCTGAACCCTCACACCTGTCCCTCTCGTAACACCATAGGCGCAAGACCTGTGCCGGTACCCTAACACCAGCAAAAATGGAACATTACGGCGATGAGGTGCGCAATTTGTTCACAGTTGACCACAGATTCCCGCGCAATCGCTGCGCACCGGCGCAGACGCCATTTTTGAAGGGTCTTAGCCGCGTGGAAAGCAAGTGAGCGGCATAATCTGCAAGCAAAGAGCGCCAGACCCGCAGTAGAAGGTGAGTCAAAAAGGCAGGGCAGGAAGCCAAGCATCTGATACTGAGCGCATGTTTCTAAGTGCTTGATGAATATCGAATTATGGTGGGCCCAGCAGGATTCGAACCTGCGACCTACTGATTATGAGTCATAACACATTGTCATTAGCTAAGTTCTGAACATTACTGCAACTACCTGCAAATTACGACGGATAAACGAATTGCGATTTTCAGCCCGGTTTGCGCGAACCTGCAAACAAGCGCAGGAAACTACCAAACGTTAGCACAAAATAAGCACACTTCTGCAAAAGCGACTTCCTGGCAGACGCCTTCAGAGAACCTCTTCTCGTGGGCAAGCGCTCGATAGGTCTTTTTGGCGGATGTCGGGTTCGAACTGCCGACCTTTGGGCAGAGAATCATAAGGGGGCAATCCTTACTGGACCGGAATCCCATTTACAGATTCTGTCATCCCGTGTATAGCGCAAGGAGTTGCGGCCTGAACTTGGAACGTCAAAATAGCAACACTTTGTGAAAGGAGAAAGACTATGAAGACCTGCAAAATCTACACATCAGGTCTCGTCGCATTGACAATGACCCTCGCATTTGCACTACCGGTTCTCGCCGATGATGTATACTATTGAAGAAGGGAGGAGATAGTACAAGCACGACCGCTTACGCCCTCGATCGAATACTCTGACCCTACGGCTTAGCTCGCACGGAGCTTCGATACGTGTCCCTGTCCGCCTTCCTCGTCCCCCTCATACAACTAGAAAGCCCTCTTGATAGCTCGCTTCCCTTTATCCAATATGCTATACTATGCTCAAGCCAACGATTGATTATTCGCACTTACAATATGAGGAGTCGGCCTAGCGTGCCAGCAACAATTTCCGCCAGCATCACCCCGGACGCGGAGATAATCAAATACCTCGATTCCAAGGTTACATCAAGAACGCAGGCAAACTCATGAAATACCGAACACTGGGAAAGACCGGCCTCAATGTTTCGATTCTCAGCACGGCTGGCCCCTGAAAGACATCGTGAGCTTCTCCTCTGACGTTTCTGCGCTCAAATGCACTAAACTTGGCGGACGTGCGGGAATTCCAACGATGGCGGAAGCGCTGGCGTTCTTGAAGGAACGGGGGATTCTAATTTAGGGAGCTGATTCACACGGGCAATGTGAATCGTAGGCGAAAGGGAATGACTATGCCACTTGTATCTATGGTACCCCAATTGAAGAAGGCACAGGCGGAGCAGTATGCGGTTCCGCTTTTCCTCACTTTCGAGATGAGGGGTTTTGAAGGAACGCTGGCGGCGCTGGAAGAGAGTCGCGCGCCGGGCATTATGGGGATATATCGGCTGCTGATGGACAGACCTTATACCCGTGCGTTCATACAGTACATTCGTGCACGGGCAGAAGATTCGACGGTGCCAATATCGATAACCCTCGACCACGGCACGAGCCCTGAGCAATGTGCACGAATCTTGTCTTACGGTGCTACGGACGTGATGTTCGACGGCGGCGAGCTGCCGTTAGAGGAGAATATTGCCGCGACCCGGTCGGTGGTGCAGGCTTCCCACGCGATGGGTGCCGGTGTCGAGGCGGAATTAGGTTACGTGGGGCACGGCAGCGATTATGCGAATGCTGATGCGGTACGCCAGGGTTTCACCAAACCCGAGGAAGCCGCACGATTCGTCGAAGAGACGGGCGTAGACGCGCTGGCAATTGCCTTCGGGTCCGCGCACGCCGTGTACAACGGAGAGCCACAGTTGGCCCTCGATTTGCTTGCCAATGTACGCGCACGGGTCGACGTGCCGCTCGTCCTTCACGGTGGCTCCGGCCTTTCTGATGAGCAGTTCCGCGCGGCCATTGCGGGAGGGATAAGCAAAATCAACATTTTCACGGACCTGGGCCTCACCGCCGGGCGAGAGATGGTTTTGGAGGCGCAGGGGAAAGAGGCTTCGTATTTCAGCATCGGCGCGGCAGCGCAAAAGGCGTTTACTGAACGGTGCAAGCATTATTTGGATGTGTTTGGCGCGTCGGGGAAAGCGTGAGCTGACGTCTACAGTCAATTGAGATTCCCGCAGATTGCGGCTGGAGAAGGAATCGCAACCATCGTGGAGAAAGAAGAATACTAAGCTGGAAAGAGCGTGTTGGAGTCAGAAACGCGGGCGGACAGCTGCGCACCTCTAACAGACAGGTGTTCCGGTTCGAGCTATAGCCAGATGGCTCATTGACATTCTGACTTCGACTTCTATATGCTTCTATATGGACTGCCAGCAGAGGAAAACACTATGAACGTTGATGACATCAAGACAGTTGCTGCGATTGGTGCGGGCGACATGGGACACGGCATCGCCGAACTGGCGTTGATCGCGGGGTATCGGGTCAACCTGTACGACATCAAAGAAGAGATCGTTGATCGAGGCGAACAGCGGATTATGCAGAGTCTCGAGAAACTGGCCTCGAAAGGCAAAGTGCCGACCGAGCATGTCGAGACGATCAAGAACGAGTTGCTCAAGAAAACCACTGATCTGGCGGCAGCCGTGCAAGATGCCGACCTCGCTATCGAAGCTGCACCTGAAGTGTTCGAACTCAAAAAACAGGTGTTCTCCGAGATGGATAAGCATGCGCCACAGCACGCTCTGCTTGCTTCGAACACCTCGACCATGAGCATCACCGAGATAGCTACTGTCACGAACCGTCAGGATAAGGTGTTTGGCATGCACTACTTCAACCCGGCGGTGCTGATGAGGTTGGTCGAGGTGATCCGAGGCGACAAGACCTCCGACGAGACCATGCAGATCGGGTACGACTATGTGAACAAGGTCAAGAAGGTACCGGTCATCGTCAAGAAGGACGTGCCGGGGTTTATCGTGAATCGGGTGAACGCGCCAGCCGGTGCACTCGTGGGCGCGATCGTCGAATCGGGCGAGATCGAACCGGAAGCGCTCGACGCGTTCGTACGGAGTTTGGGTGCACCGATGGGACCGTGCGAACTCAGGGACTACACGGGTGTAGACGTCGGTGTGAATGGGTGCAGGTACTATGCCGACTGCATCCATCCCGACTTTGCACCAGCACCTCATCTTGTCAAGATGATGGAAGAGGGCAACCTCGGCAAGAAGACCGGCAAGGGCTATTTCGATTGGTCACAAGGTCGCCCGACGATAGATCTGTCCAAAGCGACGGACAAGTTCGACCCGATGGACGCGGTTGCCGTCAAAGTCAACGAGGCGACGAAACTCATCGAGATGGGCGTGTGCTCAGCGGAGGACGTTGATCTGGCTCTGGTCAACTCCAGCGGCAACCCGGTCGGCCCGATGAGTGTTGCCAAAGACATTGAGCCCGAAGACCTCGCTAAACGGCTGGAAGGCCTGGCGGAAAAGTACAACAAAGAGATATTCAAACCCACCAAAATGATTAGGGAAGGAGAATACAGGTAATCCCCGAGCAGATACGGGTCGTGCGATTTCAGCGGGTAACGATATCAAGTTCCAAGCGAAGCACGGTCGGGATGCTGTATTAGACGGGTTTGGCAGATGCAAAGGTGGGTTTGGCGGTAGAAGGCAAGATGCCCTTCTGTTGCAGCTTTACTTGCTCTGCAACCGGATCACATGATGGCGGCCTGCAAGGAACTACGGGGTCCAAAATGACGTTCGCTCCAATACTAAGGAGGATGCTATGAGGATCGTACGGATCAATATGAACACCTTGACTTCCCGCGATGAAGACTTGCCGGATGACCGGAACGTCGTCGGGGGGCGGGCATTAACCGCGAAAATCTTGAACGCCGAAGTGTCCCCGAAGGCCGATCCTCTTGGGAAGGAGGCGAAACTCGTTATCGCCACTGGCCCTTTGGCGGGGACAATAGCGCCGTCCCTCGGCCGGTTGTCCGTTGGCGCGAAGAGTCCTCTAACACAGGGAATCAAGGAAGCCAACGCCGGAGGACCGGCTGGCCAGAAGCTGGACAAACTAGGGATTCGGGCCATTGTTGTCGAGGGTGCGCCCGCAGACGACAAGCTATATGTCGCGACGATATCGAAGGACGGCGTTTCGTTTGAAGCCGCCGACGCTTATCGGGGTCTGGGGAACTATGAGCTTGTGGCAGCGTTGCGAGAGAAGTGTAATGACACGGTCTCGATCATTTCTATCGGGCCAATCGGCGAGCGGAAACAGAAATCTGCAACAGTCGCGTTTACGGATAAGGACGGCCACCCGTCCCGGCACGCCGCCCGCGGGGGAATGGGGGCCGTCATGGGCGCCAAGGGCCTCAAGGCGATTATCGTGGATGACGCAGGAACGCCGGACGTCGAGATTGGGGATAAGAAATCGTTCCGCGGCGCGGTCAAAGCGTGGGCTGAAACGCTCAAAGAAGAGAGGATGTTCAAAGTCTGCCAGGCGTACGGCACGCCCGGTTTCATTGGCGCTCTCAGTGGGCTCGGCAGCATGCCCTCGAAGAACTACACGGGTGAACCTACAGAGGGCATAGAGAACATATACGGTGAGGCGCTGAAAGAAAAGAATACCGAACGAGGCGGAAAGATGGACGGCTGTATGCCCGGGTGTCTGATCCGGTGTTCGATCGTTTTCAACGATGCCGACGGAAAACATGTGACGTCGGCCATCGAATATGAGACGTTCGGTCTAATGGGGACCAATCTCGGTGTTGCCGACCTCGACGCCATTGCCGGTTTCGAGCGGCGATGCGACAACATGGGTATAGACACGATAGAGCTCGGCAGCGCCCTGGGCGTGGCATCGAGCGCCGGGAAATTCGAGATGGGTGACGCCGGAGCCGTCGCGAATCTGCTAAGCGAGGTTGAGCAGGGCACCGACTTCGGAGCCACCTTGGCCAACGGAGTCGTGTCCACGGCAAAGGCTCTGGGCGTGACGCGGATCCCCGCGTTCAAGGGCCAAGGCATTCCTGCTCACGATCCCCGCGTCGGCAAACCCACGGGCGTGACTTACGCCACGAGCCCCATGGGAGCTGACCACACGGCGGGCACGAAGTATGAGATGGAAGACGAAGGCGCGGTCGAACACTCGTTGAAAGAACAGATCGTCATGGCTACGGTGGACGCCATGGGCTTGTGCTACTTTGCCACCACGTTGGATCGGAAGATCCTAATGGAATTCCTGAAGGAACTTCTCAACGCGCGGTATGGCCTGAATCTGACGGCGGACGACGTGGTTGATGTGGGCCGAGACACGCTGCGCGGTGAGATGAAGTTCAACGCCGAGGCTGGTTTTGTCGACGCTAACGATCCTGATCCGGAATTCATCCGCGTGGAGCCGGTGCCTCCCATGGACATGGTGTTTGGTGTCCCGGCCGAGGAGATGGCCAAGATCTGGGACAACCTGGACACGGTCTCCATTTTCTAGAGGGTGACTGCCCTCTTAGTCCGCTGAACGTCGCCGTCTCGCCGAGGGTGGGCGCCACGGGCATGCTATTTGCCATTGTAGAGACACACACTTACGAGTTCAAGATGAATTCTGCTATCATGGCCGCTCCCTGAGGTCATTTGTAGTTCAATAACAGTCATCGGCGGCGACCATCACGGCTGTTCACGCCAGCCATTGGCTTTCCCTTTCACCGGCGTTAGTCTTCCTCGAGTTCCTTGAGACCCACAAAGTGGTCGAGCGCGTCCGGGTTCCTGAGCGCGTCCCTGTTCTTGACTTCCTGTCCCTTGAGAAGCTTCTTGACGGCCAACTCCACCTTCTTTTGATTGAGCGTGTAGGGAATGTCCGGTACGGCCAGAATCTTCTTTGGAACGTGGCGAGGCGATGCGTTGCTGCGAATGGTCTTCTTGATCCTGTCCTTAAGTTCGTCACTCAATTCCCTACCCTCGGCCATGACGACAAAGAGGACGATCCGCACGTCGTCTTTCCAGTCCTGTGCCACGACTAGGCTATCCTGGATCTCTTCAAGCAGATCAACTTGACGGTAGATCTCGGCTGTTCCGATGCGCACCCCGCCCGGGTTGAGCGTGGCATCGGACCGGCCGCTGATGATCACGCCGCCTTGATCGTTGATCCTGACAAAATCCCCATGCCGCCAAACGTTGGGGTACTGCTCGAAATACGCCGCGCGGTATCTCTTGCCGTCTGGGTCATCCCAGAAGTAGATCGGCATGGAAGGGGAAGGTGCCGAACATACAAGTTCACCTTCCTGATTGATAACAGGTCTGCCCTCTTCGTCATAGGCCTCGACCTTCATGCCCAGACCCCGGCACTGGATTTCCCCGGCGTATACGGGAAGCGTGGGGCTGCCGGCGGCGAAACAGCCGTTTATGTCCGTGCCGCCGGAAATCGACGACAATAGTACGTCGGCCTTGACTTCCTTGTACACATACTCAAACCCCTCTTCCGCAAGTGGACCACCCGTTGAAAGGATAGTCTTGATTGAGGACAGATCATAATCTCTACCAGGTCGCAGCCCGGCGTTCTGGAGAGCGGAAATATATGCGGCACTGATTCCGAATACTGTGGTCTTTGTGTCCTCCGCCAGCTTCCAGAGCGCGCCGGCGTCCGGGTAGAAAGGATTGCCGTCATATAGAACCAACGATGCGCCAACAGCTAGAGAACTCATCAGCCAATTCCACATCATCCAACCACAGGTTGTGAAGTAAAAGATGGTGTCTTCCCTCGTGAGGTCCGTGTGAAGCAGATGCTCCTTCTGGTGATTGACGAGAACACCCGCAGCGCCCTGGACCATGCACTTTGGAAGGCCCGTGGTTCCCGAGGAGTACATGACATAGAGAGGGTGTTCCGCGGGCAGTTGCTCGAATTCAATCTCTAGATCAGCTTCAGGCGACCGGAAGTCCTGGTAGAGCACTGCATTGTCGATGGCGCCGACGTCCGGGGCGGCGTCGGTATACGAAACAACGATCACTTTCTCAACGCTCGGGAGTTCCTTGAGGGTGCTGGCGATGCGACCGAGAGAATCCAGTTTCTTCCCCTTAAACCAGTATCCATTTGCTGTGAATACGACTTTGGGTTTGATCTGCCCGAAGCGGTCCAGCACGCCCTTGATTCCGAAGTCAGGCGAGCAGGAAGACCATGTGGCACCGAGGCTCGTTGCAGCGAGCATAGCGACTGCGGTCTCCGGCATATTGGGCATGAAACCGGCCACGCGGTCACCGGGTGTAACGCCTAACTCCCTGAGAGCCTTGGCGACACGGGCCACCTCGTCGTACAGCCCGGCATAGGTTACTGTCCTGCCGGCTCTGTCTTCACCGCGAAAGATCAGTGCCGGATGGTCATCCCGAAACCGCAGTAGATTCTCAGCAAAATTGAGTCTGGCCCCAGCGAACCATGCTGCGCCCGGCATCTTGTCCAAGTCGTCGACGACCCGGTCATAGGTTCTCGAAGCCCTGATGCCTGCGAAATCCCACATCATTGCCCAGAAATCGGGGATGTTCTGGACGGACCACTGGTAGAGCTTATCATACTCCGTGAAATGCTTCCCAGACTTCTCGTTGACCATCGCCATGAAGCGACGTATGTTGCTCTTCTCGATTCGCTCTTGCGACGGCGTCCACAGCAATTCGCCCATAATAGCGCTTCCTCATCATTCACTCCGCGGAACTCCCTTTCAGGAAGGGTCTCCCCCGCGGATCCGCTCGCTACCGCCTCGGACGGGTCAAAAAAAGTATAATCGGAGCGGCGCGACAAGTCAACGTCGCGCCGATTGGGCACCTATGCCTCACACAAACTACAGCTTCTCTTCTTTCGCAGGGTGGCCGTCCCGAGAATTCGTACTCCACACGTTTCTGCAACTCACAGCTGTTGATCGTGCCAGGGTGATTGAGGACTCGTAGCCAGATCTGGCAACCTTCTCGGAGCGATCTCCGTGAGCATTATTTAAGTATAAACCATTAATCGCTGTATAGTTCGGTAACGCTCTTTGGCAGCTGGCCATTTAACAACATCAATGAACGGCAGGGCATGGACGGACGATCGAGTTTTTTCTGTTGGGCGGCAAAGGTATCCAGTACCTCGGCACGAAAGTCACGCCCCAGGGCCAACAGCTTCTCTTGATCTATTCCGGTATCAACCCCAAGCTCATGAAACATTGTCACCATGTCTTCAGTGGAAATCAGACCATGGTTAAAGTGGTCACTGTAATAATCGCCCTCACGTCCTTCAATCGCAACTCCATCAACCATGTTGGCCGGTTGCCCACCAATTCCCGACAGACAGGATTCAAACCGAATAATTCCGGCTTTAAGAGCGGCTGCGGCATTTCTGAGAGCCGAAGCCATGTTTTTGGTGTGAAAGTGCGCAATGTAGAGCTTGGGGTCGGAATAATCGCGACCATCCGGCCCAGTGCCCATCTCTTTGGGATCAAGCACGCGACTGAAAAACTCATAGGCTTTATGATAATCAGTAACTGAACCATCATGGTCTGCGAGTTCTATATCATCGGCCCCGCAGTCCAGGTAGCGCTTTACAAAGGCAATGGCAATGTCCAGCTTTTCAGCCATGCTGTATTGCTTGTTGAATTTTTCAAACGGGCTTCCCCAGATGGTGCTGACTGTACCATTTACTAACATTCCCCGGCTATGGGCGGCTTTTATGACCTGCTCGCTCATGGCGAAGTATTGATCTTGCGTCTTGCCCGAATTGGCTTTCTGATGTTCGGGACAGGTTGAGGTCATTTGCAGTATGCGGTCCGGGCCGTGCCCTCCATCAAAGTCTTTAAAGGCTCGTTCGGCACCTCTTTCATGGATGGCAACTGCTGTAAGCTCCACATCGCCACCGTTGCGTTTCATCATTTCGCCAATGGTTTTACTGTCCGGTGTCTTGGTATCGCTGTCCAGCAGACGCTTCAGTACTTCCGTGGTATCGGGGAAAAAGGGCACAAATTTTGGGTGGCCGTAGTTCGTGGCTTCCATACGCTTAAAGCCTGCTATAATCAAGCCTTCCAGATATTTGACCTTAGTATCGGTATCAATGATGGTTTCCAGCGATTGCAAGCCGTCTCTGATGCTGATATCGCTGAGTTCTACTTTTTTCCCTGCAAGCTGTTCCGTGGCTGTACCCTCTAGGCCGTTTCGACGCTGGCGGCCTCTTCCAGTCCAAAACGCCTGATTCCTTCCTCTCTGAGCTTGAATTTCTGGACTTTGCCCGAGACGGTGACGGGATATTCGTCGACAAACTCAACGTAGTGGGGGACTTTGAAGTGCGCGATCTTGCCCTTGCAGAAGGCACACACCGCCTCGGCATCCAGGGCGCCCGGCTCCTTGGGGATAATCCACGCGGAGATCTGCTCCCCGTAGTGTTCGTCGGGGACGCCAACGACTTGCGCGTCGCGTATGCCGGGGTGCGTCAGCAGGAACCCTTCAATCTCGCGGGGATAGATGTTCTCACCGCCGCGAATGATCATATCTTTGATGCGCCCGGTGATGCGGTAGTTACCTTCGGGCGTCTGCGTGGCCAGATCGCCGGAATGGAGCCAGCCGTCTTCGTCTATGGTGGCCGCGGTTGCCTCCGGGTTCTTGTAGTATCCGAGCATGACGCAGTGGCCGCGCGAACAAAATTCGCCCTGTTCACCAACAGGGACGTCCTGACCGGTTTCGGGATTCACCAGCCGCGCTTCGAGGCCAGGTAAGGGAGACCCTACAGTGGCAACGCGGACTTCAATGGGGTCGTCAGGGCGGCTCTGGGTAACCACGGGCGAAGTCTCCGTTTGCCCGTAGGTGATGGTGAGTTGCTTGATGTGCATATCCTCTGTCACTTTGCGCATCAATTCGATGGGACATGAGGCGCCCGCCATGATTCCCGTGCGAAGGCTCGAGTAATCGTAGTCGGAAAACCTGGGGCTGTGGACCTCGGCGTTAAACATCGTGGGCACGCCGTAGAGCACGGTGCACCGTTCCCGGTCGATCGCTTCCAACGTGGCGTCGGCGTTGAAGACTTCGGCCGGGATGACCATGGCCGCGCCGTAGACGACGCACGCTATTGTGCCCATCACGCACCCGAAGCTGTGGTAGAGCGGCACGGGAATGCACAGCCGGTCCATCTCGGTGAGACGGAGGCGTTCGCCCATGTAGTACGTGTTAAACAAGAGGTTTCGATGCGATAGCATGGCGCCCTTCGGGGTGCCCGTCGTGCCGGATGTGAACTGGATATTCACCGGATCTGAGAACCGGATCCCCTGGGACGATGCCGCCAGTTCCTCCTCCGAAACGTTTCCGGATTCCTGAAGAAACCGTGACCAGGCCCAGATGCCGGGCTTCGAGGGTTCGTCCTTAATGCTGACCACATGGCGCAGCTTTGGGAAAACGTCGCTTTCAAGAGGCGTCCCGTGCGAAACACCACTCACTTCCGGAACGACCTCGGACACCAGCGTCTCGTAATCGCTGGTCTTGAACGAGTCTGTCAGCAGCAGAACCTTGATGTCCGCCTGTTTCAGGATATGCGCCAGCTCGTGGCTGCGGTAGGCGGGATTAACGTTTACCAGCACGGCTCCCATCAAGGCGGCACCAAACTGCACCAAGATCCATTCTGGCTGATTCGTGCTCCATATGCCTACATTGTCGCCCTGCCCGACGCCAAGGCTCATGAGCGCGCGTGCCGTTTCCCGGACCTTCTCTTCGAAAGCAGTGTACGACCACTTCAGCCCCAACTGCGGAAAGACAACTGCGTCCCGTTCCCCGTGGCGTTTCGCTGTCTGCGACAGCACTTCACCAAAAGTAAGCCCATCCACCCAGACCTTCGGTTCCTCACTCATCATCACTTCTCCTGTTTTCCATGGCACCAGATTTCCATTCCGAGAAGTCTTGATTGGCGGCCAGCCCAATGGCGCCGACTTCGTCGCCATGGAAACCGATTACCTAAATCCAAACCACTAAGGCTGACCTGCCCCCCCCCACAAACGGTGCCATTCCTTATGCCAGAGCCAGCAGAAACTCAGCACCTTCAGAAGCCCCTTGCTCCGGGAGCCGGGGTTGCCAGGCTTCCGGGGCTGCGGTAATGTGCCCGAGTGCGCAATGTGGCTTGATCATGTTATACTCGCAGCGCCTACGCGCTGTCAAGTTCTTGGCCTCCATGCTCAGTGACTGATGAACGCGGTAGCGACTGTAGTACTCGAAGCACTTCTTGACGCAGCAACGCATTTGCGTTAACATATTCCACATCGCAACTGCGTCGGGTGCACAACACCCGCCGCCGGCATTGTCCAGAATCGCCGTAAAAGGAGGGAAGCTATGGGAACGCCCGCGCGCGTAGTCGTATTGCCAAAGGAAAAGGCGCCGATGCGCATCGAGGAAATCAACCTCCCGGATCCCGGGCCTTCGCAGGTAGTTGTGAAACAGTTCGCATCGGGGATCTGCCACTCACAGCTTCACCAAATCCACCGACCGAGGAAAGGCCCCGTGGTCCTCGGCCATGAATCCACCGGCATCATCCTCAAAGCGGGCTCGGACGTAACTCACGTCGCCGAAGGCGACACCGTCCTGATCACATGGATACCCCGCAACGCGGCTACAGCCGACGGCCCGCCGGTGTG
>Ga0114922_10005346_pt1 | contig 11850 bp, 7 predicted proteins | sample AartaG_FD_100975 | JGI IMG/M metagenome (GOLD analysis project Ga0114922, IMG submission 100975) | Deep subsurface microbial communities from Aarhus Bay to uncover new lineages of life (NeLLi) - Aarhus_00045 metaG | ecosystem: Environmental > Aquatic > Marine > Oceanic > Sediment | place: Aarhus...
GATGAAGATTTCTTTCAACGCGATAAAATAAAGCCCGGGGAGAAAAAAGCGAAGCCCAGCATTTTTTAACATTTTTCAAAAGAGTTTTTTCGGTAGTATCTAAATAACTCTCCAATTCACCCGCCCAGGAGTCAATTTTTGAATCTTCAGCTGTTGCCGAGCTTCTGACAGCCACGTATTTTGTCTTTAGTTTCTTGAATTCTTTTAAAATTTCCTTTCCAATATCTTCGGGCATTTCTTTATTCAGTATCAAACTTCTTACAATTTCTGAATTTTCTTCAACCGATTCAATATCCTCAATATTTATTCTGTCCCACATCGCGTCAATTTCTATATTAATATCGGTTTCAGCTAAAAATCTTTCAAATACGCCGGCTAATACCACAAATCCCGGCGGAACCGAAAAACCAGCATTCGCCATTTCTCCAAGCGAAGCCCCTTTGCCCCCGGCAATCTTGGTATCTTTTTTGGAAATTTTCGAAAATATAAGAGTAAACATATATTAAATTCTCGGTTTTATTTCAAAGTATAAGCAGCGGCCGGGCCTTTACCAACCTGTTTAATAATTCCTATTTTCTTTAACTTTTGTAATTCCAACTGGGCGGTTCTCTTGGGGCATTTTAATATATCGATTGCATCCTTTATTGTAATCTTGCCAACTGTATTTATAAAATCAATAATTCTAAGTTGTCTTTCATTTAAATAAACTTTGGTTTTTAGTTTTTTATTAATTTTGGTTACTGGTAATGACAAAATCTTCTCCTTTGCTTGAATAATTTCTTCTCTAAAACCTTCAACAAAATATTCTAACCACTTTGTAAAATCTTTTTTCTTGTAAATAGGCCCTATATTTATATGTTTATAATACTCATTTCTGTCTTTATTGTAGTAATCTTCTAAAGCAAATAATCTACGAAAATCATAGCCTCTTTGATATAAAATTAAAGTGGCCAATGCTCGGGCAACCCTGCCATTTCCATCAAAGAAAGGGTGAATCGCCGCAATTTCTCGATGAACAATACCAGCAACAATAATTGGGTATATATTTGCCTTTTCGCTTTTATGTATCCAGGCAATTAATTCTTCCATTAAATTCGGAACATCTTTTGCTTGCGGGCCCGTATAAACAATTTTATCGGACAGCCCTAATCTTCGACGAACCACATAAACTTTATCATTGCGATATTTTCCACAATGTTCTTTAGGTAAGGTTTTATCGGTTACTAATTGGTGAATTTTTAAGATAACTTTTTCGTTAATTGTTTTTTTATCTTTAATTAATTTTTCAATATATCTGATTGTGTTAAGATAATTTTTAACCTCGTAAATATCTCTTGATGGCGCATCAATCTTTTTTCCTTGAACTATTGCTTCAACCTGACGAATATCTAAAATATTCCCCTCTATCGCAGTTGAGCTATGGGTCATTCTAATTAATGCTTGCCGACGAAGTTTAAGCTCTTGGGCAAGTAAAATTTTGGTTCTTTCTATAATAACTTTTGCTTCGGCAATAGAAGTTAATGAAAATAGTATTCTATTTGTTAATTTATATTCTGGTCTAAGCATAAACCTATTGTAATTTTAACATAAAAATAAAAATCGCGCAATAATCACGCAATAATCACGCATAAGTTATTTTGCTTTTTTAATAATTTTAACCACTCCCTTATTCGCATCAACCTCTACCAAATCCCCGTCTTTCAGAACTTTTGTGGCGATTTTGGTGCCGATGATGCAGGGGATATTAAATTCGCGACTAACAATGGCAGCATGGCAGGTAATTCCACCCTCATCGGTTACAATTGCTTTTGCCTTTCTTAGAGCAATAATATGTTCTGGTCTGGTCATGGTGGCGACAAGGATATTGCCTTTTTTCATTTTGTTTAAATCCCTAAAGGATTTTAGCACCATAACTTTTCCAGTGACCATTCCCAAAGAGACCCCTGTCCCCTTTATCTCAGATTTCCCATTTTCCTTTTTAATTATGTTTTCTGTAATTAAATTTAGTGTGGATTTGTCAGTAAAAACCCTGAAGTCATTTTTTATAAAGGCGAATAACGCCCCTTTATTTCTGTTCTTAATTCTTGAAATATTTAGTTTATTCTTAAATAAATCATCAAGTTCTGAATAATTAAGATAAGTAATAATATTTTTATTTATTTTTTTTCTTCTGGCAATTTCATCTACATATTTTGTATTTAAATGTGAGGCCATTAAAGTATTTTCTTTCCGGAAGTCCTGCCACCTAGTGAAAAGAACTATTAAACCAGAAATCATTATAATATCTTTATTAAATTTATGCTCTTCGAGGTATTTTCTTCTTTTTCTTCGATTGGCTAAATAATTTTTATTTTTTCTTATGACTTTTTCTGGCCCCTTTTTTATTATTCTTTTCATTTCCTCGATTACTTCATCAAGGTTGTAAGTCCCGCTTCCTGCTGTAAAACTATTCCTATTTATCCACAAGTATTTTTTTGTGTGTGTTTGAATTTTTTGAAAAATCTGATCATCGGCCATCAATGTCTTTTTATTGATTCTTTTTTTTGTTTTTAATATTCTATTAGATATATTTGCTAATTCGACATCTCTGGTACTTAGAAATGAAGGATATTCTGGCGCCGTTAGGATATTATAGGCTTTGTTCACGTCAATTTTATACTTTTTAGCAGGCTCTGTTAATGTTTCTTTAAATTCGATCTCAACAACGAAGGTAAGGGGATCTATTATACTAGAAAATCGTCTAGATTTATCAACAAAATCAAAATATTTTTTTATATCTTTTAGTAATTCTGAATCAGAAATGGCCTTAATGTTCTTATAAATCAGTTTGTAATAAAGCTGCCTAAATTTATTCTCTCTAGTTAGCCATTTCTCAAATATTTTCTGCCAATAATGATTATCTTTTTTCTGCTTGTTAATTACTTTATTATATAAGCGCCTTTGATCTTTACGCAAAGTCATCCAGTCCATCTTGCCGCCGCAATAATAACTAAGAACAATAGAATAACTCGCCGGATGCAGCCCCCTAACAAATGCTCTAACGTAGGGAGAAATAAAAAATGGCCTTGCATCAGCATGCTCAATATACCATTTTTCCTTAGATAATTTTTTCAACAGCTTAAAATTAATTTTATTACCCATGGACATAATTTCTATTTTGGCCCCTTAAGTATTTTAACAATGCCTTTGTTAGCGTCAACTTCCACCAAATCCCCGTCTTTTAAAACCTTCGTCGCAATCTTGGTTTTGACGATACAAGGAATTTTGAGTTCTCGGGAGACTATTGCCGCGTGAGCGGTCATTCCACCGTGGTCAGTAATAATAGCTGCAGCTTTACGCATAACAACAATATATTCTGGAGAAGTCATTCCAGCGACTAAGATATCTCCTTTTTTCATTTTTTTATTTTCTAAAAAAGGATTTTTGATAATCCTTACCCTGCCTCTAACTTTTGCCGATTTGCCCTTACTGACAGTTAAACCCCTTAATTCCCTTGTATCTTTTATCTCTATTTTCGAGTAAACATCCATCAGCTTCTCAACCGATTTTTTATCAGTAAATTCTTTTAATTTTCCACCTTGAGTATAAATAGCAAAATATTTTTTACGATTTAGAATCTTTTGCTTGCTAGTTTTATTGTTTTTCAAAATATCCAATAATTCACAAGCCCAGCACCACTGCAATTCTGAAAATTTCCAATGGGTTCGTCGAACTATTTCTTTTAAAAACCTGTCCCATATATAATTCATTCGCCAAATATAACTCTTGCGTAAATCTTGCCACCAAATAGATTGGCTTAATTGCTCAGCTATCAAAATAATCTCCCTATTTAATTTTAGTTTTTTAATTAATCGCTTTTTTCTTTCTTTATTACTTCGAATAATATTTTTGATTTCTCTAATTTTAATTCTGGCACTCTTGTCTCTTAATAATGACTTTAACTTTTTCTCAAAATGCTCTTTTTTTAAAATTCGATTTCCGCCATAACTATTCAAAACCCAGTGATATTTTTTAGCATGATTTTGTAATGTTTTTTGCTTTTCTTTTTTGTTTTTAACAAAAGCTGCCTGTAATAAATCTAGTTCTTCCTGTTGGAAAAAAGAAAGTTTTACCGGCGCGCTTAAAATTTCCAAATATTCATTGGCTTTATCTTTAAATAATTTTTTTAATCTGTTTTTTAAAAAATATTCTCCTCCCCAATTAGCAATTTCCGGCACATGAACAATGGGCCAAAAACTAATCTTCAGATCATAAAAAGATTTTAAGCATTCATGCAATTCTCTATTAGTTAGTTTCTTAAGATCTACCCGATTCAACTCTTGGGCTTTTTGCTCATATTCATTAATCCAATTCTCCCATTTTTGCCAATGTTTTTGATAATTTTTTAAATTTAAAAAATATTTTTTGAAATACTTTAAACCTGTTTGACTAAGAGCTAGGTTTTCATTTATCCAAATCATTCTTCCGTTTTTATAAATAGCAAGGCTTGGTGGCCACGACCATGAAATATGTTTTGTTGTATATGATAAGATAATTTTTATAAAGAAAGATACATAAACCAAGTTAAACTTTATCGGACCCCATTTAAATAATTCTTTCTTTGGATTGATATTGATTTTCATTTTAGTTTTTGTATTTTTTTCCCATTAATCCAAGCCACTAACCATTTGATATGGGGCTCAAAGTCTTTTTCGCATCGCGAATTATCCTCGTAATAATGTGGAAGATTAGCGCGAGAACAAGCTAATATTTTTCCTCCTCCAATAAGACAAAGTGCTCGAAAAATTTGATTACCAACCATTCCACTTTGAGGAACAATGATATTGCAGTTATCTTCAACAGCCGCATTTAGTTCAATTGCATAATTTTTAATCTGGATTTTTCTCTTTTTAAAATATTTGACAACTTCTTCTGCGTCTTTATAAGTCTGATTCAAAATACCCATCACTCCTTTCTTAACAGACTTTCTTCTCGCATAGGTCCCATGCCTGACTCCAGTAATAAGGCCGATTTTTGGCTTTACTCCTAATTCTTCTTTTATGAATTTAATAATACCCTTGCACCTTTCTATTTTTTCTTCTTTTGTCCAGCCAAGTGGATTACTCGCTTCGGAAATAAAAAACTGTCTACTATAAGCATCCTCCAACAGCGCTAATTCAATCATATCTTTTGTTTTATTTTTACCAACCAAGCCTTGATAAGCTTCGAAAGCTTTAAAATCATCAATTGTTCCTCGAACAATTCCTTCTACTTCGCCATTTGCCAACATTTCAGCTAATTTCTGCTCCGGATTGTCTGATATTATTTTTTCAAATCCCTTTATTCTTGTTATTGCCTTTGGTCCCACTAAAACAATGTCAGCATATTTTTTAGATTTTCTTAAACTAGTCAAAATTTCTTTATCTATCCCCACCAAACCAAAACCGATTCTTGGCTTGCCTAATTTTAATTTTTTAGCAGTTGCTTTTTGAAAAAAATTCTCTTTTTGCATAGATTTTAAAAACCCTGCTTTCTTGGATAAAGCCGGGCTTTAATTTAATTATTTATTCAATTGAAAATTCTCCGTTCTTAATAATTTTAACTTTCTCTCCATTTTTCTTTTCTCCGACAACCGTTGGTTTCATTACAACATTATCAATGTGAATAGGAACATCATTATAATCCGGATCTTCTTTTTTAATCCTGAATAAAGTATTTCTGCCAAAAGCAATGTGGATAGTACCTAAGCCCTTTTCTCCTTCTAATGAAGTGGGGGGGCTAATTTTCTCTCCTTTTTCATTGTATCTGAAAGCTTTGCTGTTCATTCCAAAGCCAAGTTCTGCTACTCGAAAAGCATTTGATTTGCTTTTTGGATTTTTTTTCTTAAGCTCTTCGTTTGCTTCTTTAAGCATTTTCTCCAACTTCTTAGCTGCTTTTCCTCCTTCAATTTTAACAGCCACGCCATTTTTAATTTCTATTCTCATCGGCTTATCAACTCTACCAATATTAGTTGCTGCCCCATCAACTACCAAAACTCCATTTGTCTTAGCTAAATTCGGGGCGCAGGCCCACTCCCCAACAGGGAAATTACTGGCCATGCCGGGCTTATTAATTCTGCCGTCATCTGCTATTACTGTATTTTCTTTGATGTCAACTTCCAAATTAGTACCTGCCTCTGAACTGATATATGCTTTTTTAACATCCTCCATTGCCTCATACATCTTTTCAACCCTTTTTTGTATCTGTTTTGGATCTTCTTGGCTAGCTCCTTCAGTAAGAATCTCTTTAGTTGTGGTAGTAATAGATATTAATCTGCTGTTAGTCGGAAAATCAACGCCTCTTCTTTTTTTTCTCCATTCCTGAACTTTGGCAACTAATTCATTAGGGTGAGCGTTTAGTAATTCTGAACTTTCTTTGGAATGACTTCTGGAAATACTAGTGGCGTATAGAATTGCATCAGCATGCTTGATTTTTTGGCCAACAGTTTCTAGAAAATCTTGGGCTGGATGTTCTGGGCTCGGAGTAACTATGACTCTGGCATCATCTCCGGCTGCTTCGTGAGCTGCTTTAGCTATAGCTATTCTCACCAATTCATCAACGCCTGTATCAGTAACCACAACAAGATTTTCACCCCGTTTATTATCCGATGATCTTTTTAGATTAAAACACTTCATTACATTTCTAGCGCCTTCAACCATTTTTTCTAAATCTTCTTTCTCTTCCGGGTTTAATTCTTTTTCACGTTTTTCCATACTTCTCAAAGCCATTTGCATAGCCTCATTTTCCTCAAAAGCCTGTTTATCTTTTTCAGGTTTAATATCAATCTCTTTATAATATTTTTCTGAAGACATTTCTTTCATAGCACCTCCTTAAATTACCTTACATTATAACAAAATTGTCACAAAAAATCAAGGCTTTTTCCTTTTGTTCTAAAAAAGTTTCTTTTTTCATAGTTGTTTTTTTATTAAATTAATTTTTACGGAGGGTGCAGGACTCGCCACAGTCATGTGACGTGGCGGCCCGTCGGATGACGGGCCGAACCCATACGGAGGAGGTGAGATTCGAACTCACGGTTCGCGTAAAGCGAACAACGGTTTTCGAGACCGCTCCGTTAAACCGCTCCGGCACTCCTCCATTTAAACCCTCTTTACTTTCGCTCCTAAACTCAACAGTTTTTCCTCAAAATTTTCGTAGCCGCGGTCAAGATGTTCAATCCCTGATATTTTGGATTCTCCTTTAGCAATTAAAGCCGCAATAACATTAGCACAACCAGCTCTGAGGTCATAGATTTCCGTTTTTGTTCCCTTTAGCGTGGCTGGTCCTTTAATTACTGCGCTGTGTGGGTAATTTTTTTCATTAAAGCGACAAGGTTTTTCTCCTAAACATTTTGTAAAAATTGTAATATCAGCTCCCATTTTTCTTAATTCTTCAGTATATCCAAATCTATCCTCATAAACGGTTTCATGAATCACAGAAGTTCCATTGGCTTGGGTCAAAAGAACAACTGTTGGCTGCTGCCAATCAGTCGTAAATCCTGGGAAAGTATCTGTTTCCAGTTCAATTGCTTTTAATTCTCCTTTTCTAAAAAATCTAATACCATTTTTTTCAACCTTAAATTCACCACCAATCCTCCGTATTGCATTTAAAAAAGTGATTAGATTTTCTTGAGGCGCTTCTTCGAGAAAAATATCTCCATTAGTAGCTATTGCCATAATAGCAAAAGAAACTGCTTCGTTTCTATCAGGAAGAATATAATGAGTTGTTCCGTAGAGTTTTTTAACTCCTTCAATATATATTTTTCGATTAGTTCCCAATTCTATGATTGCTCCCATTTTCTGAAGCATCTTTATCAAATCAATAATTTCCGGTTCAACTGCAGCATTAGAAATAACTGTTTTTTCTTTAGCTAAAACACCTGCCAAAATGATATTTTCAGTAGCCCCAACGCTAGGATAAGGAAGTTCAATATTATACCCTTTTAAACCATCTGTTTTGGCTTTATAGCTAGATTCTGTTTCTTTAATTTCAACTCCCATTTGTCGTAAAGCATTTAAATGAAAATCAACTGGCCGAGGCCCAATCTTACAGCCTCCCAAAATAGGCACCTCTGCTTTTCCAGTTCTGTGAAGTAATGGCGAAAGAGCTAAAATAGGAATTCTGTTTTTTCTGCTTAATTCTTTAACTCGATGATTTGTAATTTTTGGAGTGTGAATTTTCAAAGTATTGCCTTCTCTTTTAATCTTGCCTCCTACTATTTGACAAAGCTCAGCTGTGATTTGAACGTCACCTAAATCAGGACAATTCTCCAAAATGACCTCTTCATCAGTCAATAAACTGGCAACCAACATCTTGGTTGCTGCATTTTTGGTTCCACTTAGTCGAATTTTCCCCTTTAAGGGATAACCCCCTTCAATTATGAATTGTTGATTTTCAGTCATATAATTCGCCTTTTAACCATTTCATATAATCAAGATGAACGTTGTTAATTTCTATAGAGCCAATAAACGGCAGCTCGTCGCTGTGTAGTTTTTTTACTAATTTTTCTATTTTCTTAAAGTATTTTGGTAAAGTTTCTAATGACAACAAAGTCCCTCCTTGAGCAGTTTCAATTTTTCCTGTTTTTGGCGGCCAGAAGTAATTAGCTTTTAGGCGGGGAAATATACCAAAACAAGCAATCAATCTTTGCTTTAGGGCTTCTTTTCCAATTTTATCCGCTTCTTTTTCACTATTGCAACTCACCAAAACCCAAATAATTTTCATATTTTAAGAATAGCATTATTAAGTTGATAGCTCAAGAGACAAAATCCATTTCGCATAGAAAATACAGTAACAAGCAAATCATTCCACATAAGCTACGTACGTAAGCTATGTGGAAAAATGAATTTTTTGAAAAATTGCCTTATTTATCTGAAAATGATACGATAAATTAGTAAATTTAGCCCTCGTAGTTCCCGCCTTCGCTAAAGCTACGGCGGGCAGGCAACTTGAGCCCCTGTAGCTCAATGGATAGAGCAGGACCCTCCTAAGGTCAAGATCTAGGTTCGACTCCTAGTGGGGGCATTATAGGGGCCCGTAGCTCAGTTGGTCAGAGCGCATGTATGGCATACATGAGGTCAGGGGTTCGACTCCCCTCGGGTCCACAAAATAAAAAAAGCGATATTCTGCCTGTTCTATTGCTTTTTTTGAAGAACTGTGGTATAATTAGGATATATGAATCAGAAAGGTTTTATTCCAATAGCGCTTATAATAATCGGGGCTGTAGTGATTGCCTCAGCTGACAAAAATTTATATTTAGGCTATAATATATAATGTTTAGTGTTATAGTGCAAAGAGTATATTTTATTATAAAACTATGAAAAAAGATAAAAATATTTTTTCGCAAATCATTAGCGGCATAACCGTCGCGCACGTTATTTTAGCCCAGGTTCTCTTGGCCGGGGTTTTTGTTATTTCCGCGCCACAGGCGTTGGCGGATGATAGCGAATGGAAGGCTCCGACTGTTTCTATCGAAGGCGGGGAATTTACAGATCCTGACAATGCTTTCAGCTCGGATGACAACTATACCTCTGTTGATGTAAATAATGACGAACAGCAATACGGTAATTTCAATATTCCAACTATTCCTGTAGACTCCACCATTGACGGCATTGAAGTTTTAGTAGAAGCAAAAAGCAATGCCGATTCAGGCAACCCTAGACATTTTCGCGTGGCTCTTTCTGGGAACAATGGGGCCGACTTCACCAGCAATAAAGACACAATTAATTATGGAACTAGCGATACTGTTGACACTCTAGGTTCCAGCACTAACAAATGGAACAGAACAACATGGACGCCCGATGATTTTACTAATACTAACTTCAAGCTCAGGATTAAAGCAGAATTAGGAGCCGACAAGACCTTGTTTTTGGATTCTATTCAGGTAAAAGTCTATTATACGCCTCCTGACACTACACCGCCTACAGTTGAATCAATTATGCGGGCCGATGCTAATCCGACCAATGCTTCAGTTGTACACTTCACGGTCACTTTTTCCGAGAGCGTCACAGGGGTAGATAAAAATGATTTTTCTCTCACTACTACCGGTTCTGTCAGCGATGCTTCAATTAAATCTGTCAATGGCAATAACGAAACTCGCACCGTTAAGGTTGATACCGGAACAGGCGATGGCACAATTCGTTTGGATGTGAGTGATGGCGATACGATTATAGATGCAGATAGCAATCCCTTAGGTGGAGCCGGAGCTGGAAATGGCGACTTCACTGCAGGCGAATTTTATACAATTGATAAAACTAAACCGACTGTAACGATTAATCAAGCAGCTGGTCAAGCTGATCCAACCAATTCTTCACCGATAAACTTCGAGGTAGTTTTTAGTGAGCCGGTCACTGATTTTATTGACGAAGATGTGACAGTCAGTTGGACGACTGGTGGAACAAAAACAGTCGTAGTTAGCGGTAGTGATGAAATTTATATTTATAATGTAGCTGTTAGCGGCATGAATTCCGGTGGAACGATAACCGTAAACATTCCCAAAAACAAAGTCACAGATTTGGCAGGAAACAAGAATACTGTTTCTACCAGTACTGATAATCAAGTGACTTTTTATAATTATGCCATTACTGCCAATGCTGGTGCTGGCGGGATGATTGATCCTTCTGGCTTGATATTGGTAGATTCTGGCGATGACCAAGATTTCATCATTACTCCTGATGCCGGCTATATTGTTTCCGATGTTTTGGTAGATGGCGAATCGGTTGGCAGAGTAAATGCTTATACTTTTACTGACGTTGTTGCGGACCACACCATATCTGCAATTTTTGATGGGGGTTGGAGCGCTCCGAGTAATTTTGCAAATAATCATAACGTTTCGCATCCTGCTAGAGCTTACTCATCAGATGATAGCTACGCTGTTTTTAATAAAAATGACTGGGTTGATTACTTTGATTTTGGATTAAACATTCCATCTGACGCTTTAATCAATGGCATAGAAGTAGCTGTTGAAGGAAACAGAAACGAGGAGAGAACTTTGGATGTTTCTCTTTCGTGGGATGGAGGCGAAAGTTGGACAAGCGATGATACGGGTGTAAAGAATTTTGGAAGTACTTATACTTCGTCAGACAGCACTGTTGTCCTCGGAGGTTCGGAGGACATGTGGGGCAGATCATGGTTGGCCAGCGAGTCTGACGATTTTGGAATTAGAGTCGCTGCGGATTCGAGCACTACTAATCAGTTAAGTTTAGACCAAATTCAAGTAAAAGTTTATTATACTGTCCCTGATACCACTCCGCCGACAGCCTCAATTACATCTCCGTCCGATGGCGATGAAGTAAGCGGAATAAGTGAAATTACCGCAGATGCTTCTGATGACCAATCGGGTATCCAAAAAGTTGAATTTTGGTATAGTGACGCTGAAGAGACCGAGTCCCAAATCGGAACAGATACCGAGACCCCGTATTCGACTAACTGGGACACAACCAGTGTTATCGATGGACCTTATAATTTGTGGGCTAAAGCTTATAATAATGCAACGAGTTGTATGAGCTCCGAATCCGAAGAAGTTTCTGTTACAATAAACAATATAGAAGAAATATATGGCTGTACTAACCCTGAGGCAATAAACTATGAGGAAGAAGCAACGGAAGATGACGGAAGCTGCGAATATGAAGGAGAACCTTATTGCGGCGACGGATTAAAAAATAGTGATGATGAGCAATGTGATGGCGAAGAAGGAGTAGGTGAAAACCAGTCTTGCAGCCAGGATTGTACATTAATTTATAATATTCTTGGCGGGCAATTTACTGCGAGCAGCGGAAGCGGCGATTCAACCCCATCTGTAACAGCGATTGGGGACACAACAATTGATGTCAGTAC
>Ga0114922_10005347_pt1 | contig 11850 bp, 11 predicted proteins | sample AartaG_FD_100975 | JGI IMG/M metagenome (GOLD analysis project Ga0114922, IMG submission 100975) | Deep subsurface microbial communities from Aarhus Bay to uncover new lineages of life (NeLLi) - Aarhus_00045 metaG | ecosystem: Environmental > Aquatic > Marine > Oceanic > Sediment | place...
TCGTAAAAAGTCCAACTTCTGCGTTGCGCTGCATCCCTCGTCACTGCGGCGTACCATAAGTACGCCTCATTCCTCAGGATTTGCGCGCCTTGAATTTGGAGCTTTTTACTTTGCCGTCTAATTTGGACTTTTTACGAGACCATCATTTGATGATCAGGCATTTTTAAGAATAAGACTGGAAACAGAAGCAGTTAACCTGATATTATCAAAAATAAAAGGGGGAGAATAAAGGAGGGTCTACGGTGAGAACCATAAAATACATGGACGAGGAGATAATGGTCAAGAAGGCGATCAAAGCACTTATTAGGGAATTAGGACCTGTGGAAGCCATTCGGTTCATCAACATGCCGAAAAAGAGGAGAATAGAGAGCGTCAGAAGGCACAAGGAATGGCAAAGATACCTGGACAAGGAAAAATTTCTGGACGAAGTATTTGGTGCAGAACTGCGGACATAGTTTCGAGAATTCCTTTTCTAAGTTTCCTCAGGAAACCGGGAAAACAAAAAAATCTTTACCCCATGCAGTGGCGAAGCCTGCTTCACTGGGGCATTAAATCCTGCCTGCCCCACCCGCCCCATGAAATGCGTAGCTTATATTTCACTGGGGTAGGGAGGAACGTAGGAGATCCGCCGAGGCGGGACCCTACCGGGGTAAATCCTGTCTAAAATAAAGTAGTTCAATATCATCATCCCTGCGACCGCTAGCCTAAACGTCTCGGAAATTGTACAAGTCATTGAAAGTACAGAGCTTTTAGTGGCAGCCAGTTTGTGCCTTTCACATGGAATAATGGAATGTTGGAATAATGGAATTTTGGGTAAAAAACAGAGGCAAAGGCATTATATGAGTCATTCCTATTCCTACTTAACCCATTGTTCCACCATTCCAGTATTCCAATACCCCATGTCTTGTTGGCCTGATCCATCGTCTGTATTGGAGTACGAATTGAATCCAATGTGCAGCAAGTATGGCCGCGATATGGTAACGAATATGAGGGGCGGGACGAAGCATAAGCTTATTGAGATTGAAGGTTATCTTGCCACTGTTTATCTTTTTGCTTCTTTTGAAGAGACTCAATCAGCTTTAGTAATGCATTTTCAACCTTATAGTGGAGCTGGTCTAACTTTTCGTATTCCTTGTCCGTGACCTGCCCGCCATCGCGAGCTCAGGCGAGGCGGGCGGGTTTGACTGGCTTGCTTGAAACTCACATAGCAAGAATGAAATTCTCCACAGGAACCAAGTGCAATATTTAGATGATTTAAGTACTCTTTCAGGCTGCGCCGACAGTAACCTTCTGAGATGTTCCTTGATATGCTGTGGGCGGCATCGATGGAGTTAGCGGCGACCTTCTTGAGTTCAAATGGAAAGTTGGTAAGTATTTTACAGGCCAAGACATAAAGGGCAATTGCGTCTTGCCATACCCGAAGCTTTTTAAAGCCTCTATTAATGTTTCTTCGATCCATGACTCACTTATCTCATGAATTATGATACTTATCAACCTAATAAAACCCAATATTCCAGTATTCCAAACCCAATATTCCAGTATTCCAACATTCCATTATTCCAATTGTGAGCGAAGCGAACTAAGTTCTAATATTGGTGTGTTAATAGCGACACTCAAAAAAAGGTGATGTGCGCTGATAGTTTCTAGTTGCCCGTCGTCAAAACCGTAAAAACTAATCAATTCAGTGAGATAGCATGGCACGCGCAGGGAATCTGATATCTAAGGTAACTGCTTTAGTAAGGCATAAGTACCACTGACCGCTGACAACGAACAACTGACACTACGAAAAGGAGGGTTTATGAAGAAGCTGCTGTTTTCCTTGGGGCTGCTATTTTTGGTTGGCCTGTTTGGTCCGGGGTTTGCATTCTCTGAGGAGGAAGGGACTTCTCAAGATTATTTCATTCACCCCTCGGACGTATTGGAGATCTCTGTTTACGGAGAGACTGAATTGACCCGGAAATTGGTTGTCCGTCCTGACGGAAAGATTTCCTTCCCGTTGATAGGTGATATAAAAGTTGCGGGGCACTCGACACAGGAAGTTAAGGAAATCATAGACGAGAAAACCAGTGCCTTTATTCCCGAGGCGAGTTCAACTGTCATCCTGGAGCAACTGGGCAGTCTGAAGTATTATGTAGTGGGTGAAGTAGCCAGGCCTGGCATGTTTAATGTGTCTACCCAGGTGACAGTATTGCAGGCCTTGTCGCTGGCCGGGGGCCTCGAGACCTTTGCGGATGAGAACAGCATAAAAATCATTCGAGGTCACGGAAAAGATACAAAGAAAATCCTGTTTGATTATAGCCAGGTAAGAAAAGGGAAGCACCTGGAGCAAAACATCTTGCTGGAGAGGGGCGATGTGGTTCTGGTACCTTAAAGGCCGTATCATCTCTCGCCCCAGTACGATGGTCCCCACCTACGGGGCAGGCAGAGATCACAGAGGCACTGAGTTTTTGAGCAGATTTCCTGACCCCGGAGGAATAGGCTGCGCATTCCACCCCAGTACGATGGTTCCCACCTACGGGGCAGGCAGGGCAGGGAAGGGAAATCTGCTCAACCTACTATCCTGCTAAAGCAGGAGGGGTTCAATGTAGCAAATGCTTATGTCACGGCTCGATATTGGTATTAACCCGGCAACAAACTTTCCGCCAGAGGTGGATGAGTTCTTGGCTTGATTTTTCCTGCCCTGCCCTGGTAAATGTACTATCCTATTTAACAGGGGTCAAAAAATCAGGCCCAAAAGTAACTATCTCAGTGATCTCTGAGAGCTCGAGCGACCAACGGAAGCGGGCGAGAGAATCAAATGGAGCTAAATCAACTCTCATCTCAGATTATCAAGGCTGCCATCAACGTGCATAGAAAACTGGGACCAGGAGTTCTTGAGTTCGCCGCAAGGGTGAGCAGACAGCCAAAAGATCATTGCCGCGAAGCGGCTGAGCTTTTTTTGCTTGCGGGCCTCTCAACCGCAAGGAAAAACTTTCTCTCTCTGTGCACTCTGTGCCTCTAGCGAGTCCCCGAGCGGGTGTGAGAAAGATTTTCTGTCACAAAAATTACAAATTTCAAATGGAGGGCTAACGGTATGCACAAGAGTTTGTGGAAGTGGTATTTCATTACGTTAACAGTCTTCAGTACAGTTTTTCTATTCTTTGCTCCCTCATGGAGTGCTGATTGGGAGGTCTCTCCCCGCGTCTCAATAGTGGAAGAGTACAACGACAACATACTGTTTTCTCGAGAGAGGCAAGAGCTCGATGACTGGGTTACGTATGTGAGGCCCCGGGTAGAAGGCACATACCACACCAAAAGGCTCCGTGTCTCTTTGGACTCAGGCCTTGAAGCAGAAAAGTACATTGACTACGATGAACTTGACACCATTGATCATGATCACAGAGTTGCTTTATCATATGGCCTTTCACGCAACTTGAGCCTGAGGACAGGGGGTTACTTCCGGGAAGACACGACGCTGGAAACCGAACTTGTCGAGGAAGGCCTGCTGGTAGACCGGGAGGACCGGCGTAAGTTTGGGGGAAACCTGGGATTCAACTATGGCTTTTCAACCCGTCTTTTCCTTTCCGGAGGCTGGACACGCCGTTATACCGTATATCCGGATGAACCGCTGGAGTTCGACGATCGCCGAAGCAATACCTTGGATCTTGCTCCTCAATATATCTTGAGCCCCCGGACCAGCCTGTTTCTCAAGATGGTGTACACGAAAACAGAATATGACACACAAGGAGACCCTACCATCGAAAACTACAATATCAGGCCATCCTTTCGTCACGATTTTGCGGAGGATTTTTATATTTCGGGGGGAGCAGGCTATCGTTATACAGAGCGCAGCCAAAAAGGGGAAAAAGATGAGGACAGCGATGGTTTTGTCTTTGACCTCTCATTCCACAGAGACTGGAAGAAAGCATCCATGGAACTGCTGGCGAGTAGAGATCAATACTCCACCGTTGACAGACGCAGTATAGAGAGAGACAGGCTCACCTTGAAAGGGACTTACCGGTTGACTGAAAGGTTCAGGACGAGTGTCGCTGGTACTTTTCGCAGAAATCGCGTGGATGAGGGCGGTGATGACACTGATTATTATACCGTGACCCCCGCTCTCAGTTATAATTTGACCCCAACCATTATATTGAGAGGGTCCGTGGACTATTCCGAGTATGATTACGAAGACGACAGTGACTGGGACAGGGAACGTTTCAGGGCAAGGTTGCTGTTGAATTTCAACTGGCCTCGGCTCTGGAGTGGGAAGTGAAATTGTCCGTACAAGGACTCATATCTCGCAGAGCACACAGAGTCACGGAGTTTTTGTCTCTCGCAGAGCCCACAGAGACACGGAGTTTTTGTCTCTCACAGAGCGCGCAGAGTCACAGAGTTCTTGATCTGAATTCCTGAGTAAAGAATTCAGATCAAACTGCCATCCTGCTACCGCAGGAAAGTTTTATTGATAAATTTCAACGAGACTTTGCTTAAGGACGGCATTACCAGGGTTGTCAATTCGTAATTTTATCTCTCACAGAGCCCGCAGAGTCACAGAGTTTTTTGTCTCTCACAGAGTCCACAGAGTCACAGAGTTTTTGAGGTGAATCCTTGACCCCGGAGGAATATGCTGCGCCCCGCTGAAATATGCTTTGCATTTCACAGGGCAGGCATTCCACCCCAGTACGATGGTTTCCACCTACCCCGATACAGTCGTACCTCCTTACAGGGCAGGCGGGGCAGGCAGAGCAGGCTGAGAACACTGAGAATGACCTTGACCCATTACTGATGGAGGTAAATGATGGCAGAAATAGTTTTGAAAACGGATAAGCCGGATGAGGCCGCTGAGGTTTTGAAAGAAGCCTTGGAAACAGAAACTTTACGCTTAAAATACAGCTTAAATCTTGCAAGAAAACGACTGAAAAGATTTGAGACTAAATACAATGTTTCATCAGACAAATTCATTAATGAGTGGAGTGCTGAAGACTTGAAGGGCCAGGATTTGGAATACGTGGAATGGGCTGGAGAGTATCAGTTATTTTCAATATTAAATGAGCGTTTGGTGGTTTTGGAAAGTATAGAAAATGTTGCTTCATAATTACCTTAAATTGTTCCGGCGATGTGTAGAAAAGCTCGAAAATTATGGTTACACGGAATCTATAGAGATTAGAGAAGAAATACGGCCAAATAAACAAGCTATCATAAAGGCAAATATCGTCCTCGTTGATAGCTCAGTTCTACATATCAAAGAATACATTGATGCCAAATACAAAATAGAAAAGGTAAGCTACGCTTATCAATATCAGGATAGAGATGGGGAACTGATCTTCAGATACGACAATGCTGTTCATAGGCCGGCGTTGGCGTACAAAGAACACAAACACACAAAGGATGGGGCCATAGTTGAAGCCTCCCTGCCTGACATATCAGATATTATAGATGAAGTAGTTGGATGTTTGTAGCGCATTACACTGGTATCCAATCGCCGCCTGCCCTAATGCAGAGCTATTTAACCGGGGTGATCTCCTTGCCCTGTTAAATTGTAGGTGACATCTCAAGACCACTTGTGAGCAGTTATCTTCAAATCTTGATAATTTGCTATGTTCAACTCGCTATTTAACAGGGTGAAGCTCGAGCGACCAAGGGGAGCGGGCGAGAGAAACCATTGATCAGTTAGATCGGGAAGAAGACAACTAACAACTAACCACAGACCAGAAGCGAGCTAAGACATGCAAGAATCACAACCTGATATCGACTATATTGCCATATTGCGCAGAAGGATCCACTGGTTGATCTGGCCGACAGTTCTGATCTTTGTTGCGGCCGCTGCCGTGGCCCTGTTCTTACCAAATGTTTATAAGTCCGAGGCTGCTATTTTGATCGCGAGCCGTCAGATATCGGAACGGTTAGTTGCCTCCACTGTCACCACTTACGCTGACCAGCGAATCCAATCTATCAAACAGGAGGTGATGAGCCGTTCTAAGATACTGGATCTGGTTAAAAAATTCGATCTCTATCCGGAACTGAGGGAAAAGGTCAGCATAGATGCATTGGTGAAAAAGGTGAAGGAATCCATCAGCGTAAAGCCTCTGAGCGCCGCGGTGAAAACGGGAAGGTCTGATCGCCCTGCCTCCGTCACCATCGCCTTTACCCTTTCCTTTGAAGGGAAAAACCCTGGCAAAGTGCAAGGAGTTGTAAATGACCTGGCCTCTTTTTTCTTAGCCAAAAACCTCAAGGCCAGACAGGCGAGTGCCAGGGGTACAACCGATTTTTTGGAAAAGCAGGCAGAAAAGGCGAAGCAGAGCGTTGCTGAACTGGACGAGGAAATAGCGGAGTTTAAAGAGGCCCATTTGGAAGAGCTTCCTGAGTTTATGCAACTAAATCTGCAAAAGGTGGAGAAGATTAGCGAGAAGATTAATAATATTGATCGACAAATACTTGCTCTTCAAGAACAAAGGATTACCGTAAAATATAGACTCGCTTTCGTGAACCCGTACTCCGGAGCGGGGGGGCGGTTCTTGTCGGATGAAGAAAAGCTTCAACAGTTGGAGCTGAGGTATACTGAGTTCAAATCCAAATATTCGGCAAGACATCCGAGGGTGAAGGCCCTAAAAAAAGAGATAAACATTTTGAGAAACACGGTAGAGCAGTTTCAGGGTCTGAATCAGAAAAGGAACAGGTTAAAAGAACTGGAACAGAACCTTGCCCAATTGCTGTCCAGATATAGCAGCCAACATCCTGTGGTACGCAGGATTATAGCAGAAAAAAAGCAGCTAAAAGAAGAGATTAAAGTGATGGAGAGCAAAGGGGGCAACGTTATCAAAACAGCCCGTGTGAATATTCGGAATGTTACGAATCCAGCATACATAAACCTCCAGTCAGAACTTGACCGGATAAATCTACGTTTGACATCTCTGGAAAATGAGAAGAAAGATCTCATGGAGGACGAAGAACAGATCTACACCAAGCTCAGAACCATGCCTGATGTGGAAAAACGATATAAAGATCTCCTCATGGACCGTGAAAATGTTAAACGAAACCTGAATGAATTGCAAAAGAAGTTGCAAGTGGCAACGGTAGCGGAGGGCATGGAGGAAGGCCAGTTAGGAGAGAACTTCACTGTGACAGAGCCCGCCTTTTTGCCGGACGAGCCGTTCAAACCAAACCGCATGGCCATAATACTTTTGGGGCTCATTCTCGGCATGGGGGCCGGCGTGGGAACGGGTGCCTTAAGGGAATATACCGATCATTCTGTGCATATGCCGGAAGAGATCGAAAGGCTTACCGGGCAGACCGTGCTTGCCACAATCCCCAATATTCAGACCCCCAGGGAGCGCAGGAGAAAGATAGTAAGGTTTATTTCCACAGTGTCTGGGATTGTAGCTGTTTCGGCCACCGGATTAGTGGTTTTCCATTATCTAATTATGGACTTTTACATATTTTACGACAAGCTATTGAAACTTTTGAGCGATCGACTTTTTATCCACTTCTGATCAGGAGTATTCCTGATTTCTTAACGGCTTTTCGCATTTGTTCGGGGGCGTTAGGCTCAATATATTCACCACGGAGACACAGAGAACACAGAGATGTAATTCTTTTCATTTGCCGGGAGACGGCGGCAAATGAAAACTCCTCAGCCCTTGCGGGGCAATATTTCTCTTTAATAATAGGCTGAATAGCATGAATATAGACGATCTGACGGGTGAAGTCATTGGTGCAGCTATTGAAGTTCATAAGGCGCTTGGTCCTGGCTTATTGGAATCTGCTTACGAAGAATGTCTGTGTCGCGAACTTGAATTAAGAAAGATTTTCTTCGAAAGGCAAAAGGAGCTTCCTGTAGAATATAAAGGTGTAAAGTTGGATTGTGGGTATCGCCTGGATATCCTTGTGGAAAACAGACTAATCGTAGAATTAAAAGCTTGTGAAAGCCTGCAACCAATACACGAAGCGCAACTCCTGACCTATTTGAAACTGACCGGCATCAAAGTTGGCCTCCTAATCAACTTCAACGTACCTGTTTTGAAGGAAGGTATAAAACGATTGGTGAATTAAAGTGCCAGGCTCGACAAGACTTATAGCACCACAGAGACAGAGAGGTCACGGAGGGCATGAGTTTTTTCTTGGGCAGGAGACCCCAGTGAATAGCTACACCGCAGTTGAATATGCGTGGCATTCCATCCCGGTACGATAGTCCCTACGGGACAGGCGGGGCAAGCATTCAACGGGGCAGGCGACGGCCAGGGAAAAGAATTCGTCCGGCTTCGTCGAAAGAAGCTGCAGATGAGGTTTTTGCAAGAGTCTACCATTGATTGATGAGATGGATATAAGATTTGTTCCCGAAGGGATGAGCTCTTTTATCCAATCGCCGTCTCCCGATTGGATAAAAAAGACAGTAAACTCTGTGTTCTCTGTGTCTCTGTGGTGAACACATTGTATTTAACGGCCCTCAAATAAAGAGGTAACGATGAGTCAAATAAAGAAAGCACTGGAAAAGGCAAAGAAAGAAAGAAAGACCTGGCCAAGTGTTGCCGAGGAGCAAACCGAGGAAATACGAGGTTCCTCCCAAGAAATTCCTCCCCCAACCTATTCTCATACAAGATCTGTGCAGCTTGACACCGAGGGACTGATTGACAGAAAGGTTTTTTCTATTCTTGAGAAAGATGAGGTGGCCGACCAATATAAACTTCTCAGAACCATGGTTCTCAACAGGACACGACCGATGGGGCATAATACCATTGAGATTACAAGTTTCAAAGATGGAGAGGGAAAGAGCTTGACCTCTGTTAACCTGGCTATTACCCTGGCCAGGGAATCCCGGCAAAACGTCTTGCTGGTCGATATGGACTTGCGCCGGCCAAGCATGCATAGCATACTGGGCATTGACCCCAAGCCCGGGCTGAAAGATTACTTCCTTAATGGCATTCCCCTTAAGGACATTCTGATTCACCCCGACATAGAGCGTCTGACTGTCCCTCCGGCTGGGGGCCGCATGGACAATTCTACCGAGATTATTGGTTCCAGTCGTATGGAGAACCTGGTCCGGGAGATCAAGAACCGTTACCCGGATCGTTATATCATCTTTGATGCTCCGGCTCTAAGTACGTGTTCGGATCCACTGGTTCTTTCCGCTTACGCAGATGCGATTGTGCTGGTAGCCCGTGCCAATCATACGACTACTGAAGATATCACCTCCGGAATGGCGCTCTTGAAAGATAAGAACATCCTGGGCATTGTTTTAAATGATAGCGGGGCTCGTAGGGGGTGGACGTATTGACCAATTGAGGAATTTAGGAATTGGGGAATTAAGGAATTGAGGCCTGCCCGCCACCTGCCCGCCAGTGCCACGCACCTGCCCGCCATTGCCAGAAATGCCGGCACATAAGCTCAATGCTGTCTCAGGCGTTGGCAGGCGGGTGTCGGCGTTTGGGCTGTATGCAGTGCCAGGCGATGGCAGGCGGGTCGCGAGCCCGCCCGGCATCGCGAGGCTTCAGCCGAGGCGGGCGGGCGCTCAGGCGAGGCGGGCGGGGATTGGGGGATTGAGGCCTGCCCGCCATCGCGAGCGCTCAGGCGAGGCGGGCGGGGATTGAGGAATTGAGGGATTTAGGAATTGTGAATTACAAAAGATTTGAGGAACTACCTTGCTGGATTAAGGCAAGAGAGCTGTGCCAAGCAGTTTTTGAGATAATCAATCAGGCGGAGTTTCGAAAAGATTTCAGCTTGAGGGATCAAATGTGGAGAGCTGCCGGATCAGTCATGGACAACACCTGCCCTGTTAAATAGCTTGAGATTGAAATGTTCTATACATATGTATTGCGAAGCATGAAAGATAAAAAGTTGTACACGGGTTGCACCAAGGACCTCAAGCTAAGGTTTGAGCAGCATAATAAAGGACTTGTTGAATCTACAAAGTACAGGAGACCATTCGAGCTGTTATACTATGAAGCTTGCCTTGATCAGGACGATGCGACAAGACGAGAGAAATATCTTAAATCCTACCACGGAAAAATGTTCCTGAAAGGAAGGCTCAAATCTTATTTAACAGGGTAAAAAGGTTTTGATGATGGGTCAACTCGAGAGTTTATCCGGTTCTTGGGTTACTCTCAGAGATCATGCAGTGAAGTGCAATCCCAGTTGTATCGAGCTTTAGATTGTAAATATATCACTCAAAGCCACTTTGATAAGGTTTACGAGCTTGCTTCTGAATGTCGCAAGCAAATCAAGGGGTTTAGAAAGTATCTGCGAAGCTACGATTCCAGTGATTAATATGGGGGAAATCCCTAAATCCCTAAATTCCTAAATTCCTAAATTAGATTCTTATGTACGAAAAATTTTATGGTTTCAAATGCAAACCTTTTGATCTCTTGCCGGATCCCAGGTTTCTTTATCTGAGTCAGAAACATGACCTGGCTCTTAGCCACCTGGAATACGGAGTAACGGACAATAAGGGTTTTATCGTACTCACCGGGGATGTGGGTGCTGGGAAAACCACGCTCATCAACTTTTTCCTCAAGAAAATCAAGGCGGGCGTTAACACAGCCCTTATATTTAATACTAATCTCGACCCAACCACCTTTTTGGAAATGGTGGTGAGAGATTTTGGGGTGCAAACAGCCGATTCCCGCCGTTCCACCCTCTATGACAGCCTCTACCAGTTTCTTCTGGATGAGCACGTTCATGGGCGGCGCTCTGTTCTTATAATAGATGAGGCTCAGAACATGCCGAGGGAGACCATGGAAGAGGTGCGAATGCTCTCCAATTTCGAGACAGAGGAAAGCTATCTCCTCCAGATCATCATGGCTGGACAGCCCCAGTTACGAAGACGCCTAAATGATCCGGAACTGGCCCAGTTAACCCAACGGGTTTCCGTGCATTACCACCTGGCCCCTTTAGAAAAAGCAGAGATCGGCCGGTACATCGAACATCGTTTGAAAGTGAGCGGGTATAATTCGTCGCATCCGCTCTTTAGCAGTGATGCCATAGAAAAAATATATGCATATTCAAGTGGCGTCCCCAGACTGGTTAGTTCGATTTGCGACACGGCCCTTCTATACGGCTATAGTGATGAGATCAGAGCGATAGATTCAGACTTAATAGAAAGGGTTATTAAAGACAGAGGAATTGATCCGGGTATCCGGCACGAAGAGGAGAGAGTAACTGGGAAAGCAGTTGATTCACGTGACAGTATGTACCCGAAAGTTTTGAAGTTTGCTGAACGCCTGGCCAGGATCGAGCAAAGACTGGATATATTAGAAAAGACTAACGATCAGCAGGGAACAATCTCTAAACTAGCCGAAAATCTCAACAAAGCCCATAAAGAAAACCGGAACCTGCAGGGGAAATACAACGCCTTGTTGCTCAAATACAACATGGTGCATTCGAACAAGCAAGAAAAGCCATCTAAAACAAAAAGCAAAATTCCAGAACCAAAAAAGAACTAATCACGAAAACACGAAAGTACGAAAACACGAAAGAGGATAGCAGCATGGATAAGGTGCACTTCAAACAAATCAACCAAGTTACAGGGCCGGAAAAAGACAAGTATGAGTTTGAAGATTTGAGTAAGAAGATAATCGGTGCCGCGATTGAGGTCCACAGGGAACTCGCCCGCCCGCCTCGCCTGAGCGAGCCGAGGTTGAGACTAGATTATGTTTTACACTTACGTATTGATGAGTGAAAAGGATAAAGAACTCTACGTAGGATTTACGAAGGATTTAAAAAAACGCTTTGACGAACACGAGAAAGGTTTGGTTGCTTCAATGCCTATCCGGTTGCTTCCCAAAAGGGTTTTTGCTATGATGTGGTTTCGTGCACGACGCTGTATGAGTGAGGAATGTCACCGATGCCCGAAACCGGCGAGAGCTGCTTTGTACCCAA
>Ga0114922_10005349_pt1 | contig 11847 bp, 11 predicted proteins | sample AartaG_FD_100975 | JGI IMG/M metagenome (GOLD analysis project Ga0114922, IMG submission 100975) | Deep subsurface microbial communities from Aarhus Bay to uncover new lineages of life (NeLLi) - Aarhus_00045 metaG | ecosystem: Environmental > Aquatic > Marine > Oceanic > Sediment | place...
AAACTCCTGTTTATTACCGATACTGCTGTCCTTCCTTTTCCCGATATTGACCAGAAAGTGGCAATGGTTGAATATGCAATAGAAATGGCCGTTAAATTCGGAATACAAAAGCCCAAAGTGGCACTTATTGGCGCTTCGGAGAAAATGAGCAAACATTTTCAGAATGCGGTGGATTACGCTATTATGTGCAAGATGGCAGAAAGGGGGCAGATAAGTCCCTGCATAATGGACGGGCCACTGGATATTTTCCTCGCATGTGATAAGAAGAGCGCTGAGATAAAGGGAGTTGATACACCTGTTGCAGGCGATGCAGACATCCTTCTTTTTCCCTCCCTGGAAGCATGCAACCCATTCTATAAGGGGCTGATGCTTTTTGGTAAGGGAGAACTAGCCGGAATGCTGATGGGAACAGAGGTACCTGTTGTACTGATGTCAAGAAGTGAAAGTGAAAAATCCAAGTTCTTTTGTATAGCCTTATCATGCCTCATGGCAGAAAAAAATAACTAGTTCATTATTATGGAAAGACTGATACTCGCGATTAATCCGGGATCCACATCCACTAAATTCGGGGTTTACAGAGATGATAAAATTATTTTTAGTGAAACAATACGGCATAGTGTCGATGAAATATCAGGTTTCGGAAGGATATGCGAACAGTTTTCTTTCAGGAAAGCATTGATAATTAAAGAGCTGGAAAAAAGAAATATCCCTGTGAAAAAGATACAAGCAATTGTAGGCAGGGGAGGGCTCTTAAAACCTATTGAATCAGGTGTATACGAGGTAAATAACCTGATGAGGAAAGACCTGGAAAGCAGTAAAAGAGGTGAACACGCAAGTAACCTGGGGGGACTGATAGCTGCTGATATAGCACGAGATATCCCCGGTTCCAGGGCATTTATTGTCGATCCCGTTGTGGTAGATGAAATGCATGATGTAGCCCGTCTTTCAGGACACCCCCTGTTGCAGAGAATATCAATCTTTCATGCACTTAATCAGAAGGCTGTGGCAAGAACCTACGCAGAGTCATTGAATAAAGAATATGAAGACCTTAATCTTATTGTCGCTCATATGGGAGGAGGCATTAGCGTAGGAGCCCATATGAAGGGCAGGGTGGTGGATGTTAACAATGCACTTAATGGTGAGGGACCATTTTCACCTGAAAGGTCAGGTACCCTGCCAGCAGGCCAGCTGGTTAAGTTATGTTTCAGCGGCGAGTATACAGAGGAAGAAGTGACGAAAATGATCAACGGCAGGGGAGGAATGGTCGCATACCTCGATACTAATAATTTCATTGAGATATGCGAAAAAGCTGCTTCAGGTGATAAAAAGGCAAAACTGGTGAAGGAAGCATCGTCATACCAGATAGCGAAGGATATTGCTGCCTGTGCTGCAGTGATGAAAGGACAGGTAGATGCCATAATATTAACAGGTGGAATGGCACATGATGAATCCCATACAGATTACATAAGGCAAATGGTGGGATTCATAGCAGATGTGATCATCTATCCGGGTGAAGATGAACTGCAGGCTTTGGCCCACAGCGGATTGATGGTTATAGATAAAAAGATCAAAATAAAGGAATATAAATAAGTATAGTCCGGCCTGATTAAGTCCTAGGGATTACTTACTGATACAGGCAAAACTTTCCCATTGAAAAACTTGCTGCCCTCAAGAGCAAACCAACTTATGAATTCAGCCATCTCATCAGCCCTGACGGGAGCCCTGTAACCCGGGAATGCCTCCTCAAACATCTCTGTCTGTACAGCACCAAGGGCAAGACAATTGAAGAATATACTTTCCTTCTCATATTCCGTTGCAAGACTTTCGGTGAGATTAGCCAAAGCCGCTTTGCTGGCACTGTAAACCGCCATGCCCGGATACCTGGAACTTCCCTGGAAACCACCCATGCTGCTTATGTTCACTATATGACTCCCCCTGTGAAACCTGCTGAAAAGCTCTTTTATCAACAACAGGGGACTAAGAAAATGTGTCTCAGTCATAAGTCTTATTTCTGAATTACTTAGTTCCGTAACGGGCTTGTTTATTAATATACCCGCATTATTTATCAGGATATCAATGCCTGTAAAATGCGAATCAAGCTGTTTTAAGAAGCTTTCCGGGCTTTGAAGACTCTTATTAAGATCAGTGGCTATATAACTGATATTATTGAATTCTGATGTGCCTGAGAGCTTCAGAAGTGATGATTCAGTCCTTGAAATAGCCAGAATATGATTTTCCCTGCTTCTGGCCAGGACTAAAGCTGTCTCTTTTCCTATACCTCTGCTTGCTCCTGTAATTACGATATTCATACGAATGAAATTTGAATGTTTCTTTGGTTCAAAATTTGTATAATTGCAAGTAAAGTTACGATTTTTGAATTTCAAAAGGGATTCTGAATTACTGAAGTGAAATTAACAGATATGTCCTGTATCAGCAAAAAAGTATTACCGCTTATCCTTGTTCTGAGTCTTTCATGCTTAACATCAAGTGGCCAGTATGCGAGACAGGATAATAGCAGGCCTCCTCTGGGGAAAAGGGTATTTTTCGGAGGTAGTTTTGGCCTGCAGTTCGGTACAATAACAAATATAGAACTTTCACCTGTAGCCGGAATATGGTTGTTGCCTCGTCTTGCTGTTGCAGCAGGACCATCCTGGCAATATTATAAAGATCCCCTGGGTAAGACAAGTATTTACGGTGGAAGAAGTTTCCTAAGGTTTATGTTTATACAGGATTTAAACCAGATCATCTCCATTGGAATGAGGTTTGGATTCTACGTACATGGTGAATATGAAGCTCTGAGCCTCGCTTCTGATTTCTGGACAGGTGTTTATACTGATGATTCAAGATTCTGGGAACATACGGCTCTGGCCGGACTGGGTTTCAGCCAGCCTATGGGAATGAAATCATCATTTAATGTTACCTTCCTGTGGACTATCACTGAATCTGAATACCAGATCTATAACAGGCCTGAAATACGGATAGATTTACTGTTTTAACTTACTCATTTAACCAACTGCTCATTTTGTTTATCCATTAATCCAGTGTTCCATCATTCCAATCTTCAATTCTTCTTTTTTGAATTGATATTTAATTGGCGGATTAATAGTTAATTATTACTTTTGGCATCTTTAAACAATTTAAAGAAGGAAAATATTATGGTAATAGAGAAAGACATGATGGTATCTCTTAAGTATGTATTAAGAGAAGGAGACAGTAAAGGCAGTATTGTAGAAGAAGTAAACAGTGATAATCCCCTGAAATTCATTTATGGTGCAGGACAGATGCTTCCCCATTTTGAATCAAATATTGAAAACCTGGCCGAAGGAGATAAATTTGAGTTCAGGTTAACCTCCGATGAAGCATATGGAGATAAGAGGGAAGAACTTATCGTTGATCTGCCCATGTCAGTATTTGAAGTTGAAGGAAAAGTTGATGAAAACCTGCTGACGACAGGCAACCAGGTGCCCATGGCTGATTCACAGGGGAATAGGCTTATCGGGACAGTATTGTCACATACAGATTCATCAGTTAAGATGGATTTTAATCACCCCATGGCAGGTACTGATCTGCATTTTGCCGGAGAAATCCTGAATGTAAGGGAAGCAATTGAAGACGAGTTGAATATATACAATAATGATGGTTGCAGTACATGCGGGAGCCAGGATGGATGTTCGGGCACTTGTTAGGTAAAAATGAGTTTTAATTTTTATGCTGTATAATATCCTGAAGTAATTTCCGGTAGAATTATTATTCCTAATTTTAGGCGATCTGAAACTGTATGAATATTTGACAGTAAGTTTTTGATATTTGTATGAAACAGAAAAAGAGAAAATACCCCCTCTGGCTCAAAATAATATTTGGAATGATCCTGGGCATTATATGGGGATTAATTGCTGTAAAGACCGGACTTGAAAATTTCACTGAAGACTGGGTTAAACCATGGGGTACAATATTTATCAAGCTGTTAAAAGTGGTCGCCGTCCCACTAATATTTGTCTCGCTGATAAAAGGTATTACCAGTATTACAGATATCACAAAACTCTCAAGGATTGGAGCAAAAACCCTTGGCCTGTATATCGCTTCAACAGTTATAGCTATCATCTTTGGCCTTGTGCTTGTAAACCTTTTTAAGCCGGGCCATACATTCAGCCAGGAAACAAGACAGGCATTTCAGCTTCAGTATGAGAATAATGTAAAGGATTCAGAAGATATTGCCGGTCAGGTAAAGGAAAGGCCTCCACTGGCTTTCTTTGAAGATATGGTCCCCGATAATATAATTGCTGCCAGCGGGGATAATTCAAAAATGCTGCAGGTTATCTTCTTTTCTCTCCTGTTTTCCATAGCTATAATAATCCTTGAAGCCAAACAGGTTAAGGTAGTAAAGCAGCTATTTGATGGTCTTAACGATATCATACTTAAAATAGTGGATATCATCATGCGGTTTGCACCCATAGGGGTCTTTGCTCTGCTCTCAGCCCTTATCGCTGAATTTTCCGGTGATGTACAGCTGTTTGTGGCCCTTGGTAAATATGCAGCTCTCACAATCGTCGGCCTTTTAATAATGATATTTGGTTTGTATCCCACATATATACGATTGTTCACCAAGATCAAAACCAGGGATTTCTATAAGAATCTTCTGCCTGTCCAGTTGGTAGCCTTTTCTACAAGTTCAAGTGCTGCAACATTACCCGTAACACTTAAGCAGTGTACTCAAAAACTCAAGATATCCAGGAGCGTAGCAAATTTTGTACTTCCCGTGGGAGTGACAATAAATATGGATGGCTCATCATTCTACCAGGCAGTATCAGCAGTATTTATTGCCCAGGTTTTTGGCCTTGATCTGAACCTGACTCAGCAACTTACTATTATTCTTACTGCCACACTGGCGTCCATAGGGGCACCCGGAGTGCCTGGAGGAGCAGTAATCATGCTGGTTATAGTCCTCAGTTCGGTTGGCATACCCGCAGAAGGACTTGCACTGATAATGGGCGTGGAACGCCCCCTTGATATGATACGTACTGTTGCTAATGTAACCGGTGACTCAGCTATAGCAAGCATAGTGGCATCTACCGAGAATGAAGTTGGTGTTGAAGATTTTGATGATGATAATGATAATTAATTAATAAACTGAGCAACCTATGTGGAAACGAATGCCACTATGGGCTAAAATAATAATAGGTATGGCCCTGGGTCTTATCTGGGGGATGATAGCTACCAGAACAGGACTGAGCAAGTTTACACTTGATTGGATAAAGCCTTGGGGTACAATCTTCCTGAAGCTGCTTAAGCTTATAGCAGTACCTCTTATTTTCGTTTCCCTTGTAAAAGGAATATCGAGTCTTACCGATATTTCAAAGCTCTCAAGGATAGGGGTGAAGACAGTTACTTACTATATCGCTTCTACCCTTATCGCAACCACCTTCGGTTTGTTTTTAGTGAATACGGTGAAACCCGGAAATACTTTTCCGATAGAGAAAAGAGCTGAATTTATGGCCAAATGGCAGGGAACAATCGACGAAAGCCAGTTACTGGCTCAATCGAGCGATCATTCACCTCTCAGGTTTATAGTCGAGATGGTGCCGGATAATATCATAAATGCCATGGGTGACAACTCTAAAATGCTTCAGATTATCTTTTTTGCCATACTTTTTGCCGTTGCTATGGTTCTTTCAAAGGAAAGCCAGGTAAAAACAGTGAAGAATATCTTCGACGGATTGAATGATATTATAATAAAGATCATAGAACTGATCATGCTATTTGCACCATATGGGGTTTTCGCCCTGCTGGCAGGCGTGATTGTCGATTTTGCCGGAGATGCCGATATCTTTCTCGCCTTGGGTAAGTATTTTACAACAGTCATGGTAGGATTATTCATTTTGATCCTTATCGTGTATCCAACTTATCTTAAAATATTTACCAGAAAGATCCCAATAAGCAAGTTTCTAAAGGCAGTATTGCCTGCACAAATGGTAGCTTTTTCAACCAGCTCCAGTGCAGCAGCGCTTCCTGTTAATATGAGGCAGAATATTGAAGAACTGAATGTTTCTGAAGAGGTGGCCGATTTTGTGCTTCCTGTTGGAGTAACTATTAATATGGATGCTACAGCCTTTTACCAGTCCGTTGCAGCAGTCTTTATAGCACAGGTGTATGGAATAGACCTTACTATAGCACAACAATTAACAATAGTGCTAATGGCAACTATGTCATCTATCGGTTCCCCTGGTGTGCCGGGAGGCAGTATAGTGCTGGTTATTATGGTACTTACATCTGTAGGCCTTCCGGTTGAAGGCCTTGCCCTTATCCTTGGAGTTGACAGACCGCTGGATATGCTGAGGTCTTCAGTTAACATTACAGGCGATTCAACTATCGCAAATATTATTAATTATAGCGAACAAAAAAGAAACGGCAAACTGGCTGCAAAACAAAAAAACCAACCGTAATTTTTAATTAAAACTTTCTTTCGCATTATTCAGCACTGAATTTCTCTCGATATATCAAGAACAAATAATCTCAAATAATATTATAAATTGCTGTAATATGGTTAAATAATATACTTTAAACAGCAATTTATCCTTTTCAGAAGCGCTTTTTTATTTCAGATCGGATATATGTACTGAAATACTGCCCTCCTGGGTGAGTAAATTGACTAAAGGATCTTAAAATTGTAATACTTAAATACTGTATTAATGGAATAGGGGATATTTTCATTTCCAGCTTGGCGTAGAAAATTGACTATTTTATGATAGCCTGTAGATTTTTTCAAAATGCTCTGTTATGAAAGTGAATTTTAAATGTTACAAATAGCAATTTAACAAAGCAACAAGTAAATTACAAATGTAAACAGTGAAATATTGTATAATATTATATAAATATACATATGTAAAACAGAATTATTGTTATAAATGTGAATAATATTTTACATAAGTATTTATATATCATAATAGATTAATAACCAGTTATATAAATGTTTTAAATTAACTATTAATTGAATAAAAATAAGTTAAACCATATTAAAAGGATTTAGATAAATGAATAATATTATATTATATAACTCTAAACCAGTTATATAGCATTCTAATATTCACAAAAGCTTTATATTAGTTATATTTATAAAAACTTTATTATTAATTATATAACTATTAGTGCTTATTTTGTATAATGTTAGGGATTTCATTTAAATTACAATTGTAAATTATTAAAAATTACATATGTAAATTAATTTATATTTACATTTGTAAATAACAAATTTATATAATATGAAAGAAAGGATAAGGTTATTTCTGGATAAAGAGAATAAATCTTCGTCACAATTTGCTGAGGAAGTTAGTGTACAGCCTTCTGGAATATCACATATACTATCAGGAAGAAACAAACCGAGTCTTGATTTTGTATTGAAAATGTTAAATACTTACACATTCATAAACACTGAATGGCTCTTATTTGGAAAGGGTGAAATGTACAAAAACGAAAAAAATCCAACATTATTCGTTGATAATGAGCCCGAATCAGATATGTCTGAAACCGATAAATTTGAGATTGGAGGGCTTTTTGAAAATGGAGAAAGGATTCTAGACAAGGGTAATGGTAATGATGAAACAGGTAAATCATATAATAAGGATGATGATACAAACGTAAACGAGCGTTTTTCAGAACGGATCATCATTTTTTACCCCGATGGTACATACAAAGAATATAATCGCCGCACATAGCCTTGAAATAGCGCAAATAACCAGTTTCAGCTATTTACCATAAGGCATAATGAATAAAGGTAAATATAAGTTTGAATGTTTGAATGTTTGATCGTTTAAATGTCTGCCTGACAAAAGTCAGTTTTTTTTCTAACTGTTTGCATTAAACCCATTATTAACCTGAGCAACAACGCTTTGTGACTTTACATCAATGTGATTCAATCTCTCTCCTGCTGCACTATACTCCATTATTGACTCACTCCGCTAACGCAGAGTTTCGTCGAGCTCACAGGACTCGCATCCCGAGTACTCGGGATACTCGTCCTGTTCGGTTCCAATAATCTATCATTCCTTCTCCTTAGCCTTATCCTTATCCTTAGCTTCAGCCTTATCCTTAGCCTTTTTCTATTCCTCCCCACAATCTGGCTCCTCGCTAAATTTGCCCACAGGGCAAATTATTCGCTATGCTCATGAGCTCACTGCGTTCGGTTCTTTACGCTTGGCCCTCTTTGTACTTTTTCCTTTTTCCTTTTGTCTTAATCTTTATCTTTACTGTCAAAATTACATAATGAGGATTGAGGATTTTGAACTTAAATCAAATCACAGGCTTGCACGTGATTATTTCGTTCTTGACCTCTTAAGTCATGGAAAACTGCCTGAAATATTACCGGGTCAATTTGTCCAGTTAAGGGTTGATAATGTCAGAGACGCCTTTCTGCGCCGGCCAATATCGGTTTTTGATGTTAATTATAAAAAGAATATTATCAGTCTGCTGATAAAGGAAGTGGGTGCTGGAACAAGGGCGATGGCCAGGTTGGAGAAAGGAATTAAGATCAATATTATATATCCCCTTGGTAATACTTTCACCCTGGGCTCTGAAGATGACAGATCTCTCCTTGTAGGTGGTGGTGGTGGAGTGGCACCATTGCTGTTGCTGGCAAAGAAATTAAAACTGAAATCACTGCAATTCAAAATTTTATTGGGATATCAATCAGTTGAACATATTATTGAAAAAGCCAGGTTCAGCCAGATGGGTGAAGTACTGATTACAACAGATGACGGGAGTTATGGTTATAAGGGATTAATTACTGATCACCCTGAACTGTACAGTGATAATTATGACCGGATTTATTGTTGCGGTCCTGAACCTATGATGAGAGCTGTTGCTGAAATAGCCCGTTCCAGGGGGAAATTCTGCGAAGTATCACTTGAAAATACCATGGCATGCGGATATGGTGTATGCCTGTGCTGTGTTGTTGATACTGTCAGGGGTAATGTTTGTACCTGTACTGATGGACCAGTGTTTAACATAAACGAACTGAAATGGCAGACTTGAAGGTAGATATTGGCGGACTCATACTTAAGAATCCTGTTATGACGGCTTCCGGGACATGCGGATTTGGACCGGAAATGGAACCATTTATTGATGTTTCCGCTCTCGGTGCCCTTGTTGTGAAAGGCACAACTCTTGAAAACAGGGAGGGTAATCCTTATCCCAGGATGGCTGAAACCCCATCCGGAATGCTCAATTCAGTAGGTTTACAGAACAAGGGAATAGAATATTTCATCAATAACACTTATCCGCATATACGTAAATATGATACAAACATCATCATAAACGTAAATGGCAGTACTGTTGAAGAATATGTTGAACTTACGGAAATAATAAGCGACCTGGAAGATATAGATGGTATTGAACTGAATATCTCCTGCCCCAACGTAAAAATGGGAGGGATGGCATTTGGAACACATCTTCCCACATCAGAAAAGGTTATCAGGGAGGTAAGAAAGGTATGTAAAAAGAACCTGATGGTTAAATTGTCACCAAATGTTACCAGTATAACTGATTTTGCAAAGGTGGCAGAAGCTGAAGGGGCAGATTCAGTGTCGTTGATAAACACCTTACTCGGGATGGCCGTAGATGCGGAAACAAGAAGATCAGTACTTTCAACAGTTACCGGAGGCCTTTCCGGACCCGCAATAAAACCTGTAGCTCTCAGAATGGTATGGCAGGTTTCAAAAGCGGTAAAGATACCTGTGATAGGAATAGGTGGGATAATGAACGCAACGGATGCGGCCGAATTTATGATTGCAGGTGCTGCAGCCATACAGGTCGGAACAGCAATGTTCATCCATCCAACCGCAGCTGTGGATATTATTAAAGGCCTTAATGATTACCTGGATCAAAACAATTTCAATAAAGCATCTGATCTGACAGGGACTCTTGATAAGTAAATATTTCTTCCTGTTTTTATTTTACTTATAATTTTCTAAATTTATTGTCTCATAATTTTAATAATTTAGTAAATCCTTCTGCATTATGGTTAAAAACTTACAGATTGATAATCTTGACAGGCAGATTTTAGATATTATAACTAAAAATGCCAGGATTCCGTACCTGGAAGTGGCCAGAGCATGTAATGTTTCAGGGGCTGCAATTCACCAGAGAGTGCAAAAGCTGATAAAATCAGGTGTGATAAAAGGTTCGGAATTCAAGGTTGATCCGGTTGCCGTTGGCTTCAAAACATGTGCTTATATTGGAATTTTCCTTGAACATCCAGGACATTATAAGAAAGTCATTGAGAAATTCGAAAAGATACCTGAGATAATCGAATGTCATTATACTACAGGCAATTACTCGTTGTTTATTAAAGTATATACACGTGATAATGAACATCTTCGTGATGTACTGACTAATAGTATTCAGAATATAGAGGGGGTTACCAGGACTGAGACCCTGATTTCACTTGAAGAATCAATAAACAGACAAATACCTGTACTTTCACAAAGCGAATGATAAGTTTAAGACTGAGGCTAAGACTAAGGAATAATGGTTTAATGGATTATTTGACCATTGGATTTTAATCTCTTAAACCTTAATAGTGCACCACTCACATCTCATCTTTCGCCTCTCATCTCTCATAACTCATAACTCATAACTCATAACTCAAATGCCTTACTCATTTAAAGATAAAGTTGCAATAATAACCGGTGCCAGCTCCGGCATAGGATTAGCTACTGCTGAAGAATTAGTAAAAAGAGGATCAAAGATAGTAATGGCCTCATCAAATGAGAAAAGACTGAAAAAAGTTGCTCAAAACCTTATTGACAGGGGATATGATGTCTTAGCAGTAAAAACGGATGTCAGCATCGAGAACGATTGCAGGATGCTTGTGGAGAAAACATTAGAAAAATATGGGCGGATTGATATTCTGATAAATAATGCCGGAATATCCATGAGGGCAAGGTTTGCAGACACGGACCTGGATGTGATAAGGAAAGTGATGGATGTAAATTTCTGGGGTACCGTTTACTGTACACGTTATGCACTGAAGCATTTGATCGAAAGCAAGGGATCAATAGTGGGTGTGTCGTCCGTTGCAGGATTTCAGGGCCTGCCCGGACGAACAGGTTACTCAGCCTCCAAATTTGCTATGCACGGTTTCCTGGAAACAGTCAGGATAGAAAACCTGAAGACAGGCCTGCATGTGATGATAATTGCACCCGGCTTTACAAATACCAATATACGTATGACAGCCCTTACAGGTAATGGAGATCCACAGGGTGAATCACCAAGGAAAGAGAAGAGGATGATGACTCCTGAATATGTCGCAAAATGGATACTTAAAGGAATTGTAAAACGTAAAAGGAACAAGATTATGACCTGGGTCGGTCGCTTTACTGCCCTTTTCCAGAGAATTATTCCTGAGCTTGTTGACTACGCATACTATAAAGCTATGCTCAAAGAACCTGGATCACCACTTGCCGAGGAATAAGTTCTGCGTTTGCACTCCATCAGCCTATCAGTCCATTTACTTTTATCTTTTCCCTTTTACTCGCTCCCGCAAGCCACAATCACAGTCCGTCCCGAAAAGCGCTTGCTTTTCGAGGATCCTCGAATCAAAGATTCGGGACTCGTGAGCTCGCCCCGATTACTCGTGGCTCGGTTGTCTTTTATCTTTTCTTGGCCTTTTCCTGTTATATTTCTCAAACTCATTCGTCATATCTATGAAAACAGTTTTTAACTAAAAAAAAGAATCATGAAAAGGATTATTACACCGCTTGTATTATTAGTATTTACAATTTCATTAAGCGCCCAGAGTTCTATCGACAGGCTTTTCGATAAATACCAGGGTATGGATGGATTTGTAACAGTAAC
>Ga0114922_10005350_pt1 | contig 11846 bp, 9 predicted proteins | sample AartaG_FD_100975 | JGI IMG/M metagenome (GOLD analysis project Ga0114922, IMG submission 100975) | Deep subsurface microbial communities from Aarhus Bay to uncover new lineages of life (NeLLi) - Aarhus_00045 metaG | ecosystem: Environmental > Aquatic > Marine > Oceanic > Sediment | place: Aarhus...
CCTCACACCACCGTACGTACCGTTCGGTATACGGCGGTTCACAAAGCACTACGGATTTCTCCGCGGAATTACTCTTTGGTTTGTGCCGGATACATACTTAAGCTCTCCCTAATTAGTCTGCAGTTGCACCGCTTTCTTCTCAGGGTAGACTCTTTATAGAGTTTTCTGCCTTCTTAGTATGTTTCTCGAACTTACCATGTTAATCCCTCACTTCATGTTTAGCCCTTCACTGGTGTCACCAGCTAATATGGCTTCTGCTGACTTCTGACATACTAATATGCCAGACCTCCCTGGGTAAGAATAATAGCCTTCACCCCATCTACCTGCTACATCTACCACACAATCTTTTGGCAGTATCGGATTTTGTTTTGGCTAGCAAACTCATCCAGATTGTATGGCCTCATATGCAGTTCGTATTCCTCAGGCCAGGGCTTTGCCTACAGCTTCCTTCAGATTCCACCTCACGGTGGACACCCTTGTCTTAAGCTAATGGTTGCTACTGCCAACTCCATAGCAGACTTTCACTGCCGAGCTATTACCCATGCCAGGCGCACTAGGTACCCTCGGGCAAGGCCATGGTTTTTTGCCCTACGGGTTAATAAATATCATTTAATACCCAATCGAGACCTAATTCTTTCAACTTTCCTTTGGTAGGCTTACCGGTTTTGACATCCCAACCCATCTCTTGGCAATATTCCTTCGTGATTAGATCTAAATCCACAGTGATATCTTTAGTTGGTCCATTTTTAAAGGGTGGCTTGCCTATTGCTATATCCGGATATTTTAGTTTGATGGGATTTACACCTTCTCTTAGTGCAAATGCTAATCGAAGATTTCCGATTCTTTCACCTGTTAATAATATTTCATCTAAATCAACCTCCCAACCAGTTACAGCTGACAGACATTCATGCATAAATGTGACATCTGTTGATAGAAATCCCCATGCGCACATCCCGATTGAACTTAAACTATGGAATAAATTAGCGAGTACTCTTTGCGCTTTTGCTCTTCCGGTATAGATATCTCTCTTATTACCAAAACTGAAACCAAAATCAATATCAGGCATAAGTTCAGGAAGCATTGGTGGTACACAGTATTGGCAAGCTTGAATATGGCGACCGGGGGTTGCCTCGTTTTTGTATATACTTGCCATACTCGGTTCAAAACGGGAATCGTGTGCAGGTAGTTCCTGTCCGCCAACATGAATTGCATATTTTTCTGAACCCATACCAATTTTTTCAGAGGCAATTTTTACGCCATCTGCAAGAATATCTCCAAAGCCATCTCTCTTGCCGATCTTTTCGGTCATTTTAACAATTGCTTGATGATTTCCCCAGGTCAGCTCAATACCATCAGTATCTTTTTTAGTAATTAATCCTTTTTCATAGCAACTCATTGCAAAAGCAATTGCTGCACCGGTTGATATTGTGTCAAGACCGTATCTATTACAGAGGTCATTGCATTTAATAATTGATTCATAGTTTGTATTTAAACAGTAGCTCCCAAAAGCAGATGTAGTTTCATATTCAGGCATTTGGGTTAATCCATCTAGTGCATAAGGTCCTTCTTTTACTGCAACATATTTCCAGTCGCCCATAGGGCATTTATAGCAAGTTCCTCTTTTGACTATATACTTTTCCATGAAATTAAATTTGTATTGGTTGATATCCTTTAGATCTGATTCACCAATACCATACCAATTCTTTACTGGAGAGTCACCATTTAATGCTCCCATTTCTACATATCCAGGAGTACCTGTTGTCGAATACATGCCAGCAAAACCGTGTCCATCTCTTATCTGTTTATTATATTTTTTTCTAAGAGTGTCAACTAATTCAGCATTTGCAAGCGGCACTACTTTATTTCCAACAACAACTACTGCTTTTAATTTTTTTGAACCCATTATCGCGCCAAGACCGGATCGTGCAGCTGCCTTTCCTTTTGCGGTAATTACCCCAGCTATACGTGATAATTTCTCACCAGCTGGTCCTATGCATGAAGCTTCCGCATTTTTACCGTATTTTGCTTTGAAGTAATCTTCCGTGGCAAATGTATCCTTACCCCAGATTTCAGATGCATCACATAGCTCAGCTTTTCCATTATTAATTAGGAGGTACACTGGTTTTTCAGAAATTCCAGTAAAAAATACACCGTCATAACCGGAAAATTTTAGAGTAGGGGCGAAGTAACCCCTGCTGTTTGCATCTCCCCATGAATTTGTTAGAGGCGACTTACCAACAATATTATATCTAGATACTACCGGTAGGGGAGTACCAGTTAATGGACCTGGTAAAATTCCATAAATGCTTTCCTCGCCAAGAGGGTCTATTCCACGCTTTTGTCTTTCGTATATGATTCTTACACCCAAACCATATCCTCCAAGAAAATCTCTGGCTACTTTGTAATCAATTGCTTCCTCTGTTATTTTCCTATTAGTTAAATTAACAAACAACAGTTTTCCCATATAACCACCAGTCATATTTATTCCCCCTTTTATTTTTAAAAATTTTTATAGTAAGCTAATTTGCTAATGAAATAATTTTTTCAGAATGCTTAAACTTGTCTTATCTGCTCTATTAACTTCTCAACTTCCGCTAGATTTGATAAATTAAAATCCCATATATCAATATAAATATAAAATTAATGCAATTACAATTTTACCTTTTTCAATGATCATTCCAACATTTTTTTAACTCAAATAAAACTAATAATTTAACTATTTTAATAACAAATCTAACAAAGCTTAATCTATCATATTAAAATACCTAACTTAAAACAGCTAGAATTTGGTTAATTACCAGGAAAAACTTTCTTAACTTTTTACTACATCTCATATAACAACAAAATAATTATATCCTAAAATATTTACTCTTTTACTAAGGCTCCGACTTCATTTATTAAAATATTACCAACTTCGTCTGCAAAAAGAGATGTTTCAACTTCATACCCTCCCTGAGAAAAAGCTTCTTTTGTTGGTATATAACCAATATAATCATTAGCATAACCGACAATCATTGCTATCTTCGGAGAAAGCATTTTTTTAATTTTTAATCCAAGTTTACAAAATAATTCCCCTGGTACAGTTACCAAAATCGCATCATTAACTCTCAATATATCTATTTCTGTATTTAAAAAACCACCATTATTATACTGACTCTTCATTTTTTCTAATATAATTTCATCATATATCTGTCTTATTTGGAGCTTCTTCTTTTTACTTTTAACAATCGTGTTAATTATACTATCTTGTCTTTTTTTAATTTGTTCTTCAAGTTCATGCTTCTGAGGAAGTTGTGTTTTAAAGGGTAGTTTAATAACCTTCTTTTTATAGACTAATAATTCTTTGTTATTAATTGGAATATCATTCATTACACTTATAACTTTATTGCAAATTCTCTTTCCAATCTTTTCAGCATTTTCAAATGTTCGTATATCCATCTTTTCTCCAAGTGCACTATCATCAGCCGAATAGCCAATGTTAATGTCTCCCGCTGCACCATTTGTAAATAATATAATAGCCTCTGGGTAAACTTCGGATAATGATTTGTAAATATATGCTGGATAGTCAGCAGAAATTAATAAATTATTTTCATCCAGAACCGTTGTTGCATGACATGAAAAATTTAAAAAGATTACCTTTACTCTATCCTTTAAATCCTGGACTTTAATTATTCCAAGTTCTGGGTCAACTTCTTCTTTATTACCTCTTCTGTTTTTTCCTATACCGAAAACATTTACTTTTTTAAATCCTATTTTTGCCTGTTCTTTTTTCTTTATAGATGATTTTATTAAATTAACAATTTTATTAGGTAACAAGGAAAACCAATTATCATCAATTTTTGTATTTAAAAAAGAAATAGTATTTGGTCCTGAATGTGTATGAGTACATGCAATTACAATATTATCAAGATTAACATCTTCTTTAACAGCTTTTCGTATTTTATCAACAATGTTTAAAGGTAATCCAACAAGATCTAATGATACTAAAACAACCTTTTCTTTATTACTTTCTATGTAGATAGTTTTTGCGTACAAGTTATCATGTACCCCCTGTGACGGTTTTTTTCTGATTTTACCGGCTAAATATACGCTAGAAGCCGGTGTTATTTCGCTTTGATCCGTCCCTATTAAAAAATCCATTCGATTAACCCCTTTAAATTTACTAACTTTTTACTAATATTTATTGGTAACTAACTTAGAGGTAGTGTTACTTCTTGCTCCTGTACGAGATGATTTATATATAACCTGTATAACTTCTACAGATTTACGTGCTTCTTCACCAGTTATTTCAGGAGCAACATTATTATTTATTGCTCTTATCTTGTCTTATATTTAATACTTGTGTCTATTCTTTAATACTGCAATTGGGTCAGAACGATCAATGTCATCTGGTTCAGCCTTTTTCTGTCTAAATATTTGTTTTGAAAAATCTAAATCTTCTTTAGTTGGATTAATAAATTTCCAGTCAGTAATTTTATCATCTATCAGGGTTATAGTTCCTAATATTTCATAAATCTGAAACAAACTGGGAAATCTAGGATAACAAGATGTAGAAGCTTCGATTATTCCTTTTGCACTATTCTTAAATCTAATTACTGAAATAGCAATATCTTTTACTTTAATCCCTTTATAAGTCACATTATCTGTAATTGCATATATACTTTTCATTGGGCCTAAAAACCATTGCAAAAGATCTACATCAGTATGCCCTGATTCATAAAAACCACCATTATCATATTCCCAACTGTTTCTCCGTCTACCTGAATCATAATATTCTTGGCTATGATAATATTTTACAGAGGATTTGTTTTTTTTCGTAAATTAAAATTAAATAATTTTTTAAGGTAAGAAAAGCCCACAAGTTTTTGACACTAACATCATCTTTAGGAAATTTCTCCTACCTTGTAGTACACACAACAAATCACTCCCTTTCTCGAAACAGATTAGTATCTCACTCCTTGAGGCCAGTAAGGGTTATTCCCTCAATTATGTTGCGCCGCAAAATGAGAAAAATAATTAAAATAGGTAAAACTGCAATGGTAGAACCTGCACATATTAGCCCATAATCTACAGTGAATCTCTTCTGAAACATGGTAAGACCCAGCTCCATGGTGTAAAGGTTCCGATCATTAATAACTATCAACGGCCAGATAAAAAATGCCCAGGCATTCATATAGGAAAAAATTGCCAGCGCCCCTAATGCTGGACGAGTAAGAGGAAGGATAATATTGGTGTATATTCTCCACTCTGAACACCCATCTATGCGAGCTGCATACAACAGTTCGTCAGGTATACTCATAATAATATTCTGCCTAATTAAAAAAATCCCAAAACTCATAACCAAAATGGGAGCCACAACTCCCTGATAAGTATTTATCCAACCAAACTTGTTTATCAAAATATACAAAGAAACCATATAGCATTCAATCGGGATCATTGCTGTAGAGAGAAGTATTAAAAATATAATGTTACGTCCCAAAAAGCGATACTTAGCAAAGATAAAACCAGATAAGGAAGAGGTAAATAAAATACTCAAGGTTGAGATCGTAGAAATAAAAAGAGTATTCAGAAAATATCTTAAAAAATTGGCTTCACGAAGAACAGTTCGATAGCTATCTAAAGTGGGAGACTTGGGAATAAAAGAGGGAGGCCAAGATAAAATTTCAGTAGATGGTTTAACAGAAGTAACAAACATCCAGATAAAAGGTATAACCATCGAAATAGCACCTAAAATTAAAAGTACATGCATAAATACTATTTTCAGTTTCTCCCGATCAATATTTGTCATCGCTTAGTCCTCCCCACCTATTACCCGAAATGCAAAAATAGTTAGAGCAAAAACAATGATCAAAAGAATTACTGCTTCACTTGAAGCATAACCCATTTTGAAGTAAGAGAAAGCTTCTTCATAAATGTCATAAACCAAGACCCTTACTAGACGACCAGGTGCTCCCTGAATATCAGAAGTCATTACGTAAACCTGGGTAAAAATGTTATATGCTTGAATAGTAGCAATAACCAGAACATAAAAAATAATGGGACGTAATAATGGCAGGGAAATATAGCGGAACATTTGATATCCCACTGCTCCATCAATAGAAGCCGCTTCATAATAATTCTTGGAAATACTTTTCAACCCCACCAAAAAAATCACCATATAATAACCAATTACTTTCCAAACGCTCATAATAATAATGGAACAAAGAGCCAAATTTGGATAAATAAGCCAGGCTTTGGGAGATACACCAAAAAAGGACAAAAAATAATTTAAAAGGCCATATTGGGGATCATAAATCCATTTCCATATTACAGCGATTGGAACCATGGGAGTTACAACCGGGAGAAAATAAATAAGTTCATAAATGTAGGAAAAGCGTTCCATCCTTTTATTATTCAACATAACTGCCACCATCAAAGAAATAACAATACTGAAAAAAATCACAAAAATTGCAAAAATAGTTGTATTCATAAAAGCGGTAATAAAATTCTTACTCTTTAAAAGCTTGGAAAAGTTCTCTAGACCAATGAAACGGTTTTTCGTACCTATTATACTCGTAGAATAAAAACTAAGCCGAAAGGAATTAAGTATGGGGTATATTCGAAAGATAAAGTAAAGAATCAAAGTAGGCAAAAGACCAAGATAACAAAATATGTATAAGTTAATTTTTCTTTGATTTCTTATCATCTAATGCTCCTCAATTTTTCACCTTCCCGGGAGAAAATCCCGGGAAGGTGAAAAAGCTTATTCTTCCTGGTAAAGTCCGTTTTCTTTCAGAATATTATTGGTTTCTTCAGCAGCTTCGTGAATAACTCTAGCAATTCCTTCTGGATTATCCAAAAGAGCTTGATCCAAATAGGCATTTACTAATCTTTCCGCCAAACGAGATAAGATTTCCGTATAACAATCTATTGGAGGCATATAATAGAGATCAAAATCTTCTGGTATTTCAAGAAATTCCAGATACTGAGGAGTCTTTTCGTATACGCTGGAATAGTCCACATCATCCCGAGCAGGAAGCCAACCTATTGTATCAATAAGATATATCTGATATTTAGGCTGTAACATAAATTTGATAAAATCCCAAGCTATCTCTGGATTCGTACAGGTTCGAGTAACATATAAATTTACCATATTTTCCATAGTAGCTCCTCTTTTGTCGCGTGGCAGTGCTGCGCTATCGTATTCGACCTGAGGAGCATATTCCTGCATGTATCCAATTACCCATGACTCCCTCATAAACATAGCAGTTGACTCTAAAGCAAATGCTTCAGCGTCGCTCTTTAGTTTATGACTGTCAACGTGGTATTTGTATAGAAGATCAATGTAAAGTTTTAAGGTTTTTCTCCCTGCCTCATTGTCATAACCAGCTCGATACTTTCCGTCGGGATATTCATCAAGTATGTCAGCACCAGCTGGGTATAGCCAATACTGCCATTTTTCCGCTACTCCCATTCCTCCTCCAGTAAGCCTAAGACTTATACCACTCCTGGTAAGATTACCCTTTTCGTCGTACCGCGCCAGCTTTTGAGCATAGCTAATAACTTCATCGTAGTTTGTGGGAGCATTGGTAAGGCCTTCCTCAGCGAACATTTTCGTATTCCAGTACAGAACCTCCCTCCCACGGAAGAGTGGAATTCCAAAAGTATCATTTTTATAGGTTAAATCTTTAATGGCAAACTTGCTATAGGAGCCCTCTTTCTTTAACATAGCATCAATATCTGGAGGATTAGGAGGAATATACCCTCCATCAAAAAATTTACGAACGGAAGCGGTAGCAATTTCTAGTATGTCTCCCGCCGTATTAGAAGGAAGGCTAATATAGACCTTTTGTTCAAAATCGCGCAAGTTAGAAGCCAGAATTTCCACTTCTACATCGGGATGGGATTCTTGGTAATCATTTACTATCTTTTCGTAAAAGGGAACCATTTCTGGGTATCCTCCCCACAGAGTTAGTTTTGTTTTTCCTAAAGCAACGGAACTCCCCAAAATAACACAAAGTGCCAAAACACACCAAAACAATAAAATTGATCGTTTCATTTTCTTATTCTCCTTTCATTTTTTCTTTTTATATAATCGTTTAACCTAATATAGAATTTATTACCTGTCACCTCCTTTTTTCTTACACATCCTCTCTTAAAAATGTAAAACCATTATTTTACAAGGCTTTCCAGAGTTTACTCATTGATTCTTCACCTCCACCCTTGAAACTCTTATTGAATAAGATTTGAGAGGATCATTTGTCTATTTTTGCCTCATTTTAGTGTTTTTTTTGAGGCCTGGAGGTGAATTTTTTATCTTTTCAGGTTTTCTGAAACCCTCCTCTTTATCGTAGGCAAATCATTTGCGAATCTTATTTTAGCTTCACCTCCACTTAGCCTTTTACCTATGATATTTTATGCTTAGTTACACCACTTTTCAGAAAAGTTGGAGGTAGAGGTAAGGATAAATTTAAGCAATCCAGAAACTTCTCTTTAAAGCCGAAACGGTTTTTCATTTAAGACTTTTAGAAAAATACGAAATTCTATTTTCGTTTCTTGATACCTCACCTCTTGCGATATTGTATTCTGCTACCGGCAGACCTCCTGTTGGCTATCGACCTTTACTGAAAGCCCCGATTTACAAAAACATGAAAAATATCTCTTATTTTAGTGACCGGCAAAACAGGGGAGGTTAAAGTCTTCTCCTTTATTATCAAGGATCTGAAAGCCAAGCCTTATATTGCCCGCAATCTAAGAAGAAAGCAAGATTTCCCTGTTTCCAAGAGCGGGAATCGTATCTGCCTGGCTGGCTTTGAGATGATTTATTGGGGCAAGTATCAGTAAGGAAAAAGGACCAGAGCTAAATATGTCTGTCCGATTATCCATTCCAAGAAGTTCCAAGAGGAACATCCTTTCTGCCCTCTGTATGCATCCTCAGTTTGTCAAGGGAACCGAATGTTTTGCCTATAGACAGATACTTGCTGAAGATGTCCGTAAGCAGATTGCCTATGGTAGCAAAGAATTCAAGAAAGTCTATGACCTGCGCAGTGGATCGCAAAGGATCTTTTCCAGGTTGCTGGACCTTTCCATGCACAATCCGAGCGTCAGGGGGTTGCAGGCCGTCTCCAATCACTTTACCATTTCCCATATAACTGTTCTGCTTACTGCTTCAACTGCTGCTAAGACTAGAAATAAAGATAAGATTCACTTTGTTAAATCGTTTCTTTCTACTATTTAATTTTAAAAGAACGATTTTTCTGAAGGGCTACTCTTAAATACAGTGTGCATTATTAAAGTGTTATTAATTGATGAACAAATCATTTTCTTAATTGTTCTCATCACCTTAGTTCTTGTTTATTATTCTATGATTATAGCATCATTTATTTTTTGAGCACCAATCAGCATATATATCTGTCTCGTTTTTATCTTCGTTTGCTTTATGTTTCCAGAATTCTTTTACGCCTGGAGCATCAATATATTTTATACCTTTACTCATATATTTATTTATAAGGGTTTCTGTTATTTCTAAAATAGGCTTTGAGTCTTCTAAAAGTTTTTCTGCTTCTTTGATAGTAAACACCATAACACCATCTGCATTTCCTACAATAATATCATCAGGATTTACTTTAACTCCACCACATACTATTGTTGAAAAATTATCTCCAGTAAGTGCATATCCTGAATATTTAATTGCAGAACCACGACAAAACACAGGAAAATCTTTTTTTAATAAATTTTGCTTATGTGTGACATAACCATCTGTTACAATCCCTATGGCACCATCCTGCTTTGCTATTTCACACACAAGTGCTCCTATAAAAGTCCCCTGATTCCCTGAGGAAGATACTACAATTACATGTCCTTCTTTTCTTTCATCTTTTATCATCTCAAGTGTCAACCATGCATCACCTATTGTATAAGCAGGCCCAACTACTACCATATCATCCCTGATAGGCTTTATTTCAGGACACAATATTTTTCTGTCAAAATATTTCCTCATTTTCCATGGTATTGCTTCATAAAGAAGTCTTGTGATATGTCCCGATGGGATTTTCTTAATTCCTTCAATAATCTTCTTGACTCTTTCTTCTTTTTTCATCTTATGCCTTCCTCCTCAAATAGTATACTTCTAATTGCTAAATATTTATCCTTTTTTGTCGTTTATAAGCTAAAATCTTCTTATAAAAATATTTTACATCAATTTTTTACTAAATTCATTTAAAAACCTCTTGAATTTCATGATGAATTCGGTAAATTACATTCTAATTCAATAATTTTCTTAACCTCCCTTCAAAGAAATTTTTATTTTTGCAAGACCCAAGCAAAATTGAATTAAATTTGTTCTTCGAGAATGGAAATAGATTTCTTTGTAAATTATAGAAAATTGTTTGTAAAAAATAAGTAACTTTAGATTAAAAAGATTATTTAAATTTATCTAACATCACCTTTGAATCCTATAACATAACAGTAAAAATAAACCAAAGGCAAATACAACTGTCACATTTAATAAAATCTAAGGGTAATATAAAATATAGACTTATTCACCAAATTATTGGAGTTAATACCCATTTTAATAATTCTACGTTATTCTTAATTTATTCTTTTTTTATCAATATTTATTACAATATCTATCTAAAGAGATTATTCCACTTTGTTTGCAATTTTCAATATGTACTCTCAACTCTTTTATAGCATCTCTAATATTGTTAACTAACAATATATTTATTATTTTTATATGCTCTTCCATTGCTTTTTTATAAAGAGAACCTAAACTTTGTGAAATTTGTATTAGGGGGAAAATAGACTCATACCATTTAATGAGGAATTGATTATTACTATTATGTACTATGAATAAGTGAAATATTTTTTCAAAATCGCAATATTCCTTAGGTTTTTTATCACTCAATTCATTCACATTTTTTTGTAATTCCTTAGCTTTTGTTAAAAGTATCTCAAGTTCTTCTCTATTTATACGTTTAAACATTTTTAAAGACTCTACTTCGATAATTTCACGAACATCGTAAAGATCTTCTAGTTCTTTACGGTTTATTGTTTTTATATAATAACCTTTTCTTGATTTTTTACTTATGAGTTCATCTTTTACTAAGTTATTTAGAACTTGTATTATGGGTGTAATACTGACATCATATTCTTCACTTTTTTCCTTCAAAGTAATTTTTTGACCCAATTTATATTCCAAATTGACTATTTTTTCTTTTTCCAATTTATAAATATAATCAACAAGTGATGTATTTAACATATAAAATTACACTTTCTAATATTCAAATAGATTATAATAAAATACTTATTATTTTTTATTTTTAATAAATTATAAAATATTTTTTTAAAATTGTCAATAATTTATTTGATTCTGTCATTTAAAAATCAAAACCGGACTGTTTTTTAATGATTTAAAGTTTAAAAGTGGACTAACCTGAAATGGTAAAAAAGATGTAATCTAGAACTAAATTCTAAAGAGAAAAGAGGTTCTAAATTATGTCCAAACAATTACACAAAAACTTTACCGATGATCAGGTTAAATCACTTTTTGAAAAATATTCAAAAAAAGAAATCAAGCTTAATTATATCTTGCAAATTCTTGGAATCAAAAGAAGTAGATTCTTTGAATTGTTAGCAAAATATCGTAAAGATCCAGATAGTTTTTCTATCCAGTATGAAAGGAAAACCATTAATCGAAAGATAAACCCGGATATCGAGAGAAATATTGTAAAAGAACTAAAGCTCGAAAAGGATTTAATCAAAGCAAAAGATGTACCGATTAGATATTACAACTACAGTTTTATCAAAGATCTTTTAGAACAAAAATATAGCCAGAGGGTATCTCTGCCTACCATCATCGACCGGGC
>Ga0114922_10005351_pt1 | contig 11846 bp, 4 predicted proteins | sample AartaG_FD_100975 | JGI IMG/M metagenome (GOLD analysis project Ga0114922, IMG submission 100975) | Deep subsurface microbial communities from Aarhus Bay to uncover new lineages of life (NeLLi) - Aarhus_00045 metaG | ecosystem: Environmental > Aquatic > Marine > Oceanic > Sediment | place: Aarhus...
CGTAGTCGGCGGCCACCCGCCGCCAGATGCCCGAGATGCTCCGCCGCGCGGCGCTGCCCAGGACGATGCCGGCGCACGTGCCGGGCATGACCCACCCGGCGGGGTCCACGTGCACGTGCCGCGACCGCAACAGGGGCTCGTGACAGGGGCTTACGGCAAAGTCCCCCGCCGGCCTGCCGGGCAGCAGGCGCCCCAGCGTATCGGCGGCCCGCCCGGTGAGGCGGTCTCGCCCGGCGGCCGCGTACCGCGCGAACAACTCGCACCGTTCGCCCTCGCCCAGCGAGTCGGTGTCCCGCCCGTCGGCCAGCCAGTCGCGCCAGCGGACCTGCACGCGGGCGGCGCCGAGGACGTCCTCGGCGACGGCCGCCGCCAGGCGGCAGCGCTCGATCGGCACGAACTGCTGGTGGTACGGGTCGGCGGAGATGACCAGCCGGGCCATCCCCGCGGCGTCCAGGGCGCCCAGGCGGTCGCGCACGACGCGGGCCTCCGTCGCCCAGAACGCGTTCGTCTCGACCTTCTGGAGCGGCCCGAGGCCCTCCGCGCGGGCGCGGCGGCACAACTCGATCAGCCGCGGCCAGTCCCCGAACGGCTCGCCCCCGGTCAGGTGGACCCGGCAGCCGTGCGGCGAGGCCTCGACCAGGCCCCGCCAGATGCCCAGGGCCTGCTCGACGCCGAGCCACCGCCCGCGAGCCGGCGAGCTGCACACGTAGCACGACGCGCACGAGGCGTTGCACCAGGTGGTGAGCATCAGCCCGGCCGACGACCAGTACTTCACCGGCATGGGTTCGCTTCGCCTTCGTGCCGCCATCGGGTCGCATTGTAGGCTTTGCCGCCGGCGGCACCAACGGGTAGAATGTCCGGCCGGGCTGAACAAGCCCAGTCGGCGCCGCGTCTAAGGGACGAACGACGGCACCAGCAACCAAGAGGAGCCCAGGATGACCAACCACAGCAGCCTGCGGGGCCTGGCGATCGCCCTGGCGGTCACGACAGCGGTGTCCTTCGCGCCGGGGGCCCCGGCGACGCGACCGGCCAAGGAGTCCGCCGCCCAGCCGGGCAAGCGTCCCCCGGCCGTCAGGAAGAAGGTGGAGCTGAAGCCCAAGGCCGCCGAGAAGGAGGCCCTGCCGAAGGTGGCCCACATCCGGATGAGCGGCCTGGTGATGTCCAGCCCGCCGGACTTCTCGTTGTTCATGGACCAGACGGGCGGCATGACGCTGCGCGAGTGGGTCCAGCGTCTGGCCAAGGCCCGCAACGACCAGCGTGTCCAGGCCGTCGCGCTGGAGGTCGACACGGTCGGGATGAACTGGTCCCAGGCGGTGGAGCTCGCCGACGCCGTCAAGCGCCTCAACGCCGTCAAGCCCGTCTACGCCCACCTGACGTACGGCGGGGCGGTTCAGTACCTGGTGGCGTCGGCCGCCCGGGAGGTCACCATGGATCCCAGCGGCGAGCTGGTGATTGTCGGCCTCGGCGGCGAGATGCTGTTCTTCCGCGGCACGTTCGACTGGCTCGGCATCCAGCCGCAGATGATCCAGGTCGGGCGCTACAAGGGGGCGGCCGAGACCTTCACGCGAAAGGGGCCCTCCGAGGACTTCAAGGGCCAGTACGACAAGATCCTCGACGACCTGTACGACCAGCTCTGCGGGCAGATCGCCCGCCAGCGGCGCCTGACGGTCCCCCACGTCCAGCACGTCATCGACGAGGGCCCGATCGGCGCGCCGCGTGCCCGGGAGGTCCGTCTGATCGACCGCTTGGTGGCCAAGTCCGAGTGGGAGGACTACGTCGTGAAGAAGGTGGCCGGCCGGAAGCACAAGTCGGCGACCTGGCTGGCGAACTTCGCCCGGAAGGAGCCCCGCAAGCTCGATTTCTCCAACCCGCTGGCGATGGTCGGGATGCTCTTCTCCGCGCCGAAGAAGCACGAGACCCGCGAGCCCACGATTGCCATCATCCACGCCGACGGCATGATCGTGCCCGGCAAGGGAGGCCAGGGCTTCTTCGGCGGCGGATACGTCGGCGACAAGACGATGATCTCGTGCTTCAAGCAGGCGGAGAAGGACGACAAGATCAAGGCGGTGGTCTTCCGGATCAACTCGCCGGGCGGCTCGGCGCTGGCCAGCGAGATGATCTACCAAGCCGCCCGCAAGTGCGCGCGGAAGAAGCCGGTCATCGTGAGCATTGCCGCCTTGGGCGGCAGCGGCGGGTACTACATCGCGCTGGGCGGGCAGAAGATCCTGGCCGATCCGCCCGCGCTGGTGGGCAGCATCGGCGTCCTCAGCGGCAAGCTGGCGATGACGGAGCTGCTGGGCAAGCTGGGCATCTCGACGTACGAGGTGACGCGCGGGCGCAACGCCGGGCTGTGGATGTCGCGCCGATGGAACGAGCGGGAGGAGGCGGCCGTCCGGAGGATGACCACGCGGATCTACGACATCTTCGTCTCGCGGGTGAAGGCGTCCCGCGGGCGGCGGGTGAAGGACGTATCGGCCGTGGCGCAGGGGCGGATCTTCACCGCGCGCCAGGCCGTCCGCAACGGGCTGGTCGACGAGATCGGCGGGATGCGGGAGGCGATCATCGCCGCCCAGTCCGCCGCGAAGCTCAAGCGCAGCTACCTCCTCACGCTGCCGCGACCGAAGAGCCTCATGGACATGCTGTACGGCCAGCAGTCCTCGCTGCCGCTGGGCGCCGCGCCGGACGTGCTGCGGAAGCTCGCCGGCGCGTCGCCGGGCCTGCTGTCGGCCGATCCGCAGCGCCAGGCCGGGCCGGCGTACCTGCTGAACCTCGCCCGCCTGCTCCAAACCGAGACGGTCCTGATGGCCATGCCGTACCACGTGTCCATCCGGCCGTGAGCTCCCCGGCGCCGAAGCGGCCCGCGCCGGCGCGAGGCATCGGCTGGGCATGCCAGAGCCAAAGCCGTTCAACCTGTTCGTCTACGGCACGCTGATGAACCCGGAGGTCTTCCGGGCGGTGACGGGGCTGCGCCCGGTGCGGTCGAACGCCGAGGCGCGAGACGCCGAGGTGGTTCGCGCCCGCCGCGCGGTGCTGCCCGGGCACAAGAAGATCAGCCCGGACCACACCTATCTCTACGCGGTGCCCGAGCCGCAGGGGCGGATCCAGGGGTACCTGATCGGCCCGCTGCCGCCGGAGTGCCTCTCGCTCCTGCGGCGCTACGAGGGGCGCAACTACTCGCGGCGAACGGTCACGGTCCAGACCCGCGACGGCCCGCAGCAGGCCCTCGCGTTCGTCGGCAACCTCAAGGAGCTTCCGCACGCCTTCGGGCACGACTTCCACGACCCCTACAAGCAGGAGGTCCTGCTGGACGACAAGATCGAGGCGGCCTTGCTGGAGACCGAGCAGCAGAAGCTCCAGCGCACCGAGCGGGTCTCGCGCCGGGCGGTGGCGGAACTGCACGGCGCGACGATCCGCGACCTGCGGCGGCGCCACTTCGAGGCCGGCGGCATCAGCGACTACGCCATCCGCCGTTCCCTCCTCGACGCCCCCCTGCCGGACTACACGCGGATCGCCGAGGACCCCGAGGCCCACGCCCTGGCGCCCAACTACCTGGCCATGGTCCTCCGGCAGGTGGTCTTCAACCAGCACGAGGACCGCATCCGCCGGGACTTCCGCTACGAGCTGGACCAACTGGCCCCCGGGCCGGAGTACTACGAGCGGGCCCTCAGCTCCCTCGCCGCCCTGCGCCTGCTCAACGAGACCCAGGACGTGCTGGACATGCTGATCGTCGACGGGCTGGGCGACCTGAGCTTCCCCCGCGACCGCCTGGTGGACTTCGTGCGATGGGCGGTGGTGGCCTCCCAGGAGCTGTACGACCGGCACCAGGCCGGGCACCAGGTCCGGCACATCGCCCAGCACAAGGGGCGGGGCTACATCCCCATGGGCGCCGAGCTGGAGTTCTCCAACATCGGGCACTCGGTGATCCGCGACCCCGAGGGGCGCGACGTCCGCGACCCCGACTACGACGGCTTCCTGTACTTCCCGGACTTCGGGCTGGACGTGCTGACCTGGAAGCTCGGCGGGCACATCGACGACCACCACGACAAGGCCTCGACAAACCCTCGGCGCGGCTTCTTCGAGCTGGCGCTGGGCAACCTGTCCGTCCAGGCCAACATCTCCAAGCCGCTCACCGACGACCCGTGGGTGCTGAACCAGTTGATCCACGAGGCCCGCCGGTTCTACCGCGTTGCCCCGCACAGCGTGCACGTGTCCCTCCAGTTGCGCAAGCAGCAGCGCCCGGTGCAGGACCGGCTGCTGTCGCTGAGGGCGATGAAGTGCCTCTTCGCCCTGGCCGGCGACCCCGTGCGCCTGCCCGACGGGCGCGTGCAACTCCAGCGACTCACCGGCGACGAGATCATCGCCCGCGACCCCACGCCCCACATGCTGTTCTCCCAGATCACCCGCCGCCACAGCAGCGAGTCGGACGAGTCCTACCCGCCCGTCCGCACACCCCATGCCGGCGGCGTCTACGTCCAGCAGTTCAAGTTCCTCCGCCTCGCCGGCGAGCTGAACTACGAGCCGATCGTCATGGCGCTGAAGGGCCTCCAAGTCTCCCGGCGCCCGGGCAGCTTCCTGACGGCCACCCAGTACGAGGCCAGCGGCAGGCACCGCCGGTCCTTCGAGGAGCTGACGGCCTGGGGCGCCGACGCCAAGCCCCTCACCGAGGCGGAGATCCAGGGCTTCCTGAAGGCCGTCCACGACGGGCTGGTGACCGAGCGCCGCGGCAAGCCCGCCCACCACGGGGCGTACATCGCCTGGGCCGTCGAGCAGCTCCGCGCAATGCTGGAGGGCTTCAACCTCCTGCTGGACTGGGCCGCACAGCATCCCCCGGCGCCCGGGGAGCGGACGCACAGCGGATAGATATCCTGTCTATCCACCGTGTGCTTCTGTACAGACCCCGGGACTGCGTACAAAAGTCGATCTTGTTCAGAACGCGAGTTATGCGGGAGGGGGTGGCTTGTTTCTACCTGGATCCTGACACGTCATTATCACCAGAGGCCAGATCGGTTCTGGCCTTCGCCCGCCCCCCTGCCACCGCCGGAGCGGGGATACAGCTACGGCTTGGGCTCCTCCGTGCCCTTGGCCGGCGGCTCCTTGGCGGGCGTTTCGCCCCGCTTCAGCAGGAACTCCGCGTAGGCCCGCAGGGCGCTCTTCCGGTGCACCGTGGTGATCAGCTTCTCGGCGTGGGTCTTGGCCTTCTCGTGCCGGCTGGAGTTCTCGTAGAGGAACGCCGCGAGGAACTGGAGCATCTGCCGGCTGTCGGGGTCGGCGTCGCGGAGGCGCCTCTCGATCGACGCCAGCTCGGCGTCGACCACCTTGCGGTCGATCATGGCCGACAGGTCGATCTGCGTCTCCATCATCGGCGGGAACAGCGAGATCGCCCGCTGCAACTGGTAGGCCGCGCTGAGCGACTCGCCGGCGCCGAGCAGGCTCAGACCCATGCCCACCCTGGCCAGCGGGTTGCGGGGGTCGACGATGCCGGCGGTCTCGTACAGGTTCGCCGCGTCGTAGAACTTCCGCGCGCGGAGCTGCTTGGCGGCGCGGTTCATGTGGATGTTGAACAGGTCCTTGCTCCGCCCCGCCAAGCCGTGCAGGACGAGGGAGTCGGCGGGGGACAGCTCCACCAGGCCGCCCTTCCCGATGGTCGCGGCCGGGCCCGGCGCGGGCCGGACGGGCTGGGTGGCCACGGCCGGCAGGAGCGTGGCGCGCGGCGTCGCGCCGTCCGGGAGCTGGCGGGCCCGTTCGCGGCGATCGCGCAGCCGCACCAGCATGTCGAGGAACACGTCCTGGTCGGCGGCGGGCGTACCGAGCGGCCCGCCGCGGGTCGCGTCGGCGCCGGCGGTCGGCGACACCCCGGGCGTGTTGGCGTCGGGGGCGCCCTCTGACCGTCCGGGCACGTGCGCGTCGATCCGACCATCGCGCATGCCCTGTCCGCGGGCCTGCAGGTACAGCTCCCGGGCCAGTTCGGCCCGGTCGGCACGTCGGGCCACGGCGAACAGCCCCGGCACCGTCCGCGCCACCAGGGGCGCCGGCGCCGCGCGGAGCGCCGGGGCGATCGGCTGGACCGCCAGGGGCCCGCCGAACGCGACGGAGCCGCCCGCGCCCGGCACGTCCAGCCCCAGCCGCACCCCCGCCGCCAGCGGCGCAACGGTCTGCGGGCGGGTCATGGCGTCGATGTAGAGCTGCCGGCCCAGCGGCGTGGACCGTGCGGCGGCCGTCGCCGGGACGCTGCTGCCCGGCAGGGCCTTCCCGGCGAGGACGCGATCGATCTTCAGCGTGGTCGTCGTCCGCTCGTAGTACGGCTGCGGCAGGTACGTCGGGCCGCGAAGGACGTCCTCCAGCCCGACCGAGTGCCGGCGGAAGTCGCCGAGCCTCGCCGAGGGCAGCTCCAGCCGCAGCTCGTTGTCGGCGAAGTAGCCGACGCGCCCGCGGAACGCGCCGAGGCCGCGAACCTGCCCGGTCACGTACAACTGGCTGCCGATCTCACTGCCGGCCGGCACGGGCGTGTTGTAGCCGCCGCTGCCCACGCGAAGGCTGGCGTCGAGGGCGCGCCCCATTTCGGTGCGTCGCGGCTGGGCCGTCGCCGCCGCCGCCGCGCACGCCAAGCCCGTCAACCCCCACAGGAACCCACGCCGGTTGCGTCTCATGGCCTACCTTTCCCTGCTCCGCCGCCGCCCGGGCCGCTCAGGTCTGCTCGTCGGCGGCCTGGCCGCCGCTGTCCGGTCGCGGCGGCTCCACGCTTATTGTATCGCGTAGGGGAGTGGCTCGCCACTTCGCCCTGCGCGGGGAGCCGCTGCGGCGGGGCCTCGCCCGGGCGCAGCGCCCCGCCCGGGCGCCGCTGGGGATTCGTCTTCTGCGGCGGATCGCCACGTCTTGTCCTCCACGGACCCATGGGCTTATCGGCAGGATTCGACCTCCTCCGCAGTTGCGCTCGCCGGTGGTCCGGCCGCCGGCGGCCGGGGAACAAAACGAGCCCATTGCTATAATCTAGTTGGCGGCCATTGCCGATGAAGGCTATACCACGCGCGGTATACGTACGCTCGTCCGGCGACGGCCGCTCGCGACGAGCCCGGAGACAAGACAGCAGCCCATGCGACCGCTTCGGACCTTCACGATCGAGCCCTCGCTGCCGAAGACCCTCGCCCCCCTCCTCGACCTGGCCCACAATCTCTGGTGGGGCTGGCACGGCGACGCCCTGGAGGTCTTCCGCCGGATGGACCCCCAGGAGTGGGAGAACTGCTACCACAACCCCGTGGCGATGCTCGGGCGCATGTCGCAGGAGCGTCTGACGGAGCTGGCCGAGGACGAGGGCTTCCTCGCCCATCTCCTGCGCGTCAACCGCGAGCTCCAGGAGTACCTCTCCACCCCCGGGTGGTGGCGCCGGACCTACGGGGGCGATCGCCAGCCGCAGGTGGCCTACTTCTGCGCCGAGTTCGGCATCAGCGAGTGCCTGCCGATCTACTCGGGCGGGCTCGGCGTGCTCGCCGGCGACCACCTCAAGAGCGCTTCGGAGCTGGACGTGCCGCTGGTCGCGGTCGGGCTGCTCTACCAGCAGGGCTACTTCCGCCAGCGCCTCAACGCCGACGGATGGCAACTCGAGCTGTTCCCCCGCAACGACTTCCACAACATGCCCGTCCAGCTCGTCCTCGACGACGACGGCTCGCCCGTGACGATCGAGGTGGACATGCTGGACCACGTCGCCAAGGCGCAGGTCTGGCTGTGCCGCATCGGACGCGTGCCGCTGTACCTGCTCGACACCAACATCCCCGACAACTGCCCCGAGGATCGGCACATCACCGCCCAGCTCTACGGCGGCGACCAGGAAGTGCGCGTCCGCCAGGAGATCGTCCTCGGCATCGGCGGCATCCGCATGCTCAAGGCCCTGGGCATCGACCCCAAGGCCTGCCACATGAACGAGGGGCACTCGGCCTTCCTGTCGCTGGAGCGGTGCCGCCTGCTGATGGCCGAACAGGGCGTCAGCTTCGACGAGGCCCTCGAGGCGGTCTGCGCGTCGAACGTGTTCACCACGCACACGCCGGTTCCCGCCGGGAACGACGCCTTCGAGCCCTGGCTGATCGAGAAGTATTTTTCGAAGTACTGGCCGCAGCTCGGCCTGGACCAGGAGGGCTTCCTCGCCTTGGGGCGCCAGGAGCCCAGCAACCGGGAAGAGCCCATGAACCTGACGGTCCTGGCCCTGCGCATGAGCGCCTACCGCAACGGCGTCAGCGAGCTGCACGGGGCGGTCAGCCGAAAGCTCTGGGCGGGCGTCTGGCCGGGGCTGCCCGTCAACGAGGTCCCCATCACCCACATCACCAACGGCATCCACACGCGGACGTTCATCAGCCACGACATGGCCACGCTCTACGACCGCTACCTCGGCCCGCGTTGGCACGAGAAGCCGGCGGACATGGAGGTGTGGAAGGCCGTCGATTCCATCCCGGACACGGAGTTGTGGCGGACGCACGAGCGGCGGCGGGAGCGCCTGGTGGCCTTCGCCCGCCACCACCTGCGCCAGCAGCTCGCCAAGCGGGGCGCGGGGGCCGCCGAACTCGCCGCCGCCGACGAGGTCCTCGACCCCGAGGCCCTGACCATCGGCTTCGCGCGGCGCTTCGCCACCTACAAGCGCGCGAACCTGATCCTCGCCGACAGCGAGCGCCTCGCGGGGATGCTGAACCACCCCGACTGCCCGGTGCAGATCATCTTCTCGGGCAAGGCCCACCCGCGGGACAACCCGGGCAAGGACCTGATCCGGCAGATCATCCACACGGCCCGGCAGGAGCCGTTCCGCCGGTCGCTGGTGTTCCTCGAGGACTACGACACCAACGTCGCGCGGTACCTGGTCCAGGGCGTGGACATCTGGCTGAACACGCCGCTGCGCCCGATGGAGGCCTCGGGCACGAGCGGCATGAAGGTCGCCGCCAACGGCGGGCTGAACGTCTCGATCCCCGACGGCTGGTGGGCCGAAGGCTACGACCCCGAGGTCGGCTGGGCCATCGGCTCCGGCGAGAGCTACGACGACCTCGAGTACCAGAACAAGGTCGAGAGCCACGCCCTCTACGACCTCCTGGAGAAGGAGATCGTCCCGGTGTTCTACGACCGGGGCCCCGACAAGCTCCCGCACGAGTGGATCCGGAAGATGAAGGCCGCCATGGGCAGGCTCGCGCCCGTCTTCAACACCAACCGCATGGTGCGGCAGTACGCCGAGCGGTCCTACATCCCGGCGGCTCAGCGGTGGGACGAGCTGACGCGCAGCGAGATGCGCGAGGCCCGCGAACTCAGCGCGTGGAAACGGAACTTCCGGGAGCACTTCGCCTCCGTGCGGGTCGAGAGCGTCACCGACGACATGAACGGCAAGGGCGCGTCGGTGGGCAGGGAGATCCGCGTGGAGGCCGCCGTCGACCTCGGCGCGCTGAGCCCCGGCGACGTGAAGGTCGAACTGTACTACGGGCCCCTCGACGAGGACGGGCAGCTCACCCGCGGCGAGGCGCTGCCGATGGAGCAGGCCGCCGTCGAGGACAACAGCCGCATCCGCTACGCCGTCCGCATGCCCTGCACCCGCAGCGGGATGACCGGCTACACCGTCCGCGTCATGCCCCAGCACCCGAGGCTGGGCGACGCCAGAGAGATGGGGCTGATCCGCTGGGTCTGAGCCGATGCGCCACCCGCCCATGGGCGGGAAAACACCGTTGTGCCATTGGCCGCCGCGCGGTAGTGTGCTACCATTCCGGTAGGGAAACCGCCGATCGGTACATGAGTGATGCGAACCGTTACGACCATAACGACGACATGTTGATCGGCCGCCTCGGCACATTCCGGGCGGCGCGGTCGTCGTGGGTCGTTCGATCCTCCGCATACCAACCTGTCGTTCAGAGCCCCCCACGCGACGCGACGCCCGGAAGGCATGCCATGCGGCCGGAAGGAGCACGGCCATGAGCGTCCACATCAAGCTCCCGGACGGAAGCGAGCTTTCGTACGACCAGCCCGTCACCGCCCGCGAGGCGGCGGAGCGAATCTCCCCGCGCCTCGCCCGGGCCGCCCTCGCGGCCAGGGTGGACGGCACGCTCTGCGACCTGACGACGACCGTGCCGGAAGGCACCCACGAACTGAGAATCCTCACCGACCGCGACGCCGAGTCGCTGGAGGTGCTTCGCCACACGGCCGCCCACGTGATGGCCCAGGCCGTCCTGCGCCTCTACGGCGCCGACGTCCAGTACACGATCGGCCCGGCGCTGACCGACGACTTCCAGTACGGCTTCTACTACGACTTCGACCTGCCGGGCTCGATCGGGGCCGACGACCTGGAGAAGATCGAGGCCGAAATGAGGAAGATCGCCGGCGAGGAGATCCCCATCGAGCGCCTTGAGCTGCCGGTCGCCGAGGCCCGCCGGCAGATGGACTCCCTCGGCCAGACGTACAAGGTCGAGATGATCGACGACCTGGTCCGCAACGAGCAGGTCGAGGCCGTCAGCCTCTACCGCCAGGGCGACTTCGTCGACATGTGCCGCGGGCCGCACGCGCCGCATACCGGCAAGCTGAAGGTCTTCAAGCTCCTGAGCACGGCCGGGGCGTACTGGCGGGGCGACGCCGCGAAGGCGATGCTCACCCGCATCTACGGGATCGCGTTCTTCGACGCCAAGGCGCTCCGGGCGCACCTGGAGCGGATCGCCGAAGCGCGGAAGCGCGACCACCGCGTCCTCGGCAGGCAGCTCCGGCTGTTCGTGATGAACGAGAACGTCGGCCCGGGTCTGCCGATGTGGCTGCCCAAGGGCACGATCGTGCGGATGGAGCTGGAGGGCTGGCTCCGGGGCGAGCTGCTGAAGCGCGGCTACCTGCCGGTCATCACGCCGCACATCGGCAAGGTGGAGATGTACCGCACCAGCGGGCACTACCCCTACTACGAGCACGGGTTGTTCCCCACGATGACCGTGGACGACCACGAGGCGTACCTGCTGAAGCCGATGAACTGCCCGCACCACATCCAGATCTACCAGTCCGCGCAGCACAGCTACCGCGAGCTGCCGGTCCGCCTGTCGGAGTTCGGCACGGTCTACCGGTTCGAGCAGTCCGGCGAGCTCAGCGGGCTCACGCGGGTGCGCGGCTTCACCCAGGACGACGCCCACATCTTCTGCACGCCGGAGCAGCTCGAGGCCGAGATCGAGTCCTGCGTCGAGCTGACCAAGCTCTGCCTCCAGACGCTGGGCCTGGAGGACTACCGGGTGCGGGTCGGCCTGCGCGACCGGGATTCCAGCAAGTACGTCGGGTCGCCGGAAAACTGGGACCGCGCCGAACGGAACATCCGCAACGTCGTCCAACAGGTGGGCCTGGAGTCCACCGAGGAGCCGGGCGAGGCGGCGTTCTACGGCCCGAAGATCGACTTCATCGTCACCGACTGCCTGGGGCGCGAATGGCAGCTCGGCACCATCCAGGTGGACTACAACCTGCCGGAGCGCTTCGAGATGGAGTACATCGGGGCGGACAACGCCCCGCATCGCCCGGTGATGATCCACCGCGCGCCGCTCGGCTCGCCGGAGCGGTTCATCGCCATCCTGATCGAGCACTTCGCCGGGGCGTTTCCCCTGTGGCTGGCGCCCGTGCAGGTGGCGGTGCTCCCGGTCAGCGAGCGGTTCAACGACTACGCCCGACAGGTCGCCGGGCGGCTCGGCGAGGCCGGCATCCGCTACGAGCTGGACGACTCCTCGGAGAAGGTCGGCGCCAAGATCCGCCGCGCGACCCTCCAGAAGGTGCCGTACATGCTGGTGGTCGGCCAGCGGGAAGTCGAGGCCGAAACCGTCGCCGTGCGGCACCGCACCGACGGCGACCGCGGCGCGGCGGGCCTGGACGACTTC
>Ga0114922_10005352_pt1 | contig 11845 bp, 11 predicted proteins | sample AartaG_FD_100975 | JGI IMG/M metagenome (GOLD analysis project Ga0114922, IMG submission 100975) | Deep subsurface microbial communities from Aarhus Bay to uncover new lineages of life (NeLLi) - Aarhus_00045 metaG | ecosystem: Environmental > Aquatic > Marine > Oceanic > Sediment | place...
ATGAGATCAGAATGACAATGAGATCAGAATGACAATGAGATCAGAATGACAATGAGATCAGAATGACAATGAGATCAGAATGACAATGAGATCAGAATGACAATGAGATCAGAATGACAATGATAAGTAACGGATAGAAAGACATGGCCATAACAGCATTACATTCGGCGGCGACGGGGATGAAGGCGATGGACACCAAACTGGATGTCATCGCCCATAATATTGCGAATTCCAACACTGCGGGATTTAAGTCCTCCCGAGTCAATTTTGAAGATCTGTTTTACGAGGAGCGTCGCCAACCCGGCGCTTTGAACAGTTTAGGCCAAAGGTCCAGTACCGGTCTTTTCGTGGGGCTCGGTGCGCGGGTATCGAATACGCAATATGATCTGAGTAACGGATCCATGGAAGAAACCGGCCAACCGCTGGATCTAGCTATCCAGGGCGAGGGGTATTTCAAGGTACAGTCGTTTGAAGGGATCGGCGGCGGCGAGGCGTATAGCCGGGCCGGAAACTTAATGGCGGATGTGGATGGCAACCTGGTACTGGGTACCGCCGATGGTCTGATTATCGAACCGCCTATCACGTTCCCGAAGGGTACGGAAAAGAGCAGTATTACTATCACGAGCGACGGAACCATCACGGCAAAAGTAAATGGAGAGGATGAAGAACTTGGGAATCTTGAGCTCTATCGGTTTCCCAATCCCCACGGTTTGGCGCAAGTGGGCGGGAATTTACTGGTGAAGACGGAAGCCTCCGGTGAGCCGATTGCCGGGACGCCCGGCGAGGAGGGGATGGGGACGCTGGCACAGCGATTTCTGGAAGCGAGTAATGTCGATCCGGTGCGCGAATTGATCAGTATGATACGCACGCAGCGGAGTTTCGAGATGAATTCGCAGACGATCCAGGCGGCGGATGAGAATCTGCAGGTTGTTTCTCGATTACGGCGGTAAACGGGTATAACGGAGCCGATATGAATACTAAAATTTATCTAGAGCCTCTAAAAAAACCACGGTTTCGTGCGTTTGTCATTCTGAGCCCTTCGCTTCGCTCAAGGGTAAACTACGCGAAGAATCTCGATCTCTGGGCAGTTTGGAGACCCTTCGCTCCGCTCAGGGTGACAAGAGACTGGGCAGTTTGGAGACCCTTCGCTCCGCTCAGGGTGACAAGAGACTGGGCAGTTTGGAGACCCTTCGCTCCGCTCAGGGTGACAAGAGAAAGGTTTTGTTCTTGGCTCTTCGTTGTATTGTTCTCGTGCCTGGCGACGGCGGGGCGGGCGACGGCAACGTGTGAAATTCGATTGCATCCTCGAGCGGTTCTCAGACCGGGGCCGATTTGTCTGTCGGAGGTAGCGGACGTAAAAACCCAGGATTCCGATCAGAAGTCCCGGCTGGAGAGTTTGGTGATTGCAGACTATCCGCAAGGAGTTACGGGAGTTTCCGTCGGCGCATTTGATATTTCCCGGGCGTTGGCCCAGGCCAATTTGAATCCGGCGTCGGCGTGTATTTATGGCGCCAGTAGTTGCCGACTTACATTTGAAGATACCGCTGGAGCGGTCTGCGAGCCCATCTCCCAAATGCAGACGGTTGATGCTTACAAACATTCTATGAAGCCTCCGGAATATCAGACGTTAGCGGATCAGTTGACGCAGGCAGTAGTGCGTTTGTCAGGAATGGACGCGAGCAAATTAAAGGTGCAATGGAACTGTACGCAGCCGGAGTTGTTAGATCAGAAAGCGGATAAGCAGCGGTTTGTGATTACGCCCCGTTCCACTTCCACACTGGGGGAGGTTCGCTTTGAGGTGACGGATCAGGGGATAGCGGGGGAGAACCAGGGCATATCCGGCTCGATCGGCAGCGAGAAGAGCATTCGAGTGTACGGTCGGGTTGAATACCTCTGTCAAAGCGTGGTGGCGAAGCGCTGCCTCAAGCCGGGCGAAGTAATCCGTACAGAAGATGTAGAACTCAGGCCGCGTCGGGTGACCAGTTATCGCGATATCGGGGTGAGTGATCTGGAGGCCGTACTGGGGCAGGAAGTCGCACGAACGATAGCGGCCCAGGGAATCGTCCTGCCGGGTATGATCCGAAAACTGGAAATCGTGAAGCGTCACCAGGTAGTGGAATTATATAGCCGGGTCGGACCGGTCCAGGTGAAAGTAACCGGTAAGGCTCTGGCGAACGGCGCCTACGGGGATACGATTGCGGTATCTTTCGGCAAACAGAAAATCATTGTTCACGGGAAGGTGACCGGTCCCGGCGAGGTGACCGTGACTCGAAAACAGCGCGAAGTCCCCGAGCAGGTGGCATCGTCTGCCGATCGGAATCGTTTCAACAGATTTATCGAACGGGAGAAACAATAATGGCGAGTCGAAGAAGGATGTATTGGGTATGGGTGCCCGGATTATTGCTAGTCAATTGGGTACAGGCGGCGCCTACGAATAGTATTTTCCTTCGTGCCGAGCAGGAAGAACAAATACGGAAGATGCGCGGGATTACCAATACGGACGGCGTCCAGGCGGCAACTGCCGCGCAGGCGTCTGCCACAACATTCTCATTTGCATCGGGGGACACATCGTCGGGCCCCCTGGTTCCGGCTGTTCCATCGCGTCGGCCCAAAATCAAAACCTCGATTAGTAAAGCCTCCTGGATCGCAGTGGATAAACCCAGTCCGAAGGATATTCGAGTGCATGATCTGGTTTCGATCATCGTGCACGAGACGAGTAAGCACACGAGCAAGGAAGACGTCAAATCGGAGCGTGAATATTCCATCGAAGCGGCCTTACAAGACTGGCTCAGTCTGTCGGGTTACGATTTGAAGCCGGCCAAACAACCCGACGGCGACCCGAAACTCGGCTTCAATTTCGCGCGGGAATTTGAAGGCAAAGGTGATGTAAAACGTCAGGATACCCTCACGGCACGGATCCAGGCCGAGGTAATCGATGTGCTTCCCAACGGCAACTTGAGGCTGGAGGCGACCCATAGCATCGTTACCAATGAGGAAGAGACCCATATCACCTTGACGGGAATCTGCCGCAGCAAAGATGTGGGAATCGACAATAAGGTGCTCTCAGACAATCTGGCCCAGTTGGAAATCCGCAAAATGCATAAAGGGATAGCGCGTGACGCTAATAAACGAGGTTTGTTATCCGGCTTGGTTGATCTGTTGGCCATCTTTTAGGAATCGAGGCGGAGAGCGGAGAGTGAATTTATATGGAAACGAAACGTCATAGAACAAACCCGTATAATTACAGTCGAGCCCGACGGATGGCGCTCGTGTTTCTGGCGGTAGTAAGCGCCGGAACGAATCTATACGGCCTGACCCAGATTCGGGACATCTGCCGGCCGTTAGGCGAGCGCACCAACAAGTTGATTGGATACGGCGTGGTGATCGGACTGAATGGCACCGGCGACAGCGCCTCTGTGGTGTCGATGCGTCCCTTACGGGAGATGCTCGAGAAGATGGGGAATCCAGCGGAAATCGAGGAGCTTCTAAAAGCAAAAGTGAAAAATTTTGCCAACGTTATTGTCACTGCCAATCTGGGTCGTAACGGAGTGAGCGAGGGCGATGCCTTCTCTATTCAAGTATCCAGTCTCTTTGACGCCAAGAGCCTGGAAGGGGGATTCTTGTTAAATACTCCTTTGGGAGGAGCCTCCCACACGGCGGACGACATCTATGCCTGGGCGCAGGGTCCCCTGACCATTCCCAATTCGGAATTTCCAACGCGGGGGGAGGTAAAAGGCGGCGCGGTGATGGAAGCGGATATCAATTATCTGTATGTGGATTATGAGAGCTATCCGGGCAAGGCCGTTCTTACCCTGGTGATGGATGAAGATCAGGCGAATTGGCAGACATCCAAGGCTGTAGCGGATATCATCAATGAGGAAACAGCGGCGCCGGGGAGCAGTCAGGCCGATTTTATGGCCGGCACCGACCAGATGAGTGAACCGACGGCCATTTGTCTCAGCCCGAAGAATATTCTCGTAACCATTCCATCGAAACAGGCCCGCAATCCCTCGCCTTTCATTACCCGGATTTTAAGTTTGCCGGTGGATCTGCCGGATCCGGAGGCAACCGTGGTCATTAACGAAAACGCCGGAGTAATCGTCATTACCGGAAACGTGGAGATTGCTCCAACGGTTGTGACGGTGAAAGGGATGACGATCCAGATTGTCGAGCCGGAACCGCAACCACGACCGGGTCAGCCTGTGGTCTCTACGACGGAATGGTCGAAGTTTGATACGACCCAGGCCTCTACAGTGAAATTACAGCAACTGGTGGATGCCCTGGATCAGTTAAATGTGCCCATACAGGACAAAATCAACGCTATCTATGAAATGAAAAATGCCGGGGCGTTACGCGCCACGATACGAAGGGAGTACTAAATGAGCAGCGGGACCACGATACCTGATAATCCTACCCTGACCCAGGCGGCCAACCAGGTCGTCAACCAGGTGTTTTGGGGCACGATGCTGCGCGAGTTTCGCTCTGCGCATCAGGATCCGATTTTAGGAGGCAGTCCCGGCGCCGGCGCGTTTGTGCAAAAACTGGACCAGGTATTGTTGGAACGGATGAGTCAACGAGGAAAATCGCCCCTGGTGGACGCTCTGCTGAAACAACTGGATGGACGGGGCAGATATCATGCCCGGACAGGCAATGAAATACGGAACGTAAACGGATAACTGAGGATCAACATGGCGAATCATGTGCAACAACTGATCGAAACGCTGCAGCAGGAACTGCAATACCAGCAGGAACTGGCAGCAGTTCTGGATAACAAGCTGGATGCCATGCGCCATTACGATATCTCGCGACTGGAAGCGTTGACCCAGAACGAGCATCGGTTAGTGGACGAGATTCGTCAGAGTGAACGGCGACGTACGGATACGGTCCGTTGGGCGACCCGGCAGTTTTGGCCTCAGCGACGGCAGCAACCGGCGACCTGTAAAGAATTGGCGCAGGTTTCGCCGGAACCGGAGAAGTCCAGGCTGCTTACTCTGGCCGCGATGCTCGCGGAAGTCGCCGAAAACGTACAGAGACTGAATCGAATTGGAAACATGGCGTCGCGAAAAATTCTGGCGCATTTTGATCATGTATTCCAGATTATCGCTCAATCCGGTCGGGATATTGGATTGTACGGTCGGGGCGGGAAACGATCGTTACTGGAGCAAAATCGTTTAGTGGATGCCCTGGCGTAGCCGGGAAGGAGTTAGTAGCGTGGCGCTGATAAATGGATCCCTACAAATTGGTCGAAGCGCAATTACCGCGTCACAGGCGGCATTAACGGTGACGGGTAATAATATGGCCAATGCGGCGACGCCCGGCTATTCCCGCCAGACCGTCCAGATGGTCCCCACGCAAACTACCGAAGTCATACCCGGAAAATATACGGGTACCGGAGTGACGATCCTGGAGATCAAGCGCCAGGTGGATGATGCCTTAAACGCCCGCATTCGCACGGCGGTGGGGGATTCGCATTCGAATTTGATCCAGCAGCAGGCGATGGCACGCGTCGAAGCGGCCTTTAACGAACTGACGGATTCCGATTTATCGAGTCGATTGAATTCGTTTTTCCAGGCCTGGTCCTCTCTGCAGAACCAGCCGCAGGATGTCGCCTCTCGCAGCGTTGTCTTGCAGGAAGGAGCGAGTCTGACCAATTTTGTGCGCGAGTTGCGTTCCAGCCTGGACAGCATTCAATCGGACCTGGATACGCAGGTACGTTTCCAGGTCTCTCAGGCGGATGCGTTGGCAACCCAGATCGCCGACCTGAATCGTCAGGTAGTGACTGCCGAATCCGGTCGGAGCGGTTCGGCCTCGGCCTTGCGCGATCAGCGGGACGAACTGCTCAAACAGCTCAGCGGACTGATTAACATTACCACTCGTGAAATGGAAGGCGGAGCGATTAGCGTATTTATCGGGAACGATCCCTTGATACAGCATTCCGACAGCCGGGGGTTGAGCTACAAAGAAGAAATTGATGTCAATGGTAATCTGATTACGGAAGTGATTTTCACGGAAAACGAATTAGCAGTGGATCTAACCAGCGGTAAGATTCATGGCTTAATCACGGCCCGGGATACCCATCTGGGTTCGACCATTACGGATCTGGACGGTTGGACGCAATCGCTGATACTGGAAGTGAACTGTCTGCACAGTTTAGGGCGAGGATTGGATGGCTTGACGTCCCTGACCGGCACGTATGGCGTCGATGATGCCGCCGTCTCGCTGGCGGATGATACCTCGACCGGTTTGCCCTGGCAGGCGACCAACGGAGTGTTCTTCGTCCACGTGACCGATAGTGCCGGCAATACCGTAACCAACCAGATTCAGGTCAAGATCGGCATGGACGGCAGCGATACCACGTTGAATGACCTGGCGGCGGCGTTGGATGCCGTGGCAGGCGTGAATGCGTCGGTTAATGGAGCAGGGAAATTACAGATCACCTCGAATTCCGGTTTTACGTTCGGATTTTCCTCGCCGGATAATCCCGACGATGCTACGAATGCCTTGGCGATTCTCGGTATTAATACCTTTTTTGACGGAACCGACAGCACGGAAGTGAGCGTGCGCAGCAATTTGGCTGCTCGCGAGATTGCCGCCAGCGCGAATGGACTGGCCGGCAACGGCGATATCGCCGGCGCAATTGCCCAACTATCGACCGTAGGCGCAGATTCGCTGCAAGGTTTAACTTTAGCGGATCGATTCCGTGAAATGGTCGGCACGACCGCTTCGGCCAGCAAAGCGGCCCAGGATAATTATACCGCCGCTGATGTCGTTTTGCAGACCCTGGAAACCGAACGGCAGGGAATCAGTGGAGTCTCGATCGATGAAGAAGCTCTCAACATGATCGTTTTTCAGCGCGCTTTTCAGGGCGCAGCACGCTACATCGGCGTCATTGATGAGATGCTACAGGAAGTTATCGCCATGGCGGGATAAGAAAAAGTAAAAAGTAAAAAGTAAAAAGTAAAAAAATGAGAAATGAGAATAGCCGTGTTTTGAAAATTAGAATTTTGTAAATTTGATACCTTCGGAAAGACTCAGGACAAGATTGTTTAGGATTTAGTGCTTGGAATTTTCCGGTTTATCCGGATTGAGGATGAAAAAATGCCGTCTGCGATTAGGCCAACCAATTTTGCTCGCGTTTCGCTTTTGATGCGAAGCGATCTGCTGATGAGCAGCCTGCGGACCAACTCGGTCGATTTGCTGCGGGTGCAGAATCAGTTGTCCAGCGGTCTGCGTTTAGGGCGTCCCAGCGATTCTCCCGCCGAAGCGACGACGATTATGAGTCTGGATAGTACGCTGGAGCGGAATAATCAGTATCTATCCAATATCGACTATGCAGACGGACACCTGGCGTCCACCGATAGTGCTCTGGGGCAATCGGTGGATCTGGTTCAGGAGGCCTATACGCTGGCGCTGGAGAGCATCGGGATGGGCACCGATGATCCGGGTCGGTCCGCGAACGCGCAGATGGTGGATCAGACAATTCAGCAATTAGTCACGATCGGGAACACGTCATATCGGGGCAGCTATATATTCGGTGGCCATAATGCTACGGTGCCGCCGTTTGAAGCGTACAGCAGCGGAGTATATTTCAAAGGCAGTTTGGCGGAGATGCAGGCGCGTGTGGCGGACGATAATCAAGTAAATTTCAGTATAGATGGCCATCAAACCTTTGGTACGCTTAGCAGTCAGGTCGTCGGTACGGCGGACCTCAATCCCGATATAACCGTTGATACGCTGCTCTCTGATCTGAACGGCGCCCAAGGGCTGGGGATTCGACGTGGCAGTATCGTAGTCAGCGACGGTGCCACCTCGGCAACGATAGATCTGAATAACTGCGTTACCGTCGGGGACGTGATTGATAAGATTAATACGGAGGCGCCGGCAGGTCTGACCGCTGCCATCGGCGCCGACGGTACGAGTTTACAACTCTCGGTCGCGGCCGGAAACATTACCGTAACAGAGGTAGGAAGCGGCAACACGGCCCGCGATTTGGGGATATATGAAGCAGTAGGAGCGGGAGTAACTTTAAGCGGCCAGGACGTCGATGCTCGCCTAACGCCGGCCACGCCGGTGACGGCACTGGCCGGCGGGGCGGGCATCGATTTGATTTCCGGACTGATTATTACCAACAGTCTGGTTTCACCGGTGGGACCGATTGATTTATCCTCGGCCACTACCTTTGAAGACATTCTCAATGCAATCAACAACGCCGGGCTCGCTGTCAAAGCAGAGATCAATACCGATGGGACGGGTATGAATGTGTTCAATCTTCTGAGCGGCTCGCAAATGACCATCGCCGAAAACGGGGGGATGACTGCATCGGATCTCGGTATCCGCTCGCTGACCGGTTCGACCCTGCTGGCGGACTGCAACGGCAGCCGGGGTGTAGCGGTCACGAATAGCGACGGCGTGGAGGGGGTAATTCGTATCACGACTCGCGACGCCACCACGTATGATGTAGCGTTGGGCACGGCGGTTACGATACAGGATGTAATCACACTGATCAATGCCGCCACCGGGGGCCATGTAACTGCTGCCTTGGCGACCACCGGGAACGGAATTGAGTTGACCGATACGGTGGGCGGCGCCGGTAATCTAAGTGTGACTACCGTAAGCAGCAATAATTATGACGTAGCCGATCAACTGGGATTGGCCAAGTCCGTCAGTTCTAATACGTTGTCCGGCGACGATATCAATCCTGCGATGCCGGACGGACTATTTTCTCACTTGTTAGCCTTACGAGACGCGATGTTGGTGAATGACGATCAGGCCATTTCCGACGCGGCGGAGCTTGTGGATTTAGATCGGCAAACGTTAAGCAATATGCGTGGGATGGTCGGCTCTCAGGTCCGGGCGCTGGAAGATCGAAAAATCCAGATGGAAGACAACATTGTCGCCCTGGAAACCCTGCGTTCCGACATTCGCGATATAGACTTTACGGAAGCCATTACCCGGTATCAGAACTTATATACGGCCATGCAGGCAAATCTGACTACCGGAAATCAGTTGGCGAACTTATCGTTGTTAGACTTTTTAGGATAAGGAGGTGTAGCTGTCGGCATTACGCTGATGCGCACCGTCAGTAGGAAGACAAAAATTTAGGTATGGCAGTACCGGAGGATCCGGACCGAGGCAGAAGGAACTGTCTTTGGGCAACGCTGCCGGGATCGTATCCCGTTATGGAAGACGGGATGAAGGAGGTTTATACCATGAAGGTTCAAACCACCCGTTTTGGCCAGATTGAAGTGGATGAAAGCCGAATTCTTAAATTTCCTAAAGGGATTCTCGGTTTTCCCGACAACAGTGATTATGCATTGTTGCAAACCAATGAGGAAGGCAACTTCTTCTGGCTACAGTCTGTGGATCGGCCCGATGTGGCGTTTGTGGTCTGTGATCCGCTGTTGTTTGTCCCCGATTATCAGGTCCAGGTTCGTCCGGAAGATTGCGAGATTCTATCTCTTGCAAGCATGGACGATGCCCAGGTTCTGATTGTCGTGAACAAAGTGGATCGCACTCTCACGGGCAACCTACAAGGCCCCCTGGTCATCAACGCCCTGAATCGACTGGGCCGACAGTTGGTGCTATCGGAGAAGAAGTACAGCACCAGGCATCCGTTGATACGTCTCGAAACCCCCCAGGAAGAGGTCTCTAAGACCGCGTAGTTTCCGGCCGATGACATTACCCGATCGAGGGTAGTCAATTTCGCATCGGTTGACAGGGTTGAGAGAAGACGGCCGGAAGCAGCGTGAGTCAGGCGTTTTCGGCACACCATTCGCAGGGATGCGATTGGGAGGAACGGCCCAAAAGGGCGCAGGAGCTAAGGATGCTGGTTCTAAGCCGACAAAAAGATCAAACGATAATGATCGGTGATAAAGTCGAAATCACCGTTGTGGATATTCGGGGCGATAAAGTTCGACTGGGAATAACCGCCCCCTCGGAAATTCCGGTCCATCGCAAGGAAGTGTATGATGCGATCAAACAGGAGAACCGCGAGGCCGCCAATATCAAACTGGAAGATATAACCAACTTGAGCGATCCGTCCAATAACGCAGCGGAGTCCGGCGGTCCGCCCTAGGTTCGTCGGAGAGACGAGTCGGAATCGCAATGGTGAATACCGAATTGAATCGGCGTCGAATCCCGGCGCCGAAACTAGAGATGGATGGAGAGTGATTAATATAGATGTTTAAGGCCAGGTCGGGCAGCTAGGCAGGATGCCGATGCTGTCAGACAACAAGCTGGCGATAAAAATTGGTAAGGCATGAAGCCGACCGTGGAAACACGGTAGCTAGTCATGGAGGATTAACAATGGCTAGAATTAACACAAACATACCGTCTATTACTGCTCAGGTACATTTGTCTCGGGCGACCCGTGACATGAACCAAACCTTGCAGCGGCTCAGCAGTGGTCTGCGTATCAATCGAGGGGCCGACGACCCCGCCGGTCTGATTGCTTCAGAGACACTGCGCGCCGAGATGGCCAGTATAACTCAGGCCATTGGTAACACCCAGCGTGCCTCGAATGTAATCGCCACGGCCGAAGGCGCGTTAGCGGAGGTGGCCAATTTACTGGTGAACATCAAGGAATTGACCGTGGGAGCGGCCAATGCCGGCGCCATGAGCCAGAAAGAAATTGAGGCGAATCAGTTACAGGTGGATTCCGCCATCGACAGCATCACTCGGATCGCCAACGCGACCACGTTTGCGGGCTTGCATCTGTTGAATGGCAATCTGGCTTATGTCACCAGCGGCGTGGCCACCTCAGCGGTTAAGGGTCTGGATATCTATAGTGCGGTGCTCGGCGATCAGAGTTACCTGAGCGTAAAGGTCTCCGGCGTATTGTCTGCCCAACGGGGCGAGTTGCAGTTTCGAACGAGCCAGGTGGATCAATCGGTAACGCTGGAAGTGGCAACCAATCAGGGCGTGGAAGTGTTCAATTTTGTATCGGGATTCCGCTCTTCCAGCATTGTATCGGCGATCAATGCGGTTACGCAGACCATTGGCGTATCGGCCACCTTTATTAACGGCGCCAACCGGGTATCGGGCGTCATATTCCGTAGTATCGACTACGGTTCCGATGCCTTTGTTTCAGTTCGCGCATTACCGAGCAGTAGTGGCACGTTCACAACAACGGACGTGGTAGGAACGACCACGCAGCGAGATATCGGACGGGACGTAGTGGCGACGATTAATGGCGCCAAAAGCGTGGGTACCGGACAGCAAATCACCTTGAATACAACGGCTCTGGATATGCAATTGAAATTAGCTAAACAGTTCGGCGCCGGCAACACCTCGACGTTCACCATAACCGGCGGGGGCGCGATGTTCCAGTTGGGTCCGCATATTAATACGTCCGAACAAACGAATATTGGCGTGAATTCCATCGTTGCCAGTCGATTGGGTTCGATCGATACCGGGTTCCTCAACGAAGTATCCACCGGCGGGACATACTCCCTGGTTTCGGGTCAGGCGAGCGGCGCCAGTGATATTATCGAGAAAGCCATTGAACAAATATCGGTCCTTCGGGGGAGGCTCGGGTCCTTTGAGCGGAATACGCTCGATACGAATATGAATTCGTTACAAATTACTCTGGAGAATGTGACGGCCTCTGAATCCGCCATTCGGGATGCCGACTTTGCCGTTGAAACGGCGTCCTTAACGCGAAGTCAGATTCTCGTGAACGCGGGTACCTCCGTACTGGCGTTAGCGAATCAGACCCCGCAGTCCGTATTGGCGTTGTTACAATAAGATTATCGGAATATACATTGAAACGGTTAATTCTGTTTTATGTTCGTAAAGCCCTCTTCGGGCGGGACCATCGTCCTTGGTTCTGATTACACGCATAAAG
>Ga0114922_10005353_pt1 | contig 11845 bp, 14 predicted proteins | sample AartaG_FD_100975 | JGI IMG/M metagenome (GOLD analysis project Ga0114922, IMG submission 100975) | Deep subsurface microbial communities from Aarhus Bay to uncover new lineages of life (NeLLi) - Aarhus_00045 metaG | ecosystem: Environmental > Aquatic > Marine > Oceanic > Sediment | place...
CCCTGGCTAGTGTACAAGATTTCTTTGAGATTGAATTTCAAGTACGAGCATTATCAGAGAGGGAAATAGAATCTCATGGGCACCACTTCCCTCTATCTGTGGCTGGTCTAAATATTATTACCAGAAAGAGTAAAGGCAACGTCCCAGAAGCACCAAACTATGATTATGCACCACCTCCCACAACTGAATCAGACACTCAAATAGAACAAGTTGCATAATGAAAATAGTCAACTCCAATCTTGAGATTATAAACTATTACGTTCTCAATCTAACCTTTAATGCAGTACCTTTTGGAGAGGAAGAACCCGATGAGATTATTAGTGAAGCCTTTCCTGTAGATGTTGATTTTGGTCTACAAGAAAGTGACGAAGGAATATCAATGTTATTTATGAAAGCTGAAGCAAATTTTGGCGAGAATCTCGAAATTGGATATTCTTACTTTATTGAAACAGCAACCTTTTTTAGAATCATTGATGAAGAAAAGCTCGATCCACAATTGGTTGCAAACCTCCGATCAAACTCGATTGTAGGTATGGCATATTCTATTCTGAGGGGAATTTTAAATGATGTTTCCAGTAATGGGCCCTACGGTAGGTACATGTTACCCTCGGTAGATCTGATAGATCTTGTGAGAAGAAAAAGTGAGTCTTCAATTACCAGCAAAGAAAATTAATTTAGATCCAGCTGTTCCTGAGGTTGTTATTTACACTTCTTTTCTTTTCGATAATCCAGCAAACCTTTCACCTGCGGGTAATTTTCATGCACCTCCAACAATCTTCCATCAAAAATTTAAAACACGAAACAGGGGCCTATGAATAATCACAGGCCCCAGAATTCAACCTTACATCTAATCTGCGGCAATATTACTTTCTCCGAATGACAAACTGAACCGAATAGGATTCTGAATCATTGATCATTTGTAATATATAAATACCTGGAGACAGTGAACCGACATCCACGGCGGTTTCACTTGCCCTGATATGATCTTGGAGCACAGCTTCCCCAAGAGAATTGTAGACTGTAATTTGAATAGGATGTTTAATCCCATTCTTATACTGGATCTGCAAAATATCAATCACCGGATTTGGAAATATCCTGAATGGTTTATTCTCATTTATGTCATTCACTTCCGTTACAAGGACCTGGTCCATATTTGACATGGATGAACTATAATCCGATTCGGATTTCTTTATCGGATCACATCCCAATGGGTTTGACATACCAATCTTATAATAAACATTCCCGAGTGGTGGATCAATATCTTTATAGGACGTAACTGTACTTGGCACTTGGATAAATAAACTCATCGAGTCGGGATGGGTTCCTCGGTAAATGGTATATGTTGGAAAAGGAATTCCCCCATATTCTGACCAGATGAGATTTACGCCTCCATTTATTCCGATATTGGCAACTAAATGCATTGTCTGATGATAAGTGCTTATTTCAGATTCCAAACCACAAGAGTCGAGATAACTTATTTTATACCTGTGGGGAAGCACATCTGGGACAGATGACGAATCTACAAAGAAGCTAATTTCGCTCGTATCCACTGTCCCGATCTCCAGGTATACCTCTGCTTGGTTGGATTCCCTGTATATCCTGAATAACTGGGCAGATCCATAGGCTGATTTTTCCCAGATTATCCGATATTTACCTATTTGTTCATCTATCCCAACAATACATATTTCGGGGGCAACTGAAATTCCTGGTACGGTAATGTGGAGAGTATCAGATGTATTCCTTCCACAATTTCCGCTGTTAAGCTCTACATATAACTTGGCAATTCCTGAAAATCCCACATCCCAGAACACGGTACACGAAGTATCATTTTCTTCCATCGTACCTGCTTCACCTGGTTCTAAATGCCAGCTATATCCTGTTGCAAGAGGGTCTGATGAAATTGAGTAAACAGTGCTGTCAACATACCCGCAAAACTTGTCAGGTCCAGCCGGAGTACCTGGATGAGCCGGAAAGGGATGCAGATCAAGCATTACAGTTTGCGTGGTATCAATGCCATAAGGATTACTGATCACGCAGTAATACCTGCCCGTATCAATTGCCCCTGCACTTTCGATAATTTGTTCACTCTCAGTTGCGCTACTGATCAGAGAATCATTATGATACCATTTATAAGTAAGATCTTCATTCTTATTTCCGTAAGCAGTTACGGAAAAAGTAGCGTTATCACCTGCACAGACTATGGTGTCTCTGGGCTGAATCCAGATTACAGGGGGGGTATAAACCGTTACATGGTTGGGCCACCGGTGCAATGGGGAACCATCACACAGATGTATCATATCATAACCCCCTGATAATGTACCTAGCGGGAGTATAAAATAGAAATAAAATGCTGTGTCCGTTCCTGGAACCAGTTCGGTCTTGAAACTGAATATTGTATCAGGCATGCAATCAGGGCAGTATTCTGGCCAATACAAATTATCCGGACTTAGCATACCTACCATCTTATCAAGACTACAATATCCTGGATCCTGCCTCAATATGCACGTATCCCCGACGATCAGCATATCCTGATAGATGGGATAATTGGGGTCCTGAGAAAAAACGGATGTATTTATACTTAAAACAAAAAATAGAATGACAATTACCTTAAAGAATAGAAATGTTTTCATGTGAATCGTTTAGGGGTTGATAATATTCACGTATACGCTAATGGAGTAGTTAAGTTATTATCTAAAGTCTCCTAACCAATAAATATTTATTAATGTGATCAGATAGGGTTATTTCATCTTCATCCAGGTCAAGAATTGTGTATTCAAAAGTATCATTCAGGATAATGGAATATCGCTTTTGAGTTTCGTAGAATTTTTCAGATAATTCCCACGTCCCATGAGAATTTTGTCCATTCTGTAAGCATAGAAAATTCATCTCAGGCTGGAAACTATACTTAAATCTGTGACCTACCCATGGATATTCAATACTATCCCCCCTGGAGATACGGATTACCTCCCACAACCCATATATATCTTTAGTGTGGATGTCTGTAGCTGCCGGAATGGAATGAGATATACTCACCGACATGTCATACCCTATTTACTATTTATATCCGGGAAATGAGAAAAGGTAGCCATTTCAAAAGGGTGTTATAAAACACATGGGATTTTGAATTACCCTTGTAGTTATGCCCTCAATAACCCACGTCTTAATACCAATCGGACAGAACAGAAAACAAGAAATATTCATTCATTTGGCAATTGACATAAAAGGCCCCTTCGGAGCCAAGGGGCCAATAACTGATTTGGACATTCAGGATTTAAATTCATGATGCCAGGATCAGTCAGATCAAAGTTACAAAAATCCCGGCTCACCGGCCAGGCTTCTCTCAAGTATCAATAATCAACTTTAGCTATGCAAACCGTAGTTACAAATTGTAAGTTCCCTTAAAAGATCACAAACAATCGCCAATTACTGCCTTCATGACTATCCAATCTGGAGCAACCTCAATTATTTCGGGAAGGATCTTCCAATCTGGGTATTTCTCACGAAATTCTTTGACCCTTTCAGCTACAGTTTCGTCAGGCAACAATAGAAACCACGTTTTAATTTTAGTTTCCATGGCTTATAGATTTAGAGTTTGTATACTGTAAATCTATAGCATAACAGACCCATAAGTCTAGCAGTTATGTATCTAGGTCTGATAATTATGTAACGGGAATTATCTCCGCTTTTTAATATCCATGTAGACCCCCGGCCTGATTATCCGCATCTTTAATTCAAGCTTTTCCCTGAGTTCTGGATCTCGCTGCACAGGGTCAAGAAACTGATAAATTCGTCTACTTCTTTTTTGTATTTCATATCCCTTAATGGTAGGGAGGGGGAAATATCAGCATAAAATTAACCACAAATATATGATAGCACCTGAAGGATAATTGAAACACCAGCAAGGGAGGCAGATACCCAAAGTGCAAACCGAGCCAATTTCAATGCACTTATGGCATCTACATGAGCATCTTGTGCTGATTTTCGGGCCTCATTTAATTCCACATATTCAATGTAATTAAAGAAACCCTCCGCGGTTATTGAGACATCATCACTCCCAAATACAGCTACCATTTTTGCAACTCCCCGAATGTCCTTACCATCGATTTTTTGCCCCAGATCAAGCCATTCCGGTTGAAAATGAAATGTGCTCATTCGAGGATTATGAAAATTTTTAAAAAACCAAATAATAAAATACAATTCATAATTCTCAACAAATGTTGGAAATTTCATCATTAAATAATTTTTCATGTCATGGTAAGTCAATTTCTGTCCCATTTTTTCAATTCCATGTTCCAGGGCCGCGAGATAAACATTTTCTTCCATTTTTCCTTATAAGTTACAAAAAAACCCAGCTCAGTTTATTACGATAAAATATCGTTATCTACGATATAATGTAAAAGACTTACCGATCCCTGAGCATACTTTTTAATATTACTTCAATTCTGCTTTGAAATCTCAACCAGGTTTCATAATTTTGAAATGCCAACATTATTTTAATTCGATGATGCCCTTATTTATTGAAACGGTTCTAAAGAGATTTGGGGAGGCATACCGGTGCAAGTCCGGAGACCTTTCAGGGCATCGCTCTGATAATGTTGGCAGTGATCTCCCCTCATTTATTCATTTAATCTTTTTTTATCATGCCAACACAAAACGGTCGCAACGAAAAATTCACCCTATTAACGGGTTTGGATTCCTACATTAGGTTTAACAAAACAACCGATCAGATCATTAATTCCTTTGATGATCAAGCCTCTGAAATTTGTGAGATGGACCAGGATCTCGAAAAAATTCTCAAGGTAATTGAAATGCATAAGATCCCCAGGATAGACCTGACAAGGAAAAGCCTTTATGCTCTTTTATATTCCATCATAACAAATGTCAAGGCAAACAGGGCTCATCATATTGCCCTTAAATCCCAGATTGAGGCATTGAATGATTTCATAAACTTTTCTCATTGTTCTTAAAAATTCCCCAGGAGGAAATGAAGGCAATTGCCGAAAATCATGAGTAATAATTGGTAAATTGTTGTATGAGATATTCCCAGGAATGCATAGATGATTTTATCTCCTTCCTTGAACCAAAACCGCTTGAGGGAGGGGACTATGACAAGGACATGTCTGTAGCTTATCATGAAGCTGGACACGCTGTTATTAAGCTTCTCTATGGACAATGGCCCAAGCATGTAACTGTAATTCCTCAAGATGAATCATTGGGGCATGTTGAAGAATGGGATGAATATGATCTTGGCCCAGATAAGTTTTTCGTTACAGATCCGGAGGAATTTAATATATTGTTAGAATCAGACTTTATAGAGACTCGATACTTTTTATCATCTTCTTTTGGTGGCGTCATTGCTGAGGCAATATACACGGGTGAATATAATTGGGAACAATCTGAGGGGGACATAGAGAATGCAATAGATAAACTGGCCAGCATTAGTTCTGATCTTGATATCGACCTTGCCAGAGAGGTATTCCATGAAACCCATGATTACCTTTTGTCAGAGTGGAAAACTGTCCAGAAGGTTGCCAATGATCTGCTCAGCCGGAAAAACCTCAGTAAGGAATACTTCATGACTGAAATTGATTGGAAGAGTATACGGAAATATCATGATAAATTGACAGAGTATAACCAGAGAGCCATTAAAAAACAACTTTCAGAACTCACTCAGATTGCCCAGATCATTGAAGATCAGATTAATAATATTGAGATCCCAAAAGAATCTATTGATCGTTTTAAGTATATCAAGGGGAAAATTGCTGAACTATTGCGAATCATCCAAAAAGATATAGAAGGAAAGGAGTTATCAGGCAATGAACTACCCCGCCGCAAGCAACGGGGTATCTTAAAACAAAGATAATTGGCTTTCCTTATGCAAAACCGTGTACTCTTTTTCCAAGCCCTGGTCTCGAACGTATTGCGATATGCTCGATTCATCCCCAAACTTGCTCACTGTGTTCACAAAGTACCCATCAGTCCAAAACTCTCCACCCCAAAGTTGCTTCTTCACCTCAGGATGCTTTTTGAATATCTCTCTTGCCGTCAAACTTTTCACTGTCGTTATGATTTGAGTCGGGCTCTTCGTTGGAACACTTTGTATCAAGAAATGAACATGATCTTTGTCAACTCCTATTTCCAAAAAGAAAATGTCGTACCTTTTCGATATTTCAAGACAGATATTTTTCAAGCTTTCATCAACCTTCTTGTTGAATACAACTCTGCGATATTTTGCAGGACACACAAAATGATACAACAATACTGAAACATTATGCGACTTATGAATGTACTCGCTTTCGCTCATACATTAAAGATACAGTTTTCGCCGCAAGCGGCGGGGAACTAACCCCTAAGTGATTAGAAACTCAATACTTAAATATCTGGAAAAAGGAGCTTAGTAAATTTTATTCAGAAGCTGACGATTAGCAAATAAGAAGCCCGGCCATGAGTCGGGTTTTTTGTAACTTGTACAAATCCTAGATCGAAAACCATGAAAAAAATGAAGGTTTTTAGTGGCATCATTTTTCACCGGTAGGTGGTAACATTTCTATTCCTGTTTAAAAGAACCACAACGGCGTGCTTCGGAATCGGTAAATTCTTGAGTTTGGGAGGTTTATTAGATGATTCTGTGATAATTTATTAAATGATAAGATATTGTTAATAATTGGCCCAATTATTGTTAATTAATTTAAAGACACTATATTTGTAATTGCGTCTGGTCTGAGTCGCTTTAGCGTCTCAAAGAGAGGATAAATCCTTTTCGCCAGTCGCTTTTTTTATTATTATGTACCTCTGCTACATTGATGAATCAGGTACTTCCTCGCCAAATGATAATTCATCACATTTCATTTTGGGTGGCCTCTCAATTCCAATCTGGCAATGGAAAACTTGTGAAAGAGATATATTAAGAATAAAACGAAGGTATGAACTCCAAAATGCCGAAATTCACACCGCGTGGATATGGCGAGATTATCGCGAGCAATCAGCAATTCAGGGTTTTGATGCCTTATCTCATTCTGATAGAAGAGCTGCTGTATCAAGACATAGGAGGCAAGTAATATTGAGGCTGAGAAATTCTGGCAATACGCAAAATCTAAAACAAACATTAAAAAATTACAAGAAAACTGAACCCTATATTCATCTCACACTTAATGAAAGGCGAGATTTCATCTTTCAAGTAGCCAGGAAAATTGGATCTTGGGGATTTGCTAGATTATTTGCCGAATGCATTGATAAGGTTTATTTCGATCCAGCAATTGCACATTTATCAATAGATGAACAAGGATTTGAACAATTAGTGTCAAGATTCGAACGTTATTTAAACAGACTGAACTCTGCTCCTGATTGTGATCAGGATATTTATGGATTATTGATTCATGACAACAATCAGACGATTGAAAAAAAGCACACGGAATTAATGAAGAGGTTCCACAGGGTCGGAACATTTTGGACCCAAATTGAATTCATTATTGAAACACCTTTATTTGTTAGCTCTGAACTGACATCTCTTATTCAATTAACTGATGTATGTGTATTTGCATTAAGAAGATTCTTGGAAAAATCTGAAACTACTTTATTTGATGAAATAATTAAAAGAGCTGATCGAAGGGGACGAAATGTAGTAGGTTTAAGACACTTTACAGACGATGGGTGTAATTGCCACATTTGTCAAATTCATAGGACGTAAACTCAATTATAAACACAGGTTACAAACAGAATATAAGTTGCCGATAGTCATTACTCAGATGTACTTAGGAAAAGCTGACCATTACATCGTGCATTTGTTTTTGATCCATACAATGTTACTCGTATTTCTCAGCAATAGCCATTATTTCGTTCTGGGGAATGTGGAAAATTGGAAAACAAGTCCTAAAATCATTGATGAAACAGACGGAAGCATAAAGACTATCAATAAATGTGAAAAGTATAAGATAAAAATAGAAATGGCCTTTGGGGAATATTATAGGGGATTGGAAAATGAAGGCGTTAATGCTCGTTACTCGTCAACTGACTTGACGAATAAACAGCAGGCCCAGGAAGAAATAGGGAAATGGGTAAACTGATAAAACAAAAACAGGATGCCGGGGAATTGGCCAAGCCACAACAACCCTTAAAAATTAATGTTCCAGATGGGTACATTAAACCCACCACCCTTCCAGAAATAGGTATCACCAGGAAAGAAAGCAGTGTTTTAAATTTGTCGGCATATTGTTTTAATACCGCTCTTTAACAGTACCACCAAACAGAATAAAGCGATACCACGACTTTCTGTATAATATTTTATAAATTTGCTGTTATGCCTATATAGGCAGTAGAATATATGTTCTACATACCCAAAAGTTGAAGTCAAAACCAGAGAATTTCGATTATTAACAAGATAGTAACAAATTATAGGATGGAACTTCAAATAAAAACTATGACTATGTGACTTTTTTGATTTTTTCTCGACTAATATTTAAATAACAACAGTTTTCAGATGATTGATGAAAAGTTAAACGATGAATTTTTAGAAATAGTCGAAGAAAACAAGAAGTTAATTTATAAGGTCAGCCACATGTATTGTGATTCTACGATTGACAAGAAAGACCTATTCCAGGAGATAGTTGCGAACTTATGGAAAGCATATCCTGGATTTAAAGGTAATGCAAAAGTTAGTACGTGGATATACAAAGTTTCTATTAATACGGCGATAACATGGCTTCGAGATTATTTGAGAAACAAGAATCATATTGAATATTCTAATTATATACCAAACATAACCGATGATTCTGGTTTTGATGAGTTACTTGAACAGTTATATTCGGCAATCGGACATTTAAGCAAAATTGATAAGGCAATAATCTTATTACAACTCGATGGGTGTACATATGACAATATTTCTGAGATAGTTGGATTAACTAAAACAAATGTTGCAACAAAAATCAATCGTATTAAGCAAAAATTGAGAAATCAATTGTCGAACAATTAAATCAGAAGTCATGGAATACGAAGAATTAGAAAAACTTTGGAGAAAATACGATAACAAGCTTGATAATTTGGAAAGATTAAATAAGAAACTCTTAAAAGAAACTTTGTTAAAAAAGCCAAGGCGAAAAATAAATTGGTACAAATTCCAGAGTATTTATGGACTTATTATGGCACCAATAATCTTTGTTGTTGCGTTTCGTCCTAGATTATTTTCAACCGACAATTTTAATTTGTTATTTGTTGCTGGTCTGATCATATGCATCGGAGTTTTAATTTATATTGCGAACTACTATTTAAAAAGCTATAGAATTTTAAGAAAAGTTGATTTAAGTAACGATTCACTGATTGATGTTGCAAAAAAAGTGAATCTGTTTAAAGTAAATTTCAACAAACAAAGAAAGTTCTCATTTTATTATTCATTACTTTTTTTCATAGGGGTTTTGCTACTAATATGGGATAAATCCATGTTAAGTCTACAAAAAATTATGTTCTTCGTAATATTGGCAACTGTAATAAATATCCTTATGATTAAAGGAGGTAAAGTCTCTATTGAAAGATTGCAAAAACTTGAAAAAGAACTGGAAGATATTGAAGAATATAATGATTAATAATATCTGTTGCCAAAATGCTATATACGCGCCATGCGGGGGATACAGCTCATTTCAACCGTAGTTTTCCAAACAAACTTTCATGCAACTTGACTGGAAAGTGCCCTACAACCCCGCACAGCGCATATTGCTGACTGTTATGCATAAGAGCCCAATAGAACAAATATCAAAGCAGTTAAAGTTTATACTGATCGGTAAAAAGAAATTTCGGATGTAGAACAAATCGCTTCAGCAGACCTGCTGGTTGTCATGCTTTTTGCGAACGTATGTCGGATTTTTAGGCAAAAAGGCATGCCAACTGGTGCAGGCAGCTGAGCTCCACCGTTCTACTTCTTATTCGGTAATGTAAATCTCATATATGCAAGATTTGTAGGCTATTGAAAAACTACATGCGAAATTAATAAATTGACAATATGACAACATTGGTAGTGGGTGCAACTGGTGCAACAGGAAAACAGTTGGTAGAGCAATTGTTAAAAATGGAACAAAAAATTAAGGTGATTGTACGTCCGACTGGGAAAGTGCCTGACTCTTGGAAGAATAATGACAAAATATCAATAATAAAAGCCACTATCTCAGAGATTAGTGTGGATGAAATGATGAATTATTTGATTGATTGCCAGTCTGTAGCTTCTTGTCTTGGTCATAATATAACTTTGAAAGGTATTTTTGGGAAACCTAGAAAATTAGTAACTGATGCCATTAAATTGATTTGTATGGCAATTCAGAAGAATTCACCCGAAAAACCAATCAAGTTCGTGTTGATGAATACAACTGCTAACAGAAACAGAGATTTAAATGAACACATTTCGATTGGAGAAAAACTAGTGATGGGGTTGATTCGACTACTTGTACCACCACAATCAGACAATGAAAAATCAGCAGACTTTTTTAGAGTGAACATTGGGCAAAAAAATGACTTAATTGAATGGGTAGCGGTACGACCAGATACATTAATTGACGAAAATAACGTAACTGAATACGAGTTATATACCTCACCTATAAGGAGTACGCTATTTAATCCGGGAAAAACCAGTCGAATAAATGTTGGTGATTTTATGTCCAGACTAATTGTAGAAAATGACTTGTGGATTAAATGGAAAGGGCAAATGCCAGTAATTTATAATAAAAATACTTAGTTGGAGGAATACAACAGCCTACAAAAAGGAGTATGCGAAATATGTTTGTTAATCTATTTGAATCTCAAACCCTAACAAAGCTTGGTAGAAGTAGAACAAATCACTGAAGCCGACCGCAACGTGTGTCACGCCCTTTGCAGAAAGGCAAAGCCCGCGCCACGCTACGGCGGCTTAGTTCCACCGTTCTACTCCAAAAGGGAAAAGCAAGTCTCCTGAATATATCTGAGAGTTAGACAAAACCAAAATTGCTGCTTCATATCAAAAATTGACTCTTACAACATCTAGAATTAAAAACTTAAATCTATTTAACTCATTAGCCATGAAACTAAAATCATCATTAGTCTTTTATTTCCTGCTTCCCTTGATTATGATTTCCGGGTGTAAGAACATTTCTAATGAACTAAGTGAGGTTGAAAAGAACGAAATCATAAAGGAAGTCAGAAGTGTAGTTGAAGAAGGAATAATCGCAGCAAATAATCATGATCCCGATGCAATGATGAAAGTTCATTGGCACTCTGACGATTATCTGGCTGTTGTCAATGGAACTATTGTCAAAGGATGGGAAACGGTAAATGAGATAGTTTCTAATGGTCATTCGAATCCAAGAAATCAGTCATTCACAATCGAACAGCAAGAAGTAGATATCAGGATACTAAATAATCTTACAGCATTTGTAATTGCTGAGGGTAAGTTCATCAATGTTCCAACAAAGGATAGTACTACCACGGAAAGATTCGCATTAACTATGTTAGTTGAGAAAATTGATGGCACGTGGAAGAAAACAATAACTCATGAATCTTGGTTAAGTGCAGACTTGTTCACAGAATAGACTACTAAAAGGCAGTATTCTATGACAAAAAGTACATTGAAAGAGATTGAAGTAGAACAATTCACTAAAGCCGACCGTCACGCGTGTCACTCCCTTTGCGGAAAAGGCAAAGCCCGCGCCACACTACGGCGACTTAGTTCCACCGTTATCTGATCAAACATAATTTAGAGGATGATCATGAGAAGATTCGATTACACATTTCGGTTTTTCTGTTGTTTACTGTTAACAACAGGATGTCTGACGTCCGAAACAGATAAAGCACAAGATCAAGACGATCCAGTTGCTTCAACTATGTCCCATCG
>Ga0114922_10005354_pt1 | contig 11845 bp, 10 predicted proteins | sample AartaG_FD_100975 | JGI IMG/M metagenome (GOLD analysis project Ga0114922, IMG submission 100975) | Deep subsurface microbial communities from Aarhus Bay to uncover new lineages of life (NeLLi) - Aarhus_00045 metaG | ecosystem: Environmental > Aquatic > Marine > Oceanic > Sediment | place...
AAAACCGTGCAGAATGCTCCGCCGGATTTCCAGAGCGTTTCGAAAGACAAGGTGAGACTTCCCCAGGGTGAGGTGGTCGTCAAGTTGGAATACCCCCTGATGATCGAGGGGGAGAATCCGGCGAAACTGATCGAATTGTACTCGCTTTCTCTGACTAAGGAGATCATTACCGCAGTCTCTGCCGTAGAGGCGGGCGCTGCAGCGGGTGCCTCTGCGGCTCTCGGTGCGGCTACCGGGTCTTCCGGAGGCGAGGCGTCGGGAGCCCCGGCCGGGATAGCCCAGACCTTCGGGCAGGCCTTCGGTGCTCCACAGGGTATGGGTGTAGGTTCCGGGCAGGCCCCGCCGAATGTCCAACCGGTGCAGTTTGCCAATCTCCAGGGCGCCGGCGCTCCTGGGGAACAGGGGAATATCGGCCTGCTCATGGATGTTTACATGGAGCTGACCGTAGAGCTGGGGCGAACCCGCAAGCTCATCCGGGAGATCCTGGGTATCGGTGAAGGCACGATTATCGAGTTGGATAAGCTGGCCGGTGAACCGGTGGACATCCTGGTCAATCACAAACTGATCGCCAAAGGAGAGGTCGTGGTTATCGACGAGAACTTCGGTGTACGGGTCACCGAAATCGTCTCTCCAATGCAGAGGATGAGTGATTTGACTTAAATTTCGTTCTAGTATAGAATAAGGAGCGAAGATGTCGCAATTGTAGTATTGCGGTCTTCCTTTGAAGTTTCTTGGGAGGGGAACGTGAAATCCATAAAAGACACTCTGTTTGCCGCAGGCAGGGGAATCCTCCTCTGCACTGTTGTACTCCTCCTGCTGCCACTTCCCGTGCTGCAGGCCCAGGATCAGGCGGATAATCCCGGCACCACAACGCGACGTCCGGCGGAAGAATCGCTGCTGATCCTGGACACCGGGGAAGAGGCGGAAGGGGAGGGGGCCGCGGATGTGCAGGGAGGCCCGTTGGTTTCTTCCTGGGATTTCCTGCGCATGGTCTTGATCCTGGCAGCCGTGGTCGGAGTGATCTACCTGATCTTCTGGATCCTCAAGCGGGGCATTCGCCGTCAACTTCCCCAGAACGATCTGATACGACTGTTAGGTACCCGCAATCTTGCGGGTAACCGCGCTCTGCATCTGGTCGAGATGGGCAAGCAGGTCTTTTTGGTGGGCTCGGCCGAAGGCAGCATTTCCCTCATATCTGAAATTCGCGATCAAGAGACCCTGGATTCGATCACCCTGGAGCGCTCGCAGATGCAGAACCGTACGACCCAGGGGTTCGCTCACTTTTTCCAGTCCATTCTCAAATCGGGAAAGCAGAAGGAACCCAAAGTCGGAGCAACGATCGACTTCATGAAACAGCAGAGACAACGGTTGGAGAAGCTTTAAACAGAGAGCAGCGGTAAAACTGGGAGGGGACATGATCAAAAAGACTCTACTGCTATTCATATTGGCACTATTGCTCGTCCCGGGCTCTGTCTTTCCCCAGGACACGGGCCTTCGCCCCGCCGCTACCGGTGCTCCCTTCCCCTACGTCGACCTGAATGTGCGGGAGGCTCAGAGCAACCAAGAGGTGGTTCTTTCGATCCAGCTCCTGCTCCTCCTGGCCGTTCTTACCCTGGCTCCTTCGATCCTGATTCTGATGACGTCCTTCCTGCGGATAGCGATCGTATTCGATTTCGTGAAACGCGCTCTCTCCCTGCAGCAGGTACCCCCGACACAGATCCTCATGGGACTGGCGTTGTTCCTGTCTCTGTTCATCATGTGGCCTACTCTGAGCACGATCTACAACGAGTCCTTCAAACCCTTTGCCGAGGGAGAGATTGGAATCGAAGGTATGTATCAGAACGCCGAAAGCCCGCTGCGCCTGTTTATGTACAGACAGATGCAGAACGATCCCGAGAATATCCGTCTGTTCATGAGCATGCGGGACCTGCCCAAACCAAATACGCTGGCCGACGTGCCCACGGAGGTGCTTATCCCCGCCTTCGTTCTGCACGAACTGACAGTGGCTTTTAAGATCGGGATACTGTTGTTCATACCCTTCATCATCATCGATATCGTGGTTGCCTCCACCTTGATGTCGATGGGCATGATCATGCTGCCACCGGTGATGATCTCTCTTCCCTTCAAGCTCATTCTGTTCGTACTGGTGGATGGATGGAACCTGTTGACCCTTCAGGTCGTACAGAGTTTCCGATAATAGAAGAAGGAGGGGAATTGTGTCAGTAGGATTTGCCGTCAACCTAATCCGCGGTGGAGTGCTTCAGGCGTTGATGATCGCCGCACCGGTGCTACTGGTGGGATTGCTGGTCGGGTTGATCATATCCATATTTCAGGCAACCACGTCTATCCAGGAGCAGACCCTGACCTTCGTGCCGAAGATTGCGGCAATTCTTGGAGCTCTGATTCTCTTTGGACCGTGGATCGTTGCTTCTATGGTTCAATTCACCTTGAGATTGTTCGGCAGAATCCCGGAGTTGGGTGGTTAAGCGGATGATCGGAACCCTGGTGGCGAACTTCCGGGTATTTCTCATAATACTCGTACGGGTGACTGCCCTGATCCAGGTCGCACCGCTGTTCTCCTCCAAAGCCTTCCCGCAGACGGCAAAGCTGGGCTTTGCCCTCTTTGTAGCCATTGCGATTTATCCCTGGGTTGCCGAGCAGGGCTACCTGCTGCCGGATTCCACGGTGGATTACTTCCTGGTAGTAGTGGGTGAAGCCATGATCGGCATCATCCTGGGATTTTTCCTGAACATCATCTTTGCGGCGTTTCAGGTTGCCGGTCAGTTCTTCTCTCTGCAGATGGGTTTTAGCGCCTCCCAGGTCTTTGACCCCCTTGCCCAAATTCAGATTCCCCTAATGGGGCAGTTTCTCAACATCGCCGGAATGTTCACCTTCCTGGTGATCTCCGGCGCCCAGAAGCTGCTTCTGGTCGGGGTGTACGGATCCTTCAAGTCGATGCAGGCTGTAGACCTGGTTGCCCGCCGTGCGCAGCTGTTTCCCCTGTTCTTGCGCAGCCTGGGGGATCTTTTCGTCAACTCCCTCACCATATCTTTTCCGATCCTGGGTACGCTTCTTCTCATATCCGTGACCATGGGGCTGCTGGCAAAGGCCGCTCCCCAGATGAACCTGCTCATGATGGGTTTCCCCATTGCCATCGGAACCGCCTTGATTGTGATCGTCGTGGCCACGCCCTTTCTCATCGGCGCTTTCAGCCGTCTGTTGGAAGGGGGGTTCGAGCAGTTGGGGACCATCATAACGAGCCTCAGGGGAGCCGGGGGTTAACGGGATGGTGGAACAGCTGCTTACGGTTTTGATTGCTGACGCGGAGGCCACGCTGCGCGAAGACGCGGAGGCCACGCTGCGCGAAGACGCGGAGGCCACGAACTGGTGCTATGGCTCGGTGTATTCGGGAAGCACGCCTCATTTCACCAACGCTACACAGTTTGACGTTCACCTCCAATGGTTCGCGGCGGAAGATGAGGGGCGAACAGAGGAACCCACAGAGCACAAACTGCGCAAGGCCCGGGAAGAGGGCAAGGTCGCCAAGAGCGCCGAGCTGAGCTCTTCCCTGGTGATTCTCTTCGGCATAGCCACCCTTGGTTTGATCTCTTCCTACTTTCTGAACAATATTCTGTCAATGCTGCGCTTCTTCCTCCAGCACTCCACGGAGCTGGACATCACCTCAGACGGGGGACTGATGCCGGCGTTCTACAACTACTTCTTCAGGCTCACGCTGCCGGTCCTGGTGGTCGCCTTTTTGGCTGCCTTTCTCGGAAACGTCGTCCAGGTCGGATTTCTCTTCTCCGCCAAACCGATCACTCCGGATCTGGACAGGCTCGTGCCCCACTTCGGGCGTTTTTTCAAGCGGGCCCTGTTCTCAGGAGAAGCGGCCTTTAATCTCGGGAAGACCTTGATCAAGGTCGTGGCGATCTTCGCGATCGCCTTTTTGAACATACGTTCTCAGCTTCCCAAGTTAGTCAACCTAGTCGATATGCATCATATGACCTCCTTCCGACTGGTTGTCACCACCGCCTTCCGGATTATCGTGGAATCGACGCTGGCGATGTTGGTACTCTCGATTCCCGATTACCTGTTCCAGCGGCGCCAACACAGGGAGTCGTTAAAAATGTCCCGCCAGGAACTCAAGGAAGAGAGGCGGATGTACGAGGGGGACCCGCTGATCAAGAGTCGTCTGCGGGAGCGAATGCGAGATCTGTTGACCCGCAATATGATGCGCGCGGTGCCCCAGGCGGATGTTGTGATTACAAACCCTACGCACTACTCCGTAGCGATTGAGTACGACAGGCTGGTCATGGAAGCGCCAACGGTCACGGCCAAGGGGGTGGATGCCATCGCCCTGAAGATCCGGGAGATCGCCAGTGAGAACGAGGTTGCTCTGGTTGAGAACAAGCCGTTGGCGCGCACCCTCTATCAGGAGGTGGAGATCGGGGATGCGATCCCGGAGAAGTACTATGAAGTGATGGCGATCATCCTGGCCGAGGTATACAGGATGGCTCAGCGCGAGGGGATAGCATGAGAGAGGAGAGCAGATGGCGGATGTAAGAGGAGTTCAAACGATTACCGGCGGTCACAGGAGCGATGTCTTCGTAGCGATTGGCGTCATCGCCGTGGTGATCATGCTGATCATCCCTCTTCCCGCCTTTATCCTCGATACGCTGATGTCGGTAAACATCGTGTTGAGCCTGCTCACCATCCTGATCGTGCTCTACACCAGGCATGCCCTCGAATTCAGCGTGTTTCCTACATTGCTGCTCATTGCCACGGTCTTTGGACTGGCTCTGAACGTCTCCTCAACACGGCTGATCCTTTCCCAGGGAAGCCAGTTCCAGGGCAAGCTGGTTCGCGCCTTTGGCACCTTCGTGGTGGGTGCCAGTGGCCTGGAGGGTTATGTTATCGGGCTGATTATCTTCGTGATTATCATATCGGTACAGTTTATCGTCATTACCAAGGGCTCGACCCGGGTTGCCGAGGTTGCGGCTCGTTTCACTTTGGATGCCCTGCCCGGTAAGCAGATGGCCATCGAGGCGGAGTACAACTCCGGGCTGATCACGGAGGAGGAAGCCACCCGCAAGAAGGCGGATCTGCAGCGGGAGGCGGATTTCTACGGTGCCATGGACGGTGCGTCCAAGTTTGTGGCCGGCAATGTCAAGGTTGGGATCCTCATCACTCTGATCAATATAATCGGCGGGATGGTCGTGGGGATGACGATCCACGGAGAGAGCTTTACTGTTGCCCTGGATACCTACGTGTCCCTGACCATCGGTGATGGGCTGGTCACCCAGTTGCCCGCTCTGCTCATCTCCACCTCTACCGGGGTTATCGTAACCCGGGCGGTATCGGATGAGTCCTTTGGCCTGGACGTAACCCGGCAGTTCTCGTTTCAGTCGCGACCCTATCTCATTGCAGGGGGTTTCCTCGGGGTGCTTGCCTTTCTTCCCGGATTCCCCTGGTATGTGCTCTTGCCTCTTGGCGGAATGCTGGCCGGTCTGGGATTGACCCTGCGGCGGAGGAAACAGGTTGCCGCGGAGAAGGAGAAGATCCAGGAGGCGGAGGCCAGAGCCAGGGTTGCTCCCGTGGAGATTTCCCCGGTCGTTCCTCTGGATCCTCTTTCTCTCGAGATCGGCTACGGATTGATCCCTCTGGTGGACAAGGACAAGGGAGCGGAGCTGCTCGACAGGATTACTCGTATTCGCCGGGAAGCGGCCCTGGATTTGGGCTTGGTGGTACCTAGAATTCGAATTATCGATAACATGCGCCTGGAGCCTTCGGAATACTGCTTCAAGATCAAAGGTGTGGAGGTGGGGCGGGGGGTGATCAGGATGGGCAGCTATCTGGCCATTAACCCGGGGGGGATCAAAGAGCAGCTGGAGGGCGAATCGACAACGGATCCCGCCTTCGCTCTTCCCGCTACCTGGATAGCGGAGACGGAGCGGGAAAAGGCCGAACGTCTGGGCTACACCGTGGTGGATCCGCCTTCGATCATCGCCACCCATCTTACCGAGATCATCAAGGCCCATGCCGGCGAGATCCTGGGGCGCCAGGAGGTCCAGTCGATTCTCGATACTCTGAAAAACGACTATCCCACCGTAGTGGATGAGGTAGGCAAGAGCTTCTCCGCCGGGGAGATTCAGAAGGTCCTGCAGGGATTGCTTGGGGAGCAGGTTTCCATACGAAACATCGTGGTTATCCTGGAGACCATGGCCGACTACGGAACGGTGAGTAAAGATACAGCCTTTCTCATCGAGAAGGTCAGGCAAGCCTTGGGGAGGCAGATCTGTCTGCACTACAGCGGAGATGCAAAAACGATTCATGTGCTGACTCTGGAGCCGGGCCTGGAACGGCAGATCATCGAGGCCAGGGTGGACACCGCCGCGGGTCCCACCGCGGCCCTGGAACCCCAGCTGCACCGAAAGTGGATTACCGCCATGACCAATATGTTCCGAACCGTTCAGGAGCAGGGGCATCAGCCGGTGATCCTCTGCTCTGAAAGCGCCCGCCCGCTGGTAAAGGGTTCGACGATACGCGAGATTCCTCATCTTGTTGTTCTGTCTGTGCCGGAGATCGTTCCGGACGTAAAAATTGAAACCCTCGGTGAGATAAGGATCGAAGAATGATCGAAAAGGACATGCAGTACTTCACAATCGAGGCGCCCACACCCAGAGAAGCACTGGAGCAAATGAGGCGGCAATACGGGCAGGATGCGCGTATCTTGACTCACAAAAGCGTGCGCCGTGGAGGAATGCTCGGGCTGTTCGCCCGGGAGGCGGTGGAAATCACAGGCTACGTGGGCAGAAAACAGAAATCCCCACCCTCAGCGGCGGTTATGGAGGAATCCAGGCAGCGTATATTGGCGGACGCCCGCAGGGAGCAATCTCTGCAGCTGATACTCAAGGAAATCGAAGGTCTGAAGGCGCATTTGAACCCGGAGAATGGAGATAGGAGAGGTGAGAATCCCCCCGGCCTATCAAGGATTCAGAGCATTCTCCAAACCAACGAGTTCACCCAGGTGTTCATAGAGAATATTCTCACCCGGATCCGTAAAGAGTTTTCTCTCGAGGATCTGGACAACTTTCCTGTTTTGCAGACCCAGGTCCTGGATTGGATAGGCGAGCGGATCAAGATCTACCCGCCCATTCAGATCCCGGAGGCGAATGATGAGCGTACCAAGGTGTTTATCTTGGTTGGACCAACCGGCGTGGGAAAAACCACAACGATAGCCAAACTGGCCGCTGTTTTCGGTGTTGGGGGCTCGAGCTCCTCCTCCCCTAGAGTTCGAATCGTAACGATCGACAACTACCGGATCGCGGCTCTGCGGCAGATCGAGACCTACGCCGAAATCATGCGAATACCGGTGTCTTGCGTGGAAAGTGCCGGAGAGTTCAAGAGTTTCCTGGCAATGGCCGCTGGAACCGGATTGATTCTGGTCGATACCATAGGGCGCAGTCCCCGAGATTTGGCGAAATTGGCGGAAATGAAGGATGTTCTGGATGCCGCCGGAACGCAGAGCGAAATTCATCTGGCAATCAGCGCGACCACCAAGGCATCGGATGTTGAAGAGATCCTCAAGACCTTCGAACCGTTCAAGTACAGGGCGGTAGTTCTTACAAAGCTCGACGAAACCTTGCGTATCGGGAATATCCTCAGTGTGCTGGCCACATCGGGCAAGCCGATCTCCTATATCGCCGACGGACAGTCGGTTCCTCAGGATATCGAGCAGGCCTCGGTGTTGCGTTTACTTATGAATTTGGATGGATTTCACATCAACCGCGAGCGATTGGAAAAGCGTTTCGGCGAGCGGGTCAAAATCAGTGACGCATATTGGAGTTGACAGTGGCAGACCAGGCGGAGAAACTACGAGAGATCATGCGTAACAAGAACTCAGCACCTCAATCTGAGGGAGTTCCCTCACAAAAAGCCTCCCGCATCATTTCCGTTTCCAGTGGCAAGGGGGGGGTCGGAAAAACCAACATCGCCATCAACCTGGCCCTTGCCTACGCCAAGATGGGGAAGAAGGCAATCGTCTTGGACGCGGATCTTGGTCTGGCTAACGTAAATGTCGTGCTCGGCGTAATTCCTCGCTACAATCTCTACCATTTGATACGTCAGCAGAAGAAGATGCGTGACATCATTCTGGATACCTCTTATGGGATTCAGATCGTAGCCGGCGCAAGCGGATTTTCCAAGATCGCAAATCTTTCCGAAGAGGAGAGAAACGTCTTTATAGAGGAACTCCACGAGCTGTCCAACGCCGATGTCATCATCATCGATACAAGTGCCGGGGTCTCCCAAAATGTACTGACCTTCGTGGCTGCCTCGGACGACGCAATCATCGTAACCACGCCGGAGCCCACCGCTATTACAGACGCCTACGGTATCGTGAAGATCATTGCTACGGAGATCGACAATCTCGATCTAGGGCTGAAGCTGGTGGTCAACCGTGTCAAATCAGTTACCGAAGGCAGAAAGGTGGCCGAGCGGGTCATCAACATTGCCGGCCAATTCCTGAATATAAAGCTCGATTACCTCGGATTCGTATACGAAGACGTTGCGGTTCAAAACGCCGTCATCAGACAGAGACCCTTCCTGTCCCTGGACCCGAAGGGCAAGGCTTCGATTTGTATTGACCACATCGTTCGACGTTTGGAAAACATCGATTTCAAGGAGGGAAGCGGCATTTCGAAATTTTTGAAGAAACTGTTTGGCCCATAGCGCTGGCGGCCTCTTTTGGTGCGCCTTGACGACGGATTTTATATACCCTAAGCTTTTTCACGGGGGTAGAGGCAGAGTAACGGAATGATTAATTGGAAAATACCGGTAGGATTTGCCGGCTTTGCAGCGTTGGTGTCGCTGTTAGCCGGGATCATCGGAGGGAATCCTTTCGGCGTGATCCTCCTTAGGTTGTTTCTATCAGCCGTGGTCTGTGGCGGATTGGGCCTGGGCGTCAATATCATCGTAAACAAATTTCTCCTTGAGCTTTCTACTAATCCTCCGATTCCCCAGACCGAATCCGGAGAGGAGGTGGATATCGTTATTGACGAGGATATACCCCTGGTCGAGGAGGCGGTGCAACAGCAGAGTTCCGAGTCGACGGAGTTGTTGGAGTCAGCACAACAGATGGAGCCGGCAGAAGCGGCCATGGCAGCGGATGAGGAAGAGGTGCACATAGATGGTGCCGAAGGGGGAGAAGAGTCGGAGGAGGATGTTCTTGCCCTGGATGAGGTCGATTCTGAGCAGCAGCCCATCCCGGATGAGTTCGTGCCCGGTATTGCGGCCTCCCAGGTGGAAGACTTCGAGAACCTGGATACGCTGCCGGATATCGACGGCTTCACTCCTGCCCCGGAGGAGAGCCCGCCACCCACAAAAAAGTCCCGAACGAGCTCACAGGTCGAAGAGGTGGTGCGAGATCAGGACCCGGAAAACCTTGCTCGGGCGGTACGTACATTTATGAAAAAGGACCAGTAGAGGCAATGCTATGGCTGAAATCATGTTAGACGGCAAGACCGAAGAGGACCTCTGGCGCAGCTACAAGAAAGGTAGAGATACCAAGATCCGTGATTTCTTCGTAAAGCAGTACGCCCCTCTGGTCAAGTACGTTGCCGGAAAGGTAGCAATCGGCATGCCGAATAATGTCGAATTCGACGATCTGGTCGGTTTCGGTGTTTTTGGGTTGTTCGACGCCATAGAGAAATTCGATCCTGACAAACATGTGAAGTTTAAAACCTACGCGGTTACCCGTATTCGCGGAGCCATCTTTGACGAACTTCGCACCATCGACTGGGTGCCCCGGTCGGTTCGCCAGAAGACTCGCGAGGTGGAGGAGACAATTCGCAAATTGGAGGCTTCCCTGGGTAGGGCAGCTGCGGATGAAGAGATCGCCAAAGCCATGCGGATGAACATAAAGGATTTCCACAATCTGATGTTGAAGATCTCCGGCACCTCGGTGTTATCACTGAACGAGGTTTGGTACAGCGGTGAGGACAACGACAAGATGTCCATTGTGGAGAGTATCGAGAGCCCCTCCTCCTTGAATCCGGACTGTATCGTGGAAAAAGAGGAGGTCAAGAGGATCATCGTCGAGGCGATCAATGAGCTGCCGGAAAAGGAGAAAAAAGTTCTCGTTCTGTACTACTACGAAGATCTGACCTTGAAGGAGATCGGGGAAGTGCTGGAGGTAACCGAATCCCGTATCTCCCAGCTTCACACGAAGGCCATTCTTCGCCTGCGGGCCAAACTCTCCCATATCAAGAAGGGAATTTTATGATAACCCTGGAATCGATTCGAGAGTATATGCGGGATCAGCTCGAGACGGACCGCACCATGCAGGCGGTCAGGGTGAGCGGCGCCAGTGTGGAGGAGGCTCTGGAGAACGCCGCCATTGAACTGGGTGTTCCGGTGAAAGCTCTGGAGTATGAGATCGTTGGATCCGGATCGAAGGGCATGCTCGGCGTAGGCCGGAGGGACTGGACCATCCTCGCCTATCCGGCGGCTTTGAAAGCCGAAACCGAGCGGGCGGCAGCGGCAGAGAGGGAAGCCGGGGCTGGGAAAGAGGAAAAAGTTATTGCGGACAAGGACGGTGAGGTCTTTATCCGATTGACCTCCCAGGGCGTATTCTTGAAAGTGACCAAACCCTCCGGTCGGGGTGCCAAGGTGGCCGAACGGCGAGCTTTAGAGAAGCTCAGCCTACGGGGAGTGGCCAACTATGACGGAGGGCTGGTTTCCAAGGTCGTGCGCCACGCCGACGGCGAGTATATCAAGGTTGGTGAATATCAGTTCAATCCGGTGAGCCAGTCCACCATGTCGGTGGATATTGCCGATATGGACATGAAAGCCTACATGACCGTCACTGCCCCGGGGCCCGGTGGTGCCGATCTATCCTTCGAGGAGATCAGGGGATTGCTGCAATCCGCCGGTGTCGCTCACGGCATCGATGATGAAGTCATCCGCGGGTTTATCGACTATCCGACCTACAATGAGAAAGTGTCGGTGGCAGAAGGCACCAAGCCGCAAAACGGAGCAGACGCTGAGATCATCTACAACTTCAACGTCTATCGGGAAGAAGTGCAGCTGAAAGAGAAAAACGGCCGTGTAGATTTCCGCGAATTGAATCTCGTGGAAAACGTGGAGGCCGGACAGATCCTGGCTACCAAGAAACCCCCCGAAGAGGGTGTGGCGGGTCGCACCGTGACCGGAAAGAGCCTGCCGGCTAAACCGGGTAAGAATACTCAGATAGAAATCGGTAAGAACGTCAAGCTTTCCGACGACGGCATGAGCGCGATTTCCACGATCAATGGACAGGTTTTGTTGATCGTCGGCAAGATAAACGTAGAGCCTATCTACACGGTGGAGGGAGACGTCAACTTCAAAACCGGCAACATTCTCTTTCTGGGTACCGTGATTGTCAAGGGCAATGTCGAAGATGGATTCACGGTCAAGGCGGCAGGCAACATAGAGGTAGTAGGGAGTGTCGGCAAGTGCACGCTCGACGCAGAGGGGGAAATCATTGTGCACCAGGGAATCCTCGGTAAGAACGAGGGTAAGGCCCGGGCGGGGAGCAATCTGGTAGCCAAGTTCATCGAAAACGCCAGGATCGAAGTCGAGGAGAACGTGCTGGTCAGCGATGGCATCATTCACTCCTTCGTGGATGCGAACAAGCGGATCCTCTGTCAGGGCAAGCGAGCTTCGATTGTAGGCGGCCGGCTGCGGGCCGCCAATGAGATCCATGCCAAGACCCTCGGTTCGGTGGCGGGCACGGAAACGATCCTGGAGGTGGGGATCGATCCAAAGCGCAAGGAGAAGCTGTCCCAGGCCTTGAAACGGAAAGAGG
>Ga0114922_10005355_pt1 | contig 11842 bp, 9 predicted proteins | sample AartaG_FD_100975 | JGI IMG/M metagenome (GOLD analysis project Ga0114922, IMG submission 100975) | Deep subsurface microbial communities from Aarhus Bay to uncover new lineages of life (NeLLi) - Aarhus_00045 metaG | ecosystem: Environmental > Aquatic > Marine > Oceanic > Sediment | place: Aarhus...
AACATGCACTTTTTCTTGGAGATCTAGGTCGTTTACTAATGCTCTCGTCCTTCCGACTGCTTCATTGGATATGTCGAAGGTCCAAACTTCTGCCCCTTTTTCTGCAAGTTTCTTAGTAAACCATCCGTCACCGCAGCCGAATTCTGCAACTCTCTTGCTCTGCATATCACCTATCTTATTCATCATGCGGTTAAACACAATACTCTTAAATCCAAAGTCATAGTAGCTCTTTTTACTTTTTATTGAAGAAAACTTTCTATCATGAAATGCCTCTTCCGAAACCTGTCTTTTTTCTAGTTCTTTAAGTACCATGGTATAATTTCCTGTCAAATCGATTTATAATGCTAAGTTTGATAAGGGCCTGATATATTTTACTCTAATTCCGGCCTTTTTAAAATGCAAATAATATTAGCTCTAAATTTTCTTAAAAAATTTATGTTTAATATTTTAATAAAAAACAACTCAAAGAAAGCAATGGCTGGGAATTTTGCGAACCTAGCAACAGGTTCTGTAACGAAGCCAATCTTGTGTACAGAAAGTCCTGTTTTTTCTGCTATCTCAAATATTTTTTTTTCACTATTAACATGATAGTACGTTTTAAAAGCATCCTCTTCTTCTCTCCCATCAAGTGCCTTTATTAAACCCACCTTATAAAAGTCGGGTATCAATTTTGAAAAAAAAGTACCATAAGAAAATAAATTGGGGGTATGAAACAAAAAGCAACCGTTATCTTTAAGCACTCTATAAATTTCAGAGAATTGCTCTTCCGGATTTTTCAGATGCTCAATAACCATGTTGCTAGTAATTAAATCAAATGAACTATTCACAAAAGGAATTTTTGAGATGTCAGCTCTTAATTTCATTTTAAATGACCTATGTTTTTTGAGGCTATCTAAGTCATAGTCAAGCCCACAGACAAATCGACAACGACTCACAATTTCCTTTTCTGCTTCTGCCCCAGAACGCTCCCGCCAAGACCGAAATAATTGATGACCACACCCTAAATCCAACCAGACAACATCAGGATTAACCATATTTCTGACGCAATCCTCATAAACTTTCTGAGAGGGCTGCGCATTAGGAAGAATTTTTTTTTGTATGTGCCAATATATTTTTGGTATTTTTTTCATTTTTAGGCTTTCTTAAAGCTTATGGATTATGTTGCCCTATCCTTCCTAATCAACGAAACTTCATATTAGAAGGAAGAAAATGGTCTCATTTTAATTTTTCCGAAAAATTGCTTGAATAAATAAACTCTGTTTCTTTCCCATCAGCCTTTATAGGCATGGAAATTATTCATCACTTCTCCTCACACAATATCACCTGACGGGGCTTTCATCTGAAATCCACAACAACAGTTGGTTTATCAACGATTGCTGCCATTCGTACATGGTATAAATATGGTTTGCGTTTTCTATCAGATGAATCTTAATAAAACGATTATAAAAACTGTTTTTCTTAAGATAGATTTTCTCAAAATAATTCTGAAATATTTCTGTCCCCTTGTCGTTTCCCGCTAAAATGAAAAGTATTGGTTTGTGGGACTTGATGAATGATTCAAATGCACGGAAGAAAAGTCTATTTAAACCATGTTGTTCACAAAGCACCTCCGTGCTTCCAAACGTGGTCTTGTTATTTTCAAATTTTGAAAATGTCTTTTTTAACTTCATTTTGATGACTGCCCATAACGCTCTGTAGTCACTCTGTAAAGACACAAAACGAATCCACGATTCTAGTCTAAAAATTCTTTTCACATATTCAAAAAATAGCCACTCTGCTTTTTTTCCGCCAACCGCTGCTTTGTCGGCAAAAGTACTTTTTGCAGTTCTCAAATCTATGGGGATGTCGATTAAAACGAGTCCATTAACTCTTGCATCTTTCTCTGCTGTCAACAGTGAAGTCATGGCTCCCCCACAATTTCCAGCTAAAATGAGTTCGTTGATTTTGTAGTTCATAACGAATACGTCGTTTGCTGTAATCGTATCTTCAACCAAAAGGCCCATCTCAATTTTTTCCCAAATATCAGCGACTAGAACATTATCAGGGAGCTCCCCTTCACTATCTCCGATGCCCTTTGGATCAAACCTTAAAACATAGTATCCTTTTTCGCATAATTTCCTGGCAATTTTTACATTTAAACGATTCGGCGCAACCCGATATTTAATGCCAGGGTTAAGAAGATTAATGCCCACTCGCTTATTTCCAAACATGGACTTTTCAGGGACATGAACGATTCCAAAAAGCTTATCACCGTTCTCATTTTCGAATGTTATAGGCTCTTCCATTGATTACATGTACCCAAGCGATTTCAACATACTCTTCATGTCTTCTAAATCTTGATCTTCCATGGCTTGATGTCGACTGTCTGATAATTGTTCATCTTTTCGAAATCTTATGTCCATTGATTTCAATACTTCTGTTCTAATACATTCAATTAGGACTTTCCCGTCAATTTCCGTGGGAACCTCCAAATTATATAGGGCCGTAATTGTTGGTGCTATATCTAAAATAGATACATCTTTGATAGCAATGTTTTTAAAGGTATCTCCTTTTGCAATAAAAATACCATCCATTTTATGGCCACCCGTTCTCATTTTAATTGACGGTGTAGCTAGAAACATTTCCCGTGGCAGATCAATTTCAACAGTCGATTTATGGTCATTAATGATAAAAAGGATATCTGGTGACAAACTAACAGAAGGGCCCGAATAAATTTCCTGCGGCAAATAGATTTTGATGTCAGTTATACCCTCAATACTATGAGGCAGACTTTCAAGTTCTTTATGCAATTCTTCTCTGAATCCTTTGCGAGATTTTCCTTTTGGTGTCAAATTTATACAACCAAACATGGTATTATGTTCAGGAGAATAAGCTAAGGAGTTTTCAAAATCAATTAGATCTAGGGTGCCATGAATTTTTAGTATTTTCGTTTTCAATAGGTGTATAAATGTATTATAATACTTATTATCTGACCCCTCGGAAAAAAGTTTGATGTTTCCAACCAGAGGTCTCTTCCACCCTAACTTCTTTTTTTTAAGCCATCCTTTATTTTCAAGCCAGGTATTAGGAAAAAAAACAGATTCAAGTGGTCCCATTCCGTGATCAGAGACAACCATAAAATTAGTATCTTTTGTTAAGGAGGATAGTAAGTCTCCGATAATTGAATCCGTGCGTTGCCAAATTTCATTGAATTTCATTTTTATATTCGGCGATTTTTTTGAATCGTACATAGGATGATTTACATCAATATCTTTCCATAACACATGACCGATCCAATCAGTAAAAGAGAATACCGCAAAGAAGAAATCCCATTCCCTAGTCTTGATCAAGTGTTTTAAGGCAATTTCCTGCTTTGTGATTATCCGGTTAACATCATCGAAAAACATGGCTAAGTTTTTTTCGTATTTCGGATTTCTGAGATTGAGCCGAGATTCGTAACCATTTGTTAATTTATCAAGCTCAGGCTCCATATCATCTGGGAAACACATATTGCCCTTTTTCCCTCCCATGCCACTTACTACAAACCCGTTGATCTGAGGAGGAGGAGAAAGAGTGGGATAATTAAAAATACCAACTTTCAGACCGGCCTCATTTAGGCTGTTCCAGAACGCTCTCTTTTCATAATATGATGAGGAGATTGGTTTAAAAGAATGGCTTTCAGCATCTGCCTTATTGATATAGTCAAAAACACCGGTTTTCCCAGGGTTCAAGCCCGTAGCCATAGCAAGCCATGCAGGAGCAGTAACTGGCGGAATGATGGTTCTCATAGGTCCATAAGCTCCGCTCGAACAAAGCTTTTTAATATTTGGTATCAAGCCGTCTTCCATAAGAGGGGTCAGAACATCAAAAGTTGCACCATCAAGGCCCAGAACAAATATTTTCACCTTCATCTCCCTCCTATAAACACATTTCAAGTAATTTAGTGAAGCGGTTATCGTACTCTTTGATCATTTTACTTATTGTCATATCTCTGATTATTTTTCTGGATTGTAAAGTAAACTGCTCTTGTTTTTGTGTGTCATTCAAAAGGCTTAAGATTAGTTTTGCCAGCTTTTTATGATCATTGAGTGGAAATGTATATCCATTAATGTTGTTTTTAATCAGTTCGGGATTCCCACCATTATTTGTAACGATGCAAGGGATATCAAAAGCCATGTACTCCATTATCGCATTTGATAATCCCTCTGCAGAGGAACAATTTACCCCTATATCAAATAGGGACAGGTAAAGTACTATATCTTCCTGCCTTCCCAAGAAATGGAGGTTTTCTTGAAGGTTGAGGCCTTTACATAGGTTTTCAAGATCAGAGCGTAAAGGTCCGTCGCCGACTATGAGGAATGATATATCATTCCTGGATCTGCAAATTTCAGCGGCTGCCTTTATGAAAGTTTCATGTCTTTTCATGGATCTCAACCCTGCAAGTATACCCACTATTTTATTGTTTGGATCTATGCCCAATTCTTTCTTCAAAGCAATTGCTTTAGTATAATTTTTCTTTAGATGGGAGATATCAAGGCCGTTATAAATAACATCAATCTTTTTTTGATCAACATTTTCTTTGATCAGCGTCAAATTTTTAACGAGAATTGAATTCACAATTATCTTTTTCACATATTTATTTGCGGCTTTTAGTGCAAGCAACGCTGCCTTGTTTTTAAGCCATAGGCCATGGTCCCGCCTGCTCGACATAATGATTCCGACGTTTGCAAGTCTCGCTGCAAAAACACCCAGGATGTTACTAAGCGGAAAAAATGTGAGTACAATACGAGGTTTGATTTTTATAATATATCTAATCAGTAAAAATATCTGCAATAGGGTTGCCGGATTCTTTAGCTTAAATATATTAAAAATTTTGACTTGGCAGGATAAATTGTCTTTATGTGTTTGTATCCAATTGCTGTTTCTCAAGCATATTAAATATATAGAATATCTAACAGCACTGAGATTTTCAATAAGCCTGACTAACTGAGTTTCCGTGCCTTCCAACACATCAATAAAGTCAATAACGAACATTAATTTTATAGGTTTTTTCATGTTCCGCATTTTGCTTTTTCGTTTCTTGAAAAAAATTAATGGGTGCTCGAATTTAAATTGCTAAGATTAACTGCCGCGGGCAGACAGGTCTTTTTATTGAGGTTATGCAACCTCTTTAAAGGGTTTCAGCGCAGAAATAGTACCTGATACTCTAAGAGCAAAATTGCTTAGCGTTGCGGAGGTATTCCGACCAATGCAGAACCGGCCTAAACGATAAGGATTATCAAATCCATCGTTAAGCTTCGGAATAGTCGTCATACCGCAAATAAAGCCATTTTGTTTTAGCTGTTCTATATGGTAATCATTAAAGTCAGCGGCCGTCCCGTTTGGGTATGCAAACATGGTTATTTTGCGGTTTAGTTTCTTTTCAACAATTCTTTTAGAATTGAGGATTTCAGCCAAGGCTTCCTCACCAGATACGTTGGTCAAGATCTCGTGGGAAACAGTGTGTGCCCCGATCTGTATCAGATCCGTTTTAATTAGGCTCCTGAGATCATCCCATGAGAGAAGTCGACAGTCCTTTAACATTTCAGAATCACATCGAATTTCGCAGTTTGATGTTTGCCTCAGTTCTGACAGTAGGTTTATCTGTATTGTTGAAGGATATTTTTTAAGTTGCTGATCGACCTTCAGACAAGTTTCCAATAGATTATCGGTGGTGTCAACGAAGAGTGGGCCCAAATCCATCTGCGGAATATTGAGAGGCCCCGATGTTTTTACGTTTAAGAGAATTTCGTAAATCTCATCAGACGGTAAGATTCTTGATGAACCGATATAGCCGGCTGTCACAAATATCGTGGCGGGTATTCTATATTTCTCCAGGACGGGCAGTGCGATGGAAAGATTGTTCTTATAGCCATCATCAAAAGTTACCACCGCAGAATATGGAGGTAACACTTTGCCATTTCTAATGGATTCGGCGACCTCTTGCAAGGAAATAGGGGTATACCGCCGTTTAATGTACTCCATTTGTCTTTCGAAAACCCTAAGATGGATTAGTGTCCAGGGCGCTATTTCGTATTCTTTATCTGTTATTCCATGATAGGCAAGAATCAGAATCTTTTTCCGATTCAGATGTCTAAAGAATCTATCCGCTTGTATTTTCCACAAACCAAAATAGATGATTCGTTTAACGTCTGCATGGTTATTACGCATAGCTGCGCTTCCGTAGCCAGGTTACGACGGCCAGTTCAATTCTACTCATATGAGGATTGTACTGTTTGCTGTCAGCCCAAAAATAATCCTCCTTGACACCTAATAATTCTACTTGTGCACCTTGAGATCTATATATATCATGAAGTTTTTTGAGACCATTCTCAAGAGGTTGATTTTCCCTTCGTGCAATTTGAACAATCAGCATTTCCTTTGGGCATGTTGCACTTCCCTCTAACAAGTTTATCTCCTCAATTTGTTGGTAAAGGGTTTTCGTCAAGATATGCCCATCTATATTCACTGTCCCTCCATTTATCAGATCATTGATCAAACCCTTTCTATCCTTGATAACCTTCTTATACGACGCTATTTGGGTTGTAAGATTCGATCGGAGGCACTGATAAATATAGGGCTTTCCTTCGATTAAAGGTGATATTAGTATTAGATGATTAATCTCATCATTATTTTGACACAGCAAAGCTGCAAGAGTTGCACCGAACCTCACACCCAAAAGGCCAATCCTCTGGAGGTTATATTTGTATTTCAAGTAGCTAATAGCACAGTGGATATCGGAAAGTCTTGTTTCTATCGTTGCGTCTTCAAAATCTCCATCACTGTCTCCATGGCCCATGTAGTCGAACCTTAAGCAATAGATCCCTTCTTTTGCTAATATTCTAGCAAGATTAACCATAACTCTGTGAGATATCAATTTTTCTTCCGCAAAAGGATGACAGAAGACAAGACCCATAGGGGGTTTATTGGGTTCATTGAGTTTCTTGTGTTTGTTGGGTTCGGGCTCATGGAGGACACCGAACAAGTTGTAATTATTGTTTTCGAAGAAGAACGGTGTTTCCATATTTATTACACGAATATATCAGTGAAAAGGTTCTTTTTCATTAGATTGCGTTATGTCTCTGCGCCATTGGAAATCAATTTTATTGATTTAATGTATACATTTGTGCCTTTTAACCATGTGCCTCTGATAATAAAGCGATTCAAAATGTTATGAACATACGTAAACTTGTTTAGAGGAATAGATATTTTTTCAAAACCGTTTCTATTATCAACATGCAAATACAAATCTCCGATTCCTGGAATGAAAACCCTCGGAGTAGTTTTGTCCATGCCCTGATCGTATTCTATTTCCAAAAATGATTTTTGTGGATCAAAATCAGAAATATCAAGGGCAATATCATTTATCGCAGCTCTCTGGCCCTGTCCATTTCCATTAATAATTAGCAATTTTTCTTCAGAAGAAGAATCCTTGGCAGAAAGATGTATACCGGAGAGACTACCCCTGTTTATAGTCTGATCAAATATTATGGCCTTTTTGCGTTTACCCTGATAATATTGAAGCCCTATTACAGAGCTTGAGCGCAAGCCATTGTTGCTTAGAGCCGTTACCAATATTTTTGTTACTCCATTTTCCAGAATAAGATCCTTTATCACCCAATCTTCACGAGGAGGTAGGTCACCGCCATGGCCTTTAAGGTCACTCCAAAAAATCTTTTTGATAGGCTGATCAGATATCACCTTCCCTTTTAGCGTAACGGTGGAGCTGTTCAATTTGGTTAAATTATGTGGCCACAAGGGATTATCAAAAGTAACTTTCGGTAAATTTGTATTAGATTTATTTTTATAAATGTTAACAATAAAATCTGCGAATTTTGGAGCGATCAGCATGTTTGCGATGGGACTGGGATGTGAATTTTTGCTATTGGGATCGATCTGGTATTCTTTTCTAAGCATATTGGTTTCCGGATCTGCTAAAAGGCCAAAATAATCGAACACAAAAAGATTTTTTCGATTCCCCAAATAGTCTTTAGATGTCAGCCATTTCACAAAGGCTCGTGCGCGACTGGCTTCATCTTTGTTGGTTAAATTCGGATGAAGCGGAGGCTGTGAAACAATAACAAAAATCTTTCCCGAGTATTTGTCGGCTGTCTTTCTAATGTTCAAATAATGACGTTTGTAATTGTAAATTGACCTGCGTTTTGGATTAAGGCGATCTTTCAATCTATTATTGCCTGTTATTTTACTTGCAGGAAAACAAGATTTGAATAGAGTGATATCGTGATTTTTAAGGATCTTATTGAAGGCGTTATTTCCGTCCGGATTTAGATTAAAAAGGAGTGCAAGGCCGTCTGGATTGGTGTTATTGTCGGGAATCCAATAACAACCTGATGGTTTGCCTTCAGCATTTCTTAATCCACATTTAGAATCATTATACCCATGATCCCAGAAATCAACGCCAGCTTCGGTCAATATTTCACGGACGCTGCCATCGCGTATCAATCCATGGCCGACGGAATGATGTATAAAAAGAATATTTGGTCTTTCTGATGTCGACACGGCATGTGTAAATGAATGGTAAAGTGAAATAATGGCAACAACACTTAATATTAGAGTAACCTTTCTGTACATCACATTCTCCCATTCACATTACACACAACTAAAATGATTCTCACACCCGCTCCATTGGCTCGCTTGAGTCCTCAGAGATCATTGAGATTCTTTATTTGGGTTTTTTTTTCTGTCCCCTGTTAAACAGTCTAAGCATTTAAGGAGACAAGAATGAAAAGCAATGCAAAATAATCAGGCCCCCATTTGTGGACCATTGATAGCCGCGCAATGCTATCGCTGGACAGCGCCATAACAAACTGTGGCTTTGGTCCTGAGAATACATCTCCAACGGAAACAGGATGGTAGATGGATGTGAGTCCTTCGCTCAAGGTTTCATGTTATAAAACCATGTTTTCAATAAAACTGGCAGCTCTCTGGCCAGCTTTCCCGTCTAATCTGTAAAGCTCGTCCTCAAGTAACCGATGTTTATTTTCATAGCTTTTTTTAGACAAAATTGCTTTTTTCATGACATCATAAATTTCTTCTTCACTTTCAATCGAATGTATAGCATCATATTTGCCATATTCGAGGCGAGATTCACCGGCCAAATAGCTTCCAACCACACACTCCTTATCCATCATAAGTGCTTCCAGTACAATGGTTGATGAAACCGTTATTAAGACATCGGCTCGTTTTAAAAGCTCAAAAGTATCGTCACCTTCTTTTATGATCTCTATGGAATGTTCCCTGTTAATATCCAAAAGGTTGTATATATCTGCAGGCTCTTGAACGCCTCTGGGGTGAAGCTTAATAATTAGATGCACTTGAAATCCTTTTATTGATTCTATCAATTTTTCCAGGAAGCGAATATTTTGATTGTTATCTATAATTGTGGTTGAAGCGGCGAACAGATAAACTTTATTTGGGTTAGAAACCTTTGGAATCGTTTTGATTTTATTGATCATCCCATCGTATCTTGGGTGACCAACAATTTTGATCTTTTCTTTAGGAGCCCCTCTTCTTTTGATAATTTCCTCGGAGAGTTTCCCTCCCACCAGAATTTGGTCACAGCCGCTGGCCCCATATGTTGTATAGGAAAGATAGATTCCGAAAAATGATAAAATGCCATGGATATAGTCAGAGAAATATTTTTTTCTCATCGAATATTCATAGGGTCTTAGTAAAGCTTCCTGAATGAGAACGGTTTTAATCCCGTGCTTTTTTGATTCGCTGATGAAAATTTGTGCAATCGGATCATTATCTAAAGCCAACACAATTACGCTGGGTGAGATCTCTTTCAAAATAAACCGAACGGCATTTTTTATTTTAAAGAAAGTGATTAGTTTTTGTAGTAGGCTGTCATTCACTGATCGATAAATATTTTCCGGAAAATGACGATAAGCAATACCAAGTTTTGTTAACATCTTTCCAGTCTGGTACTGTTTTTCTTCTGATATTTTATCGTGAGATATTACTTCGTATCGATATCTGATATTTTTGAATATATTTTGAAAAATGAGGACATGGTTTGTGTTTAATGGTAAGAAGAGAATTTTGGCCATTTTTGAGACTCGTTTTAAAATTCAGACCCTATTCGCCTGACAGCTATTCAAAAAGGGTGGGGTTTTTATGTTTAATACGATCCACATGATTCTCAGTTAGAAAAAAATAATTTGAAGCTCTCTCGCCTGGTTTCCGCTTCCTTAAAAACTGATTGTCAAACCAAAAGGAATAGTACCCAAGATTAGATAGAGTATTGAAAATATGCTGAGCAGACGACTCATACTCATCCGGATCACCGGATACTTCTATCAGCCATGCCGCCTGGCTTTTTTTTATAAATTCCCTTGCTCCTCGGAGACACTCAAGCTCATGTTCTTCAACATCACATTTCACAAAGGATATCTTGTCTGCAATTTCACAAAATTGAGAATCTATAGTAATAGTTTCTACCTTAATACTTTTTGCATTTTTTGCACTTTTTCCTCTTTTATTTTTGTTAACGATACGCGCTTGATAGTAATTATCTCCACCGGTCAAATATTCTGGAATTTCCATAGTAACAATTTTATTGGAATCAGAAATGGCATAATTCATTGGTTCAACATTCTTAATATTTAGTCTCTTCAGATTAGAACACAAGATATCGAATGTTGCCGGAATTGGCTCGATGCAGTATACATGCCCACTTTTGCCTACCAACTGAGAAAGTACTTTTGTATACAAACCGATATTAGCGCCTATATCCAATGCGTATTCTCCTGGTTTTACAATGTATTTCAATATCTTAAGGTCAGGTTCTTCTTCTACAGATAAAGAACTTAGATATCTGGCATAATGAATCTTTTTTAAAAAACGCAATGAATGCTCCGGGAGCCATTTCAATCCCTTTTGCTTAAAAAATGATAATATTGAATCCATGGTTTTTTTTCTTAGTAATTTTACTCTCATAATTTCTGATAATTTGTCTCTTCCATCAAAATAAACGAGCGACATTTTTTAAAACATCTCTGTTCACCCGATTTCGTCGTCAGGCACAAAATTCCACATGAAATGTCTCTTTTCAAGCCGTGAGGCGCAACCTTCAGTGCTAACTTTTCGCCTTCCTTGAACAGAAACGAGATTAAACATTCTTCAAAAGTTTTTCTAGCGGTTGCTGTTATCATCTTTCTTAAGTTTGAACGAATATAGAATTTCAGAAGAGACAAGGTCTATGGCTGGGGTGTTAAAAGACAATAACAAAAAAGCTAAATCAATTTTGTGTTTCTTATGAAACGATTCCATGGTGTTTTAACCACTGCATAGTGGTTTCAAGGCCTTCATTTACCGAGGTAGATGGATTTAAACCAAGTTGCTTTTTTAATTTTCTTCCTGAAAATACGGCACCTTTTTTAAACAGCTGAAAATCCTCTTGTGAAGGAGTTATTTTCAGTGTTTTTTCTGCTTTTTTCATTATCTTTTCCACCAAATCGATGGAACTGGCTATCTTTTTTGCCGGAACCATAAAATGGTCCCGTACTAAAGCACCCAATATTCGCACCGGTTCCATGATTGCCGTTTGCGAAGAAGATTTTTTGCTACCAATCTTTTTTAGGGGGGGTAATCCCATTGCTTTGTTAAATTTGTCAAAATATTCATTCCAAGTAATTACTTCTGGACCGACAATATTAAACGCATTACCAACAGCATTGTCATGTGTGCATGCGGCTATGATAACATGAACAAGGTCATCAATATAAACGAGGTTACATTTTCCCTCGCCATATTTTTCATAAATCCCCAGTTTTCGGTTCAAAAGCATGTTCGCAATACG
>Ga0114922_10005356_pt1 | contig 11840 bp, 12 predicted proteins | sample AartaG_FD_100975 | JGI IMG/M metagenome (GOLD analysis project Ga0114922, IMG submission 100975) | Deep subsurface microbial communities from Aarhus Bay to uncover new lineages of life (NeLLi) - Aarhus_00045 metaG | ecosystem: Environmental > Aquatic > Marine > Oceanic > Sediment | place...
CATTAGGACAAAAGACCAAGAATGTTTTTCTCTATGGTCCCGAAGTACACAAACTTCACCTCGAATTTGCCCCTGAAGGAGAAGTCCACGTTGGAACTCCTGTCAAGCTTACTGCTACAGGTACAGTAACTCCAATGACAGTTACAGATGCTGAGAACCTCTGTATTGGCGTTTCCATTCACGACGGCTACTCAGCATACGGTGACCTGGTAGTAATTGCAATGCGCGGTTATACCGTAGTTGAAGGAGCTTACAAAGAAGTAGTTGGAAACACTGGGCTTGCTATCGGGCCTGTTAACTTTAACGGTTGGGAAGCTAAAGCAGCCGCTTCAAGTCAGCCTGCTTTCGGTAAAGGAACCCGTGAAACTGGAACTACAGATGTAGTTGGTGACAACTTGTTTGCTGCAGCAACCACTCTTGCGATTGGCTGGAACCTTACTACCGTACCGATAGGAACTGGAACTGGTACTCTGTCACCTATTCAGGTAATTATCAAGGACTAAGATCCGGAATATTCGATTCGAAATTAAATAACGTAAATAAATTTTTTAACTCTCTAAATCAGAACAAATGAATTTTGATAAATATACAGAGTCGGGTTTTAGTCTCAAAAAAATTGCCAGCGATGCGAAAGCAATCCGCTTGGACAAGGACCAACCCACTGACGTGACCTTTGCCGATATGGTAATGGATGAGCACAGCCTCTCCGTCGACGACTTCTATGAAAAAATTGGGGTAGACCCCAACTTTGATACAATCCAGAACATCTTTACTCAACCTTCAGATGATATTCGTTGGTTGGTTCCGGAATTGATCCGCGATGCCCTACGCTTGGGATACCGCGCTGCTCCAATTTGGCCTAACGTAATTGCTTACGAAGAGCAGGTATCTGGCCTTAACCATGTACTGCCGCATGTGAACATGTCGGAAGCTGATCCTAAAAGGGTTGGTGAAGGTGAGACTATCCCATTGGGAACTGTGTCTTATGGATCGAAAACCTTCCGTATCTACAAATACGGACGCGGTATCAAAATTACCGACGAGGTTATGCGATATGTTTCACTGAATGTCCTTTCAATTTATTTGCAGGACTTCGGCGTAAGAATGGGATACGGGGTAGATACTCTGGCCATTCAAACCTTGATCAATGGAGAGCAAACTGATACGTCAGAAGCTGCTCCAGTTATTGGTATTAATCCTGGTACTGGTGGAACCACAATGGCAGATGTTGCCTATCGTGATTTCCTCCGCCTTTGGTTACGTATGACCATCTTAGGACGTTCTCCTTCGATGATGCTTACAAACGAAGCTGCCGCCCTGGATATCTGGGACATCCCAGAATTCAAAAACCGTAAGGTAGGGGCTCAAAATCCTGACGGAGCAATTGAGCACACTCTCAACTTCCAATATAACCTGCCCCAGAATACGAATTATTTCCTCAACGGTATGATTCCTTCTACTCAGGTAATGGTATTGGATCCTAGTGCTGCCATGATCAAGATGAATGCAGTTCCATTGATGGTTGAATCTGAAAGGATTGTATCCAACCAGACTGAAGCATTCTATGCTACTTTCACCACCGGTTTTGCTAAGATGTTCACTGAAGCTTGCGTCCTTATGGATGCCAGTCAGGACTTCGCAAGTAAGGGCTTCCCAGACGGAATGAATTATGATCCGTATCCGGTTCCTATGACCTAAACCCCGCTTTTGTTCATAATCTAAGGAGGGGGCCTTAAACCCCCTCTTTTTCAAAACTTGATATTATGTTATATTTCAAACTTAGAGCTGGAACCACTTTTTATTATGAACCGACTACGAGGACTAAGATGTTTCCTGAACAGGAAGTAGCTTTTGAGGTAATGCCTGTAACCCCTGACTTTAGAGATAAAGTAAGACAGGGAATTATTATTCGTTGTGAAGGTCCAAAAGAAGAGGCCCCAGTAGAAGCTCCTAAAGTAGAAGCCCCCAAAGTAGGTCCTACTCGGAGGGAAAAACTTCTGGGAATGTCCCGTAAGGAAATCCTTAAAGAATTTGCTTGGATGGAGGAAGGTGATCTAGCTACGGCTAGTAAACACAATAAGGAGAAGATGTTAGATTACCTCCTGAAAATTGAACCTGAATACAAGGAGGACTAATGGTACGGGCGATTGTTGCATACCAATTTGATGCTGGCAATCCCGCTCTGGTTACTTTAAGGGACATATCTTCCTATAATTCGGACTCCAGGACGTGGAATTGGCAGCTGTTATTAAACGGAGTTGAGAAAGCAACCCACACTACAGCAGAGTGGGAGTTGGACTTTTCTACTGTGGCTCCCCCATTAATAACCGGTAAGTATGAGGTGAAGTTAACAGTCACCGAAACTCCCGAAACCGATACCACTACTATTCCATTTATTTATGATACGGATACTGGAGGACTTTCCAACTTTGCAGCGATATACGACCAAGTATTAGCTATCCTGAATGCTGCAATTACTTTCACCACTGACGAATACCATTTTCATCGAAACAAATGGCAGACTACCTTATGGCATTCTGCTGGAGTTGATGAGAAGGACATCCATAATGAAACTGCTTGGCCTAATGCTTACAACACGTTAATAGCTTACCTCGTAACGAGGGGGCTAATTAAAGCGGGAGCAACAAGAGAATTAGGCAAAATAAGCACCGGAGACGGCTCAGTCAAGCGAGTAGAAACGGGTCCTGTAAATACAGATTGGTTTAATCCAGGTACTGTATGGAAAGACTTATTCGCAGAAGGAGGGTTATGGGAAACATTAATGGAAGCAATATGCGGCCTTGCCCAGAACCTTAATCTATGGATATTAGGTTGCCCTGAAGAACCTTTCCCAATCGCTCCTATGGTATTTGATACAGGCTATCTGGGATATTTTAATTCTGAAGGTTATTTATTTATCTGGCCTCAATTCTCTATATCATGAGCGGAGTAATGACTCCCAGTCTATGGGCTAAATATGAACGGGCAGTAAATGCTTATTCAGATACTGTATCTTTACAAACTGTACTTTGGAAGAGAATGGTTGCTAGGATTGATAGGTGGCAGGAGGGTATTAAACAGTTCGAAGATATTACTTTTAAGACATTAGTTGCTTACAATACGTTCCGTACCTGGCCCGTAGATTCAAGGACCGATACAGGGATTATAGATAAGGAATATATGCATCTCTATCTGAACAAAGCTCAGATGGAACGGGAAGGTCACTTAACCCCCGAGGGACAACTTAACTTTAATCCTGGCTATGATAGGTTCTGGATTAACGGTTTAGAATATGAACCTGCAGGGGACACAGGTACCGGCCAAGCAGAAGATAATCCTTTATATATAATCCTTATCCTGGAAAGGGAAGTAACCCCTACAGGAGTCGACTCCAGAACCTAATGGCCACATACGGAAAACCGATATCAGCTTCACGACGTAGTGAACTTACCCCTATACGGGATCCCAGTACCAGTATACAGGTACAACCTGTGGGCTCAGGGTGGAAAAAACTTCCCGCCCTGTTTCGGTATATATCCAGTAAGGATGGACAAGCTATTAAAAGGGACATTGCGAAGGCTGTAAGGGATTTCGCAGAAGAATATAAAAAAGCCTTGATAAGAGGCCTAGCCTCGGAAGGTAAAGCAATAGGGGCCTCCTGGCCTTCCCACCAACCCAAGTATGCAAGGTGGAGAAAAAGAAAGGGAGCCAAAGGGGGTATCGGAGTATTTACCGGATTATACCTTCAGGCTCTTGGGAATATGAAGGTGGTCCAGAAAAAATATATGATCTCCTTAACTTTTCAACGAGGAGACCTAAACCGAAAGGCTTGGAAAAAGGGTTTATCATTAGGCCAATACTCAATGGTATTTGAGTACGGGTCATCTAAAAGGAACATTGCAGCCCGCCCCCTATGGCAGGATGCTTATCGTCATATAGGGGGTAACCAAAGGGTTGTAAGGAAAGTGATGGGCGGAGTAGGCCGAAGATTAAATAAAATGGGAATAAAGGTAAGACAATCACAATGATAGGTTTAAGTAACATCCAAGAACGCATCGAGAGGTCCTTCTATGAGGCCTTAAGACTCCGGGCTGTGCACGAGGGATTTACTCCTGACATTACCACCTATTCACAAGACCAAGCTGGGTACGACCAATATAAAATAGACCTAAACGCTATCTATACTGCTGGGGGGTTTGCGGTCGAACTCTTTGGAGTTAGTAACCCTCAAGACAAAGGTTACAAGAAATTACCCAGGCTAGTATTCTCTACGGAGTCTTTTATGCCTGGAGAGTATGGGATAGAAACTACGGAGTGGAACGAGTATCAGCCAAATACTGATACCTACCAAGCCAAGAGGACCTCCCAGGCTATCACTCATCAAATGTTCATGTCCTGTTATGCTGTAGCTGATACAGTAAATGAGATGAGGACTTTGGTTGCAATGGTAAACTCCACTCTTCCCTTGAGGGGCCAACTTAAGTATGCCGATGACCCAGATAACAATTTCTTTGTTGAGATGGTTGATTTTGTAGACTTAGATGACCCGACCAATGGGATAATGGAAAAAGTATACCGTTTTAGGATACCTGACATAATATGGACAGATGATATCCTGGAAGATACTTGGGTACCTATCCATTATATAAATATGAACATCCTTATTGCTAAGCATCTGGGGATAGGGGTATGGATTCCGGAATCTCCTTATGTTGGTTTGATGACAAAGGACGGAATACTTCTGCAGACAAATAAAGATCAATTAATCCTTGTTAAACTTTAACACTTAAATCATGGCTAAGAATACAGCAAAAGTCACAGTAAATGTGATAAACAATGCTCAGTCCACTTCTACTCCCCCTTTGGGGATTATGTTTGTGGCAGGAGCCACTGAGAAAGGAATTATCAATGATCCAAAAGACATTATCACAAGTTGGAGTCAGTTCAACCGGTTGTATGGTGATCTTCTGGATACCGATGATTTCCCTCTCCATTGCAAGCAAGCCTTGCAAACGGGTGCCCAGTTAAGGGTATCTAAGGCCGCAGGTGCAGCAGCTGCCCAGGCAACCACCTCAGTTACAGGTTTCTTTACCTTGACCTCTAAGGGGTCCGGAATTTATTACAACACAAACCTGAAGATTGACATTACTGACAACACTACGAATTTTGACCTGCTTGTCTATGACACAAGCTCAGGCCAACAAGAACTCTACGAGGGTTTGGTTGCTGATGCAAATAATGAATATATGCAGGAAGTTATTAACGGGTCTCTCTTGGTTGATGTATCTTATCTAAGTTACACAACAGGTCAGCCTGGTACTTCTGCTGCCCAAGCCTTTACGGGGGGAGCTGATGCTACTCCTCTGGTTACCGATTACACTTCAGCTCTTAACGCTTTTGATAATTATGATGATTCATTCATCGTATCAGTACCTGGTCAGGATGAAACTTCCCTCGCTACCTTATACACGGTAGGTAAAGCGTATGCGGAAAAAAGAAAAGATGTAGTATACCTGCAACACCTGGATAACGACAACAAAACTCAGGCCCAGATCGTAGCTGAGTTAGGAGGCTTTACTTCTTCGAAATTCGCATGTGTAATAGGGGGTGGCGTTACTATCCCTAATCCTTATCCAGGAGGTACCAATCCTGTTTATGACATGCATTCCACAGGAACTCTTTTGGGAACTATCGCTAGAGCCCATGTTACCTATGGTCCTTGGTACTCCCCATCAGGTTATATACGAGGGGTATTAGAAGGAACTTCTGGGGTTGTTAATAACTTTGGATCTCCTGCTGCTACAGCGGACCGTAACATCATTGCAAATGCTGGTGGGTCTATGGCAGTAGTTAAATCCCAAACTGTTATGCAGTGGGATATGTATACAATGGATCTCGGCAATAGCCCAGAGAAGTTCTTTAGCATCATTATGCTGGAACTCTTTATGGTTGATACTCTTACTCCTGCTTTGGAATTCTTCCTCGGAGCCCCTAACACCTTTGGTACTTGGAAACAGATTTACAATACTGTTAGTCCTTTCCTCGAGAGTTTACTGGATGCGAATGCAGTTTATTCTTACAAATGGAGCGGTGACCAAAATGCAACCTCTTTGGAGGAACTACAAATTAACGACCCAACAGAAGTCGGTCAAGGTATCTACAGAGTTCAACTTCAAATCAAGGCTGTTGTACCTATCGTAGATATTATCCTTAACATTGTCCTCACAGAGAACTCCGTAGAGTTTGAGTAAGCCAAGATATTTATTCATCATTTAATCACATATAATTATGGCAACGATATTAAATCCCCGTAAGAAATTTCATTTTGAAGTTGTCTTTCCCCTGGTTACTGAGGCCGACTTACCGAAGTTCTCAGTACAGATGATCACCATTGGCGACAATGAGGTCGAGGTTGTGGAACACGGGTACGGTAATACAGTTCTTAAGACTGCCGGGCTGGTTAAACCAGCGAACGTTACATTGGACAGGATTATGCCTGCGGGCGTGGACCTGGTTAGTGCTGCATACGGTAATTACTTTTGGGAGTGGCAGAAGCTTGCGCAGAATGCCCTCGTAGGAAGTGGGGGGAACCCTACCGACTATAAAAAGGTAATGGAGATCCGAGAACTTGCAAATGACGGTACCTCTATCCTCAACACTTGGTTCCTTGTAGGAGCCTGGCCTTCTATGATTAATGGAAGAGAATTTGATAGAACTGCTTCCGAAAATACAGTTGAGTCTGTAGAATTGGCAGTAGACTTTATCAGCCTCGACATTGATCCTGGAACGTTAGCTGAGTTTGGCATCGTCGTAGGGGCAGGATAAAACCCTTAAATAATAGCATATGAAGCAGAAAGAATTGACCTCCCCCTCGGGGTCGAGGTTTGTTATTAGAGAACGAACAGGTGCAGATGACGATAAGATCTCTCGTGCAAATGTTGACGATGTAAAACTTGTTAACACTTACGTGTCAGATGTTATCGTTGAAGGCCCTGGCGGTAAAAGGATGTCCCCAGAGGATATCAAACAACTACGGTTACGAGACAAGTACTTTTTAGTAATTGCTTCTCGTATCCATAGCTTAGGCCCTATCTTATATTTTTCATATAATTGGGGCGCTAACATGCCTGACCAGGAATATGAAGTAGACCTAACAACTTTTGTTTGGGATTACTCCAAAGAGTTCCCCGAATTGGGGCATTCCGAATATTCCGAGGACCGATTCAGACCCTATAACGAAGACGTATTAGAGTTTGAATTAAGTACAGGGCAAAAGGTTGCCTTTGAATACATGACTGGGGTAGGAGAGTCTTATTTAATAAAGCTCCCTCCGTCTTCCCAGACTGCGAATAAGGAACTAATTGCTCGGAAAATAAAGGTGCATGATGGGACTAATTGGAAAGAAGTAATGAACTTTGGTGTTTTCTCTGCCCGAGAAATGGTAGAGATAAGAGCTAAGGTAGAGTCTTTGGACCCACAAGATCAAGGTATGATCACGATACAAAGTCCGATGGACGGAAGTACTCAGGAAGTACCTTTATTGGGGATAAAGGATTTTTTCTATCCGGTAAAAATATAGAAGAGGAATTCTTCTTTGTGTCCCAGTTTGAGTTACACTTTACGTGGACTGAGTTTAGGAACATGCCCCTTTCCACTCGCAACAAATTCCTAAAGTTGGCTATGGATGCCAACGAAGAGCAGCGAAAAGAAATAAGAAAACTTAAAAAACACTAATATGCTTTTAGGCGGTACGGGGGGTGGAAACATAAACCTCGGATTTAGATTTTATCTGGACGACCAATTCTCTGGTCCCGCAGCCAATGTCAAAAACACATTGAGCGGGATCCGAGGAGAGTTCGGTTTATACAGGCAGAATCTTGCTGCTGCCCGAAATTCCCTGTTAGCAATAGGAACTGCTGCTGTTGGAGTAGCTGCTGGTATGACCACTGCTGCCATTGCAGGAGCCCAATTCCTATATACTATGCAGGGCGTGTTAGCGATTAGTGAAGCGACCTCTGATGAGTTTGAGAATTTAACGACCAAAGCAATTAAAATAGGTCGAGAGACTATCTTTACTCCATCGCAGGTAGCTTCAGGTATGAGGTTTATGGCAATGGCTGGACAAACTGCAAAGCAGATTGATGCCACTTCAGAAGCCGTAACCCACCTTGCTGCTGCAACCATGACTCCTATCGGGGGTAAAATGGGAGCGGCAGATATTTTGACAAACGCTCTAAAGGCCTTTGGGTTAGAGGCTGAACAATCCGCACTTATGTCGGATCTATTAACCCACGCTGTAACCTCTGCAAATGTTTCCTTAATTGATGTAGGTAATTCAATTAGGTATGTTGCTTCTACTTCAAAGAACCTTAACATTCCTATACAGGATACGATAGGGTTCTTAATGACGTTAGGTAATGCCGGTATCCAATCTTCGATGGCAGGTACTGCCCTGGAGAACATGTACCGATATTTAGCCATGTCATTATCTGACTTCGCCACGAAGAGGCAACAAACCGCTTGGCAAACTATCGGACTTAGTAAACGGGATGTGATGACTGCCAGTGGGCAATTTAGACCTATGGTAGAAGTCCTCTCCCTAATCAACGATAGGGTCTCGAAGCTAGGAGCAGTAAAGAGACAGAACATCCTGAAGGAAATATTTGGGGTTAGGGGGCAACGTGCAGCCGGTACAATTTTAAGGAACCTCGACCAGGCAGGAGGTTTTATTGAACAACTACACTCCGGAGCCATCAAAGGAACAGCGGAACGGAAAAGCAGCCTTATGATGGAAACCTTAGAAGGTTCCTTAAATCGGTTAGCTTCTGCTTGGGAAGGTATGCAGTCGATGTTGGCTAAAGGATTATTTGGAAAAACTTTGGTATTCATAATAGAGAGTTTAGCCACTGCGATTACATGGTTAAGCAATGCTCTAAACACCACCTTTGGCGGGATCCTTGCTGCCGGGATTGCTTCCATGACTGCTATGCTTGGTATTACCCTATTACTAAAAGGGGGAGTAATAGGCTTAGCCTATGCCTACAATACCTTAAGTATAAGCCTTGCTCGTATGACTAAGGCCTCGAATATAGCCATGTTCTCTATGGGGCTTGGTGGAGGCCCAGGTGCCAAGATGGCGGCATCAAGGGCGAAGCACGCAGGCCTAATACATACCCGAGCTATGGGGCAGCACTCACTAGGTCCTAAGCCTACTACAGCTCCTGCTGGGAGCACTATGTTTATGGGCAAAGGTGGGAGACAATTTATCCGACATCCAGGAGGAGGAGTTAAAAGAGTTCCAAAAGGATCCGGTATGGTATCCTCCCTTAAGAGATCTCCGAGTATCGCTAAGAAATTACCTATGCTCATTCGGGGCATAGGAGGGGTAGCTAAAGGGTTATTTGCATTCCTCGGAGGTTGGCCTATGGTAGTCTTCGCAGGTATCTTCTTCCTACTCCCACCTCTTATCAATTGGTTATCTAACCTCACTAATGCCACTAAGGAGAATACAGATGTCATGAGACAGGGCCAAAGATTAGCCAGTGGAGAGTTATTAAAACTCGTAGAAGACCTTACAGGGAAAGAGATGATGCAAAGGTTACGGGATAACATGGCTAGCAGAATGGCTTCAGACCCCACCTTATATGAGTATTTCAAGAAGGCCCTAGATGAAAGCGATATGAAAGTTATACTGGAAACCATAGCCTTCCAAGGAGATCCAAGTAGGGCTGGTACTATAGTAATCCCACCGGAAGAGGGTAAACGAACTGATAACACTCAAGCACAATAATGGACTATAAAACATTTGTACCCCAAGCAACCGCAAGTGATTGGCAAAGAAGATTATCCAATCCCATAATTGCCCAGGCAATGATTGGGGGAGGAGCATTCTATCAACTCTTTAGGCAGTGGGGAGCCTTACGGGGCCAGAAGCGAAGTCTAGATTATAGCTTTGACCAGTCCGATGTCCCCGTTAAAAAGGTTGCACCTAATCCGGCTATTGATGACTTTTTTAGAGGCAATACCATAAAGAGTATTCGTATCCTAATAGCTGACCCCAATTACTATCCGCCCGGTAAAACTCCGTTCGATCCCATAAGTCCTTACATAAAACTGGATTTTATCCCTGAAAAGATTGATGTTACTACCGCGGGTAAATTCAATAACCTTAATATCATAGGGTTAAACTTCCCAAGGTTTCATTGGTCCGGTGGCAATAGTGTAGTAAGATTCACTATCGACTGGTTTGATTTTATGAACCACAAGGATCGTGTAGAAAAGAAATGTCTAAAACTTCAAGCTCTCACTCGAGCCGATGGTTGGAGGAAAGGCCCTCCCACAGTATACATAAACTGGGGAGATGGTGAATTATTCAAAGACCAAGAATTCCTAGTCCAGAGTGCTAATTACGAGATGAGTCACTTCCTCCCATACAGGTCTGAGCCCATTAGATACTCTGGCCAAGGAGGTTATGCAAATGCACATACCCCTAATGGTTTACTTCCACTGCAGGCTAAGCAAGATATAGTCCTACTTCGAGTAGGGCCTCAATTAACTCACAAGCAATTAATAGAGAATACGAAATGATATACTCCACATATTATACAGTCACTTTCCAGGATAATAGTTCTGCGCTCTATTCAAACTTTGAATATGGGTTAGAGAAGATTACTCCCTATGAACAGCATATAGTAAAGGATGGAGAAACCCTATTTTCAATTGCAAACTTTCACTACCAAGATACCAAGCGATGGGTACTTTTGGCTGAGTTTAACCTCTTAGAGGATCCCCTAAGCTTAGTCCCTGGCTCTATCTTAAAAATCCCAGAATATGTCTTCAGCTAGGGTCCCCATAGTAAGAGTCTACATGGCTGTGATAGATAAGTCTAAGCAGACTAAGGATGAGGCTGTAGAGATGAAGTTTAAGGGTAAAAACCTGGCTGACTCTGCTCTTGTGTCGTTTAAGTACACATACTCAGAAACTAAGAGAGACGAGGCTACCTTAATCCTGGGCTTTAGTAACCTAAACCTAGATATATCTAACCTACGGCCGGGTACTAGCCTATGGCTGAGGTGGGGGTACATAGGCAACATGGGGAACTGGGCTTTGGTAACCATAGACAAGACCCATGTAAACTATGCCCAAGGCGGGTACCGAGTACAATTGGATATGATATCATACGCTGAGTTCCAGGCTAAGGGGATAACCTCTACTGGGGATGGGTTTGATTATATTGAACGCTGGGGAAGGAAGTTAAAAGAAGAGGGAATTACATTACGATGGGTTGCTCCATTACCTGGTGGTTTCTCCTTTAAGGTATTCTATAATGAAGTTCGAGCCCCCGCCTTTGCAGAGTGGGGACATGAAAATACAAGTGTTCAGTTAGAAGCTAATGGAGTCGATGTAGATTTTAACCAGAAGGTAGAAAAAGAAGAGACTCCAGACAACTCTTTAAAGCCTGATGATGGTCCCGTTTACAAGAGTAAACCTTATGATGAACCCTTTGTTATTCCAGGTAAGACCTACCACCCATATGATAAGTGGGTAGAGTTAGATGCTGAAGCTACTGCTGATAACCTGATGGGCCACCCCGATAAAATTCTCAATTTCTACGCATCGTGGTTAAAGGAGTATGGTTATGCACTTGAAGCAAGGAATGATAAATTAGTAGTTAAAGTTCCTGATAGGGAGTCTGCTCCCATATACTTCTACACAGTAGGCCATAATATTATCACCTATAAAATCGAAGAAAATGATAAGAAGTCCCAAACACAGACTTCTGTTAAAATGAAATTTGACCCAGATACTAAAACAGTTTCTACGGAGTACACTTCTACCTC
>Ga0114922_10005357_pt1 | contig 11840 bp, 10 predicted proteins | sample AartaG_FD_100975 | JGI IMG/M metagenome (GOLD analysis project Ga0114922, IMG submission 100975) | Deep subsurface microbial communities from Aarhus Bay to uncover new lineages of life (NeLLi) - Aarhus_00045 metaG | ecosystem: Environmental > Aquatic > Marine > Oceanic > Sediment | place...
CCATAAGAAAAATATTCCAACCATCGCGAACGCGTTGATCATTCCAAAGAAGATAAATCCGGCGGTAACTGGCACAGCAATTGGAAGGCGGCTGAGCCAAAAACTAATGGTTGATAAACCGTTCGTTACCCCCATTACAATTTCCGAAATCATCGTAAACCCGTTTGCAAACATTTGCATGAAAGATCCGCTTAAGAGCATATAGATGACCGAACTAGCGAAAGCAAGTAATATCAATCCGAATAGAGTCAAGCGATAGCGCCGCACCTTTTCGATCCGGCATTTCTTGATAATTGTTATCTGCCAACGCTCCATGAACCCCGGCGCAGGGATTTGCGTCGTGGATTGTGCAATCAATTGCTTGCTGTCGATCCAACTTCTACGGAGTACGCGGCAGCTTTCACAGACCTCGAGGTGTGCATCTAATTCCTGCTGCAGTGTATCTGTGAGGGGTGCTTCATCGAGGATCCAACTTTCATATTGTTTGTGTTTCATGGTGCCTTCCTTCCATCGTTAAATTGCTTTGCGTTTCTGACCACTGCGTTGCCATGTGTTTCCTAGCCCGATGCAGCCGACTTTTTACAGCGCTTTTGGATATTGAAAGCGCCTGGCAAATTTCATTTTCAGAGTACTCATGCCAGTAGCGGAGGATCAATACTGCCCTGTCATTTTCACTCAATTGAGCCAACTGATGCTGAACCTTATCAGAGAATTCTACATTTACTAGAGAAGATTCTGGGCTTGGACTCGGGTCCTCGGCAGTGAATTCGATAATCTCATTCAGATCCATGGTTGGCAGCCGTTTGCGGCGCTGCTGATCGATGCAGTAGTGTGCAGCGATAGACAGCAACCAGGTGGCAAAGGGGCGTTTTAGGTCATAGCGGTGCAGGTTCTTATACGCGCGCCAGAATGATTCTTGCGCCGCATCTTCCGCTGCCTGCGGTGTGCCAAGCATCCGGTAGCATAAGTTATAGACCGGATTCTGGTATGTCTCTACGATCTGAGCGAATGCGTCTTGATCACCTTTCTGAGCGAGCTTGATGCATTCGGCATCAGCCATTTGCGCGAGTTGCTCTGTCATTGTTTTCTAAGCTTATATACGGTAAGTTCATAAAAAGGTTTCACGAGCTGATAGGATTATTTGGTATTCTATTATACATATTTCATGTATAGTTCGTTTTATACGTTGTAGAAGGAAAACAATTAATGTGGTTAGATAAATTAAAAACCAATCCGCTTGAACTAATGCTTAGTACTGGGAATCCAACCCTTTTGTTCTTCATCGAACGCGATCTTTTAGATAAGATTTCAGAACCTGTACAGACCCTCTGGGAGCAACATGAACCAACCCGCTTGATCGCGAAACAGGGGATGAATGGATCATGGCGCTACCGAGGGAAGCGGCCTGGCGATCAGTTTGGACAAAATTATGAATTACTTGAAACCTGGCGGAACCTGCGTGTTCTTGTGGAAATGTATGGATTTAACCGCCATCATCCTGATATCGAAAAAGCGGCTGAATATATTTTTTCTTGCCAGACGGAAGAAGGAGATATCCGCGGTATTCTTTCCAACCAATATACACCCTATTATATGGGTGCGATCATGGAATTATTGATCAAAATTGGCTATGAAAAGGATAACAGAATTCTCAAGGGATTCGATTGGCTGTTGAAAATGCGCCAGAATGAGGGTGGTTGGATCATTCCGATGATGACGTTCAAAATGCAGGAATTTAATTCTATTTGTACTCTAGCACCTTTTCCACCCAAAAAAGATCTACCTTTCTCACATATGGCCACAGGGATGGTTATTCGCGCATTCGCTGTCCACCCGCAATACAGGAAATCTCAACCAGCAATTCAGACAGGTGAGTTGTTGAAGGATCGATTTTTTCAGGAAGACATATATACTTCGCGTAAATCTGTGGATTACTGGTATAAATTCCAATTCCCTTTCTGGTGGACAGATTTATTGACAGTGATGGACTCACTCATGCGAATGGAATTTCCCGGGGATGATCCAGGTATCCAAAAAGGATTAGATTGGTTTATTCAACACCAAGATAAAGATGGGGGCTGGAAATCTACTTATGGGAAGGTAAAGAATTCAGATTCGGATTTGTGGGTCACCTATGCGGTGGCCCGTGTGCTCAAGTTTTTTCTGAAATAAAATCTGTCTAACTGCATTGATTGGCCCTACCAGAGACTTTGAAACAGTCGATACTTGACCTTCTGTGTATATTCCAGGTACCCATCCAGTTCAGCGATCAACGTTTTTTCTTCAAGGATGATGCGGATAATAAAACCAACAACGATGCACACAAAGGGAATAAAACCATAAACTGAATCTAGAACCAAAGGTGTTCCCAGAAAAAATATGATTCCGGAGAGATAACCAGGATGGCGAATATACTGGTAGGGACCACTAGTGATAACTGTTTGTCCGCGGTCATCCTGAATTCGAACCACGCTTGAAAAATAGTTATTCTCAGCCATTGCCCATGTGGCGAGTACGCCAGATAGTATGATTAGAATCCCTCCGGGAATGATCCACCCATTTCCAAGAGAAGACCAGCTGTTCTTTTTATCAAGACCGGCAATTATGATCGATGAATATGAGATAAGGCCATAAACGCGAATCCAAATTAGGTCCCATTTCTTGGTATTCTCTCTCAGATTTCCACGTTCATTATAGAGGGAAGGATTGACCCGGACGACGAATATGTAAACCAGCACGCTTGTTAGGGTGGCTAAAGCGCCATATATCCAGATGTTTATCCACGTCCATGTTCCCGAGGTCGAGACCAAAATGAATACAATGATAACGCGGGTAAGATATTCCTTGATAAGCGCTGACTTTCCATATTTATCTAATGATTGGTTGTCAGGATTATTAATGCGGTCCTTCTCCATCCAATAACTCTACCATACACCGGGTATCAGCCTGTATTTTGTCTGATTTGAAAATAGGTCATACCCTTCTAGTTCACTCAAAAGCGTTTTGTCCTCAAAATGCGTCCGCAGAACCAGCAAAGCGGATATGATCCCTGCCGGTATAAATCCCCACAAAGATGACAAAGCCAATGGAGTGGCAAGCGTAAATAAAATATAACCGACATAACCGGGATGGCGTACAAGGCGATACGGCCCTTGCTGTGCCACAATTTGCCCGCGATCTTTCTGGATGCGTACCAGGGTTGAGAAAAATGGATTGGATGCCATTGCCCAGGAGAAAAGGAGCTGCCCGCCCGCAATTAGGAATAGGCCGGTGATTTGAAGGGTCAAGGGAAAATCAGGTGACCAGGTGAATCGCTTATCCAATCCGATGATTACCAGCAATGATAAATTGAAAGGCAATATTACTGCCGTGATGATCTTGTCCCATTTTTTAACTCCCTGTTTTGGTTTACCACGCTCAGCCATCAATTCCGGTTTATCACGGAGAAAATAATACCGATTGAGAAGAAATATGGCTATATATTCTGCCTGGAGCACCCAAGCCATTGGCCAAACCAATGTGCCGGCTGAGGTGAAGAGCAGCGCGGCTTGAATGAGAAAGGTAAGCAATACCTGAATTATTCTACGGCGAACTGCGGGCTGATCCTTGAAAGTAGTTTCTGTGTTCTTTGTGTATGCCATAATTTATACTCCCGAAATACCTCATTAATATTAGTATATACTAACTCACAAAGATATGCAATTGGTCAGTAATCCCATCTTGGGATAGATATGCATGTATCTAACAAAAAATGGTATTACTCCAATTGTCAGGTGTAGTTTGGTTAAGAAATCTGAGTCAGTGTCGGATATTTGGGAAGAATAGCCTTGTTTTTTTCCGATCTGACAAATAAGGCTACCGAAACGAAGTACGAGGTTAAATTCCTCTACCATGACCATAAGGAGTTTGAGCAATAGACAGGGAAGGAAAACCGCCAGGATATTGATCTCCTATGACATCAAATGGTCAATACGCTCAATACCGCAGTCGATCGCAAGATCAACCGCGGTTTGAAATTCATCCACAGAGGTGCGGCGGAATAGTTTTGGGAATTGATGGGCATGATATTCTGGGAGGTACTGGTCCATTATGTTGACGTAAGTATTGGTTGAGATATCTCGAGCAAGATATGCCATCACACCTTTTGTGCCGGAGATATTATGAGGAAGTACCAAATGGCGTACCAATAGACCCCGCGCTGCAATACCGTTATTGTCCATTTCCAGATCACCTACCTGGCGGTACATTTCTTTGACCGCTTTTTGGTTGTGATAGGGGTAATCTGGGATAAGTGAATATTTCTTGGCGATCTCCGCATCCGCGTATTTCATATCGGGCATATAGATATCAATAATCCCATCAAGAAGTTCTAACGTGTTTGTTGCATCGTAACCGCCAGTATTGTAAACAAGAGGAAGGCGCAGGCCTTTTTGTGCTGCGATAAGCAGGGCATCCAGTATCTGGGGTATAGCGTGGGTGGGGGAGACGAGGTTGATGTTGTGGCAGCCGCGCGCCTGCAGATCGAGCATCATCGCCGAGATCTCATCTGCGCTGACCAGCATGCCGTAAATATTCTGGCTGATATCGGCGTTCTGGCAGAACTGGCAGTGCATATTACATCCGGAAAAGAATATCGTACCGGAGCCGTGCCGACCACGCAGGGGGCGTTCTTCTCCGTGGTGGGGCATATATGAATATACACGTGTGGTGGAACCTGTCTGGCATTCGCCCATTTCCCCCTTTGTACGGTCTACACCGCATTCCCACGGGCATAAAGTGCAGTCAGAGAGTAAACTATGGGCGGATCTAATCCGCTTTTTTAGTTCGCCGGATGCCAGCAGAGTTAAATATGATGGATATTGAATGTTACTCATTCAAAGGGTGAAAAAATACTTGCGTGATTAATTATTCGAATATTATCTCTTCTTTGCCAGCCAGTTTGTCCTTGATACGCTGGATGACAATATCCAGATGTTTTGCTTTATGGACAAAATCAAGGTCATCTGTACGGATGGTCAGTACTGGGCAGATATCGAAAGAATCCATCCAATCATCGTAATAGGATTCAAGCAGGGAAAGGTATTCAGCTGAAATACCGGATTCAATATCACGCCCGCGCTTATGGATGCGTGCCATGAGTGCATCCACGGGACAGCGCAGGTAGATGAGCATGGAAGGTTTGGGTAGGGTGGGAATAAGCAGATTGAATACACTTTGATATGTGTGATAATCCAATTCTGACAAATTGCCCAAGTGGTTCAGTGCGCGGCAGAAGATATAAGCATCCTCATAGATGCTGCGGTCGATAACAGCAGACCGTGGATCAGCCGCCATTTCCTGATGCTGTTTAGAGCGGTGACCGAGGAAGAATACTTGCAGATGGAAGGACCAGGTTTTCATGTCCTTGTAGAAATTGGGCAGGTAGGGGTTGTCGGCAACTGATTCATAGGCGGTATGCCAGCCGAGCCGTTCTCCAATGCGTTCAGTAAGTGAGGTTTTTCCGGAACCGATGTTTCCGGCCACTAATATGAGATGTTTAGGCATGTTCAATCCCTCGCAAGATTTTCATTAATTATATGACAGACAGAGTTGAGGAGTTTGTTATTGATCCGAACTGATGAGGAAACGGGAGCCATGATCTAGTTGATGTAGGTTGTGATACATAAGACGACCTTATTTATTTTATTGGCTGATAGGGATGGTGTTATCTGTCCACTGAGAGCTTGCCTGGCGGTAGATATCGTGAGGTGGTTTGGCAAGGTACCCTGACGCCAACACATTAGTAAGTGATACTTTAAACGCTGCACTTAACACTCACTATACCCGCAACTATAGCACTTACGGCAGCCCTCCTCGTTCACCAGCGCAGCCTGGCCACATTCGGGGCACATGTCGCCGATCTGCATAGGGGACATTTCGCGCTTTTTCGGCCAATCCACCTGTTCGCTAAGGTTCGCAGGGATGGGTTTATCGCCTTCCATGAGCTGGTCAACGGAGGGTGTTCCCCCCTGCGAAAGGCGTTCGGCGCGGCTTTCGATATATTCCGCCAGCACCTGTGCCAGCCCGTCTGGCAAAGAGCGCACGCGGTTGAGACCGAATCCCATCGGGCGCCCACCGCCCAATCCGGACATCTGGCGCCACACTTCCTGAAGGCGCTCGGAGGGTTCCACAGGAGAGGAGAGGCGCAGGATGTAAGAAATCAAACGGCCGATGGCTTCGCCGTCAGCAGCCACATCAGAACCGGCTTTCGCTGTATTGATGAAGACTTCGAAGGGTTGGGAGTAGCCGTTCTCATTGACCGTGACGAAGGTCTTTCCGACCGGTGTCTGCACGCCAAAGGTAAATCCCGGCAGGTAGCGCGGACGCGGTTTTTTGGTGCGGTTGAGGAACATCGGTTCAAGCACGTCGGATTCCTTGATCCAGATGGGGGTGCGCGTTTCCGGCGCGGAGGGTGTGACCTTTTCGCGCACATCCTCAGCGGTCTCCGAGTGCGTTTGCAGTACTTCAAATTCTCTAGAACCAGTAACATATACAGTGATACCCTTACAACCCTGCTTCCATGCCTGCAGATACGCGGAGGCAATATCCTCTGCGCGCGCGTCGCGGGGGAAGTTGATCGTCTTGGAGATGGAATTATCCACAAAAGTCTGCATGGCAGCCTGCATGTGGATATGCTCTTCGGCTGTGATGTCCATCGAGACGACGAACACGTGCCTGATCTTCTCTGGAATGTCAGAGATACCCTGACAGGAGCCAGCGAGCATAACGCGCTCAATGATTGACTGACGCTGGGCTTCATTGAGCCCAGCGTTGATGAGGGCTTCCTCAAAGAGAGGTGAGGTGTAGGTCAGTTCGAGGTCCTGCCCATTGTCATTAACATGGCGCGTGTAAGCCAACGCGAAAACGGGTTCACAACCATAGCCCTCACAACCGGCAACTGTACCTGTTGTACCTGTAGGCGCGATGGTGGTTTGAGCGGCGTTGCGCAGGCCGTGCTTCCTGATGCCATCCACAATAGAGTTCCAATCCAGCGCAGGGCGCCCAAATTCGTTCTCGTAAACCTCATGTGCCTGCGAAGGCTGCCACTTTTGATCTTCCGGATCGTAAATGCTGCCGGTGATGGCGGGGAATGCCCCGCGCGTTTTCGCGAGAGTGATGCTTTCCTGCATGGCATGAAAACGGACAAACTCCATGATCTGAGCAGAAAACGCCTGCCCGTCAGGGGATCCATAGCGGATACAGGCATGGAACATGAGGTCAGCTAAGCCCATGATGCCCAAGCCGAGGCGGCGGGCACGCAGGGCGTTTTCTTTTAATTTTGGTACTGCGGGCACATACGCATTAGCATTGACGACATCATCGAGGAAACGGGTTGCCAGGTGAATATCACCCGCCAGTAACTGCCAGTTGACGGTCCCATCTTCCGCGCTGTATTGGGAGAGATTGATCGATCCAAGACAGCAGTTCTCGTATGGACCAAGCCACTGTTCGCCGCAGGGATTGGTGGATTGAAGGCGGTATAGGTGGGGGAGTGGGTTGCCGCGGTTAGCAGCATCGAGGAAAAGCAGCCCCGGTTCGCCGTTGTGGTGCGCCTGGCGTACGATCAGGTTGAAGAGCTCTCTCGCATTTACCGTACGATGAGTGGTGATAGGGATGCCGGCAGCTTCCGCTTCTTCAAGAGTGCCGGAAAATTTCCGGTAGGCGGGATGGTGAACATCAGGAAAACGCAATTCCCAGGGGAATTCGTTCTCGACGGCGCGCATGAAAGCGTCGGTGATACCGACAGAAATGTTGAAGTTGGTAATCGCGTTCTCGTTTGTTTTGCACTGGATGAAGTCTTCAATATCAGGATGATCCACACGCAGAACGGCCATGTTCGCGCCGCGGCGTGTACCTCCCTGGGCGATTTCACCGAAGGCGTTGTCATACACACGCAGGAACCCAATTGGGCCGGTAGCCTCTCCGGAGGATGCTTTCACGATTGCACCGCTGGGGCGCAGGGAGGAAAATGAGAAGCCGTTCCCACCGCCGGTCTGTTGGATTAAGGCCGCGTCGCGCAGAGTTTGAAAGATGCCATCCGAACGGCGGCCCATATCATCTGAGATGGGTAAGACAAAGCATGCTGCCAACTGCCCGAGGGGGGTACCTGCGCCTGTGAATGTGGGAGAATTGGGGAAGAACCGTTTAGCGGCAAGCAGTCGGTAGAAATCGGAGGCACGCTCTTCGACATCTTCGCCCCAAATCTCCTCAACTTTCGCCACATGGTAAGCTACTCGCCAGAACATCTCTTCGGGAGTTTCAACAAGTTCACCGCTATCCCCTTTGCGGATGTAGCGGCGGGTGAGCACTTGATAAGAATTCTCACTCAACTCCACCTGAGGAAGTTCTTCAGGCATGGGTGGTGTGGAAAGCAAATTTTTAGGAGTGGGCGGTTGCGGGTGAGCCATGATGATTATCCTTCAGCAATGAGCAGTCGGTTAATTTCATCCAAGATATCATTGAGATTGTTCAAAGGCAGGTATACGATTGCGTAGCGGATGTACGCGATCTTATCCAAATCGTGAAGACCATTAATAACAAGATCTCCAATGATGCGGGAAGGGATCTCCAATTTGGTCATCTTCTGTAATTTGGATTCTACTTCCCCGGCTAACCGTTCAATTTCAGCAGCAGGTACAGGGCGTTTGGCGCAGGCGATGCGGATCCCACGGATTAACTTATTCCTATTGAATTCTTCGCGCATATTATCTTTTTTAATGATCAGGGGAGTAGAGAGGATCGCCCGTTCATAGGTGGAAAAGCGCTGATTGCAGTCCTCGCATTCCCGTCTGCGGCGGATGCCTCCTTTGGAATCGTGAGTGGTATCAATTACCTTTGTATTTTCACTTTCACAGTGTGGACAGCGCATCTCTTCCTCCAAATTGGTAATCAAAACCCTTTCCCTAAACTGGCTGCTGTGCTGTGCAGGATTTTGAATAAAAACCCCCAGATATGGGGGGGTAGCAGACGATTGTGGCTTTATGTGTGCACCAGTATAGCACAGTGGAATTTTCTCTACAAGTAATTTAATGGGAAAATTCTTAAAGAAAGGGAAATTTTAATATTAGGGGAGAGATGCGGCGGGGTATAGGCAGGCAGAGATACCCATACCCCGCACTTAAGGAGAAAACTGGAGGGTCACAGATTATTCCTGGATTCTATTTCGCAGATACGCAGGTATTTCGACCTCATCTTTATTGTAGACCTGTGAGCCGATTTCCGCGAAATCGCGCCTTACGGGGTTCTCCTTGTTTTCTTTCTTACTTGATACACCAGCTGCTTTATTCATGGTATCAGTAAAGCGGGTACGCTGCATGCGCGTGCGCATGCTGGTTGAATCAAAACCAGTCGCAATGACTGTCAGGCGGATCTCATCACTGAGTTCTGGATTGATGACTGCACCGAAGATAAGATTAACATCCGGATGGGCTGTTTCCTTGATAATGGCTGCGGCGTCATTGACTTCCATGAGAGTGAGGGAGTCACCGCCGGAAACATTAAAGAGAATGCCCCGCGCTCCGTCAATGGTGATATCGAGCAGTTCGCTGGAGATAGCCATTTCAGCGGCTTTGCGTGCGCGGTCCTCGCCAGAGGCGCGTCCAACAGCCATAAGAGCGGCGCCGCCTTCAGACATAATCGTGCGTACATCCGCGAAATCGAGGTTGATAAGCCCGGGCACTGTGATGAGTTCAGATATTCCCTGGATGCCCTGCAGGAGGACATCATCCGCAACTTTAAAGGCATCCTGCAGCGAAGAGCGCTTATCGACGATCTGGAGTAGGCGATCATTAGGGATAACGATCAGTGTATCCGCCTGATCTTTCAAGTTCTGGATGCCGAGTTCCGCAGACTGCATGCGGTGTGATCCTTCAAATGTAAATGGGCGTGTAACAACACCGATGGTGAGGGCGTTAACCTCACGTGCGATCTGAGAGATGATCGGAGATGCGCCAGTACCTGTACCGCCGCCCATACCTGCAGTAACGAATACCATATCACTGCCCTTGAGGACGTTGTACAAGTCATCCGCAGACTCCTCTGCGGCTTTTTTTCCAATCTCTGGTATCCCGCCCGCGCCTAATCCGCGCGTGGTCTTATCACCAATACGGACACGAGTTTGCGCTAAGGATTGAGTAAGCGCCTGGCCATCTGTATTGACAGCTATGAACTCGATGCCCTGGATGCCCTCAGAGATCATACGGTTAACGGCATTGCAGCCGCCACCACCGACTCCGACCACTTTGATACGGGCAAATGTTTCTGCTTGCGGTTGTTTGTTGTAATCCATTTTCTCCTCCGTTCTATATCTGCAATTACTGTTCCAATAAAATAATAAATAAGCCCTACGGTAGAAGCCGTTTGGCAAAATCCCTAAATTTTTCCCAAAGATCATTTGGCAGCGGGGGCGCTTTGGATGGTCTGGGTTCAACAGCTTCTTCCATTAGCAGTGCCCAATGGAGCAGTCCGACGCTGGTGGAATACGCAGGTGAATACAATTGATCAACCAGGCCGTAGAGGTTCTCCGGCTGGGCAACACGCACCGGCAAGCCCAGCACTTCAGCGCCTAATTTGCGGATGCCCAGTAGTAGACTACTACCTCCGGTCAGCACAACGCCTGCTGGCATCAAACCGTCATACCCGGAGCGTTTAATCTCTTGTAGGACGAAGCGAAAGATCTCTTCCACGCGAGCTTCAATAATGTAAGCAAGATCGCGGCGGTTCATTTGGACGGGGTTATCCTCGCCAAAGGCACGCACGCTGAACAACTCTTCTGATCCCACCTCGCTTGAGAGCGCATGGCCGTATTTCTTCTTAACTTCTTCCGCCTGGTTCAATGAAAGGCGCAACCCATGGGCGATATCGGATGTGATCAAGCTTCCACCGACAGAAATGACCATCGTGTGCCATACTTCGCTGTTGATATAGATCGCCAGGTCGGTCGTCCCACCACCGATGTCGCATACCAGCACCCCCAATTGCCGTTCGGTTTCTGTGAGCACTACTTCCCCGGAAGCGAGCGGGTTGAGAACAAATTGAAGCACATGTACACCAGCTGCTTCAGTTGCCTGGCGGATGTTCTCTACCGTTGTCTCTGCTGCTGTAATAATGTGTGCTTCCACTTCCAGGCGGTAGCCGTGCATCCCAACTGGCTGGCTGATGCCGTTGTGATCATCTATGCTGAAACCTCGCTGGATCACATGGATCACCTCGCGGTTGTGGGGAATCGCCACGGACTGTGCAGCTTCCAGCGCACGGTGAACATCGGTTTCTCGTACGATACCGCCATTAACGCCTGCTGTACCCTTACTGTTTATGGAAGAGACATGCGAACCTGCGAGACTAACCCAAGCGGACCGGATCTCATACCCGGATGAGCGCTGTGCTTTTTCCACGGAGCGTGCGATTGCTTTGGTTGCATCTTCAAGGCTAATCATCACGCCGCGCTTCATCCCTCGGGATGGTTCAACCCCAACACCCAATATACGGAGTGTGTCATCATCTTCGACTCGGGCAACAAGTGTACAAATCTTCGTTGTACCTATGTCAATACCAACAATCGTTCTATCTTCCATGATCATTCTTCCAGTCTGTAATAGGGCGCGTGTAAGAATTCCACGCTTACTATGCTGGGCTGAATACCCTGCTCTCCTAATTTGCGCACGATGGTTTCGTACATCAGCATTTTGTCATTGATATTTTCCAATTTACTGCCAACAAACACGTCCCAACCGCGTATATCGGTCCAACCGATACCGCGTTTTTCCTGATAGAGAAGCACAGATTCATCCGGCATCCAGGCG
>Ga0114922_10005358_pt1 | contig 11840 bp, 8 predicted proteins | sample AartaG_FD_100975 | JGI IMG/M metagenome (GOLD analysis project Ga0114922, IMG submission 100975) | Deep subsurface microbial communities from Aarhus Bay to uncover new lineages of life (NeLLi) - Aarhus_00045 metaG | ecosystem: Environmental > Aquatic > Marine > Oceanic > Sediment | place: Aarhus...
CGGGTTGCTTTCCACGAGGAGGAAAAAATCCAGGATGACAAGCTTCGAAGCCTCCTGTCCAACAAGAAGGTGTTCGACGGAATCCAGGACAACCTTTTTCACGAACTGTTTTTCACCCCCGTTCTCAAAAACCTGTACCTTCCCCGGTACGGGCGAAACAAGGTGGAGGTCCTTTACGACGGCCTTCGCAGCATCGAAACCGGAGACCTCTCCCTCCAGGACCTGATGATCTCCCTGGAAAACCTCGTGAGGGAGGAGCGGGAATATCGTATCGTCAAGACGGCCATGGACCGCTGGCTGAAAAAGTTCGGCAGGTCCCTGAGGAGCGCCGAGGAGGAAGCCGTGTTCCTCTCGGATGTAAGAAAGATGCTCGTGCCCCGCGGCCTGGTACGCCCGGATGTGCCGGAAACGTTCTTCAGGAAAACCCTGGAAGACCTTAAGATGGAGCGGGTCTATTTCGGATCGGTGCTCCCGAAGGCCATCAAATCCAGGGATTCGGGGATTCGGAGGGAGTTCGTTGATTCGAGTGGAATCGATCTCATGAGGATCGAAGAACTCGAGAAAGAGTTCCAGCAGCAGTACCGGATCGGTGACGAAACCCTGGAGGTGATCCGGAGTGCTTAATACCCAAGGAGGTTCTCCCCAATGCTGATGATGGGTGTCGACGTCGGGTTCGGTTTTACCAAGGCAACGGACGGCGAGTCGTCCGTCCTTTTCAAATCTATCATCGGTGAGCCCCAGCCGAGATCCATGGACGAGAACTTCTTCTCGAGCCAGGGGATCTCCGGTTTTCATCTGACGATTGACGACAGCTCCTACTTCGTGGGCGACCTGGCCGAGTCCGAGTCCAGGGTCCGACAGTTTACCCTGGATCATTCCCAGATGATCGCCCAGCAGTTCAAGGTCCTCGCCCTGGCGGCCATGGCCGGGATCGCTCCGAGCCGCGTCCCGCTCAACGTGGTGACCGGTCTTCCCGTTGGGTACTATATGCAGTACAAGGAGCGCCTCGCGCAGGATCTCACCGGTGAACACACCCTTACTGTCCATGACGGCGGGAAAGGGAAGGAGGTCGTCCTCAACGTTAACCGGGTTCGAACCATCCCCCAGCCTTACGGAAGCCTGGTGGATTTCCTCTTCCGTGAGGACGGGACGCTCCTAAGGGCCGACATGGCCAGGGAAAAGATCGGAGTGGTGGATATCGGGTTCAAAACCACTGATTTCGCAGTGTGCAAGGGGCTCAGACACTCGGAGCGAGGCAGCCGCACAACGGATACGGGGATTGCTAAGGCCTTCCAGTTTATCTCCGAGGCCCTCAGGGAAATGAGCGGGGTTACGGTGGAGATTTACAGACTTTACGAGGCTGTTCGCGAGGGGAGCCTCAAGATCCGCGGGGCTGAATATGATCTTTCCAAAGTCAAGAATGAGGTCTTCGGCCGCTTAGCCACTGCGGTCGCCAGCGACATGGAGAGGATCTGGGCTGACGACTGGGACCTGGACCTGGTCCTCATCACCGGGGGTGGAGGTGAGGCGCTCTACGAGTACCTCAAGCCCCTCGTTCAGGGTGAACTCGCTCTTCTCAAAACCCAGGAAGATCCCCGTATGGGGAACGTGTCGGGTTACGTCAAGTATGGCCGCTATTATTTCGACGGATCAGCGGTGAAAGGGAGCTGATGAGGGGAAAGATCTTCCTTGCGCTGGCGGTTCTTTTTGCCGGTACAGCCGTTCTGGCCCAATTCTGGCCGCCTCCGCTAGCGCCTCCATCGGTAGCGATCCATCCCGCTCCGGGGGTTTACCGTGAACCGGTTGAGGTTTCCTTCTCCTCCGAACAGGGGGCCACGGTGTATTTTTCCTTCGGGCAGGAGCGGGCCATGCCTTATTCGGTCCCTTTGAGGCTGAAACGGGACACCACGGTCCTTTACCATGCCAGGGATCGGTTTGGAAACATCTCCCCGATAAGCGAGGCCAGGTTTGAGATCCACCTCGATACGGACCCTCCACGAACGGCGGCTTCGCCGAGAGGCGGCAAATTCTTTCATCCCGTTTCCGTCCGGCTCCAGACGGAGGAGGATGCCCTGATCTATTTCACCACGGATGGTTCCGATCCGACGGAGAACTCCTCCCGTTACACAGGACCCGTGGCCCTCCGAAAGACCACCTCCGTCCGGTTCTTCGCCGTGGACAAAGCCGGGAACCGGGAAAAGTCCAGGAAGGAGAACTACCGGATCACCCTGGACGCGGACAGGCCCGTTACCCTTGCTGAACCCTCGGGGGGCCTTTTCAATGCCCCGGTCAAGGTGACCCTTTCTTCCCGGAAGGGTAGTACGATCTATTTCACCGACGATGGCAGCCGACCCTCCGACAAATCCCGGAAATTTATCGCTCCTGTCGAGTTCGTTCGCAGCGGCGTCCTCCGGTTTTTTGCCGTGGACAAAGTCGGGAATCAGGAGAAGATGCGGGAGGAGAGTTATGTGATCGACCGTGATCCGCCCTCCGTTCACTCGGAGCCTCCGGGCGGGACCTTTTCCGGAACCGTCACCGTGACCCTCCGGTCAAACGAACGCGGACAGATCTTCTACGGGACGGGGGAAGGGGAAACAGGGATCCCGTCTACGGTGTACACGAAACCGTTCACCCTTTCCGGAAACGCGGATGTCTCCTATTTCGGTGTTGACCAGGCCGGCAACCGGAGTGCTGTCAGTCACGTGACGTTCGTCGTGGATAAGGATGCCCCGGAGGCCGTTCTGAGGCCCCCGGGAGGACGCTATTCGGGAAGGATCAGGGTAAAGATCGAGACGTCGGAGCCGGCGGACGTCTATTATACCCTTGATGGAACCACCCCCGATGAGAAATCTGAGCGGTATGAAGGTCCCGTCAGCATCGAGAAAAATGCGGTCCTGTCCTACGTGGCCGTGGATAAAGCCGGCAACAAGGGAGTCCCCGGAACCGGGCGATATATCCTGGACAGTACTCCGCCCGTCACCCGGGTCCAACCTCCGGGAGGGGCTTTTTCAGACCCGGTGACGGTGTCCCTTGAGACGGAGGATGGAGCTGTCACCCGGTTTACTGTGGATGGCATCTCCCCCTCGGAGGCGTCGCCCCAGTACAGGGAACCGATCCTTCTGGACCGGGATACGGTGCTCAAATTCTTCAGCACCGATGGATCGGGGAACCGGGAAGAAGTCCGGGTGGAAGAATATTCTTTCGCCGCCCCGGCCGGAGACTGAAGGTAAAGAACTATGAACGTCACCTGTTTGACCTGCCAGACAAAATACCGGATCATCGATGAAAAGATCCCGGCCGGGGTGCAAAGGCCAATTGCCCCAATTGCGGCCAGCAGATCGTGATCCGGGCTCCGGAAAAAAGGGAAGGAGCCACCAGCTTCTTTTCCCCATCCCCGGATGCGGATTTCGGGCAGACCATTGCTTACGATTTTTCCGAAGTCGACCAGAGTCAGACGGAAGTTACCGCCCTTCTGGAGGAGGTCTCCAGAAGAGAGCCGTTTTTTCGGGAGGGTCTTTCCTTCGCACTCAGAGAGGTGACCACGGGTCAGGAGTTCCCCTTAAGCAAGCCGGCCATCACCCTGGGGAGAAGTGGCGGGGATATCAACCTGAGCGACCCGGAGGTTTCCCGGAAACACTGCCTTGTTAAGGTGTTCGGGGACCGGTTTGTTGTCGTGGATCTTAAGAGTACTAACGGGACCTATTGCGAAGGAAGAAAGGTCATGACGGCGAAACTCGGGAGGGGCGGGAAGTTCACCGTCGGGAATACGACCTTAGAACCTATCGTAAAAGAGAACGGTTGAAACGACCACAGAGAATGCCTGATAAGGGAAATCCTGGCAATGAACTTCCATAGACGAAAAAACGTGCCCGCCTGGAAACCTTCCCGACTGTGCCGGACCTCAGGAACCGGACGGGCGACAGATCCCAGTTCAAGGAAATAACGGATGCTTGAAGACTTTTCCCCAAGGTGCAGTTCGAAGGTAAGAGGCCGGCCCCAAGTCCGCCTCCGTTTCCTGTTGGGGCTCCTTTTGAGCATGGTCGCACTGTATTTCAGCGGATTCCTGTTTCATCCCGCCCAGCCGTCTGTCCGGGGTCTTAGCACTGCCCCAAAGGTGGATATCGCATCCGACAGCGGCCCGGTGGAGGCCGTGGAAGCGCCGATCCGGATCGAAAAACGGATGATCCGGCAGGGCGATACCCTTTACGGCATTTTCAGCGATTTCGAACTTCCGGACGGACAGATTCTCGAGATCTCCCGTTCAAGAGTGGACGGTATCGATCCTTCCCGCCTTGTGGCCGGGAGGAATTATCATCTGTATCTCAAAGATGACCAGGTCGTCGAGTACCGTTATGAGCCGGATGAGGAGAGGATGGTCCGGGTGAGGTTTGAGGAGGGAGGCCCGGCCATCACCGTCGAACCGATCCCCTACCGGAAGGAAAGGGTCGTCCTTAACGGCACCATAAGTAATTCCCTTTTTGCTGCGGTGGAATCTATTGGGGAAAAACCGTCCCTGGCGATGGATCTCGCCGATATTTTCGCCTGGCAGGTGGATTTTTTCCGGGATCTGCGGAAGGGTGACTCCTTCGTCGTGCTCGTGGACAAACTCTTCCGGGAAGAGGAGTTCGTCAGGTACGGTTCCATCCTTGCCGCCCGGTTTGTCAACTCCGGCCGCAGACATCAGGCGTTCCTTTTCAAAACGGGAGAAGGAAGGAAGGATTACTTCGACGAATCCGGGGGGAGCCTGAGAAAACAGTTCCTGAAAGTCCCCCTTCGCTTCCGGCGTATCAGTTCCGGTTTTTCGACGAGGCGCCTTCATCCTGTTACGGGGAAAGTCACTCCTCACCTCGGGGTAGATTACGCGGCACCCACGGGGACCCCCATCATGGCTATCGGCGATGGGAAGGTGATCCTGAAAAAGCATGATTCTGTGAACGGTCGGATCCTCAAACTGCGGCATAATTCCGTGTACGCGTCCGCTTATGCCCACCTCAGCCGTTTTGCGAAAGGCATCAAGCTGGGTTCGACGGTACGCCAGGGGCAGGTCATTGCTTACGTCGGACAGTCCGGCAGGGCGACAGGCCCCCATCTCCACCTCGCGATGTACAAGAACGGGAAATACGTTAACCCCCGCACCATCAGCGTCCCAAGGGCTTCCAGTGTTCCGGAAAGCGACAGGGATGCTTTCATGGCCCACGTGAAGGATCTTTATCCCCTTCTCAGGCCGGATCCCGATTCCCTGGCCGCGTCACAGGGGGAACGATAGAAATGTCCTACCTGGAGCGGATTCTTTCCCTCGAAAAGGAAAATCTCCTCGATATCCTCCATTTCATGGTGAAGGAGATCCTGAATGTTACGGGGATGGAGGATGCCCGGGTCTACCTGGAGGATATGAGAGAGGGAGCGCTGATCTGCTTCTACACCCCTGAAGGCGAGCTTGAGAGAAGAGGGGCCCGTATTGCCATCCAGCAAAGGGAAAACCCTCTGGTCCGGAGTTTCCTCGAATCGCAGACCATGACCGATATCCTGCTCCTTCCGGGGGATGATGACCTGCACGCCGAATGGTATTCCGAGAAGAAGATCTCCCGATCGGCCGTGTTTCCGATGGTGGACGGGAATCATGCCATCGGGGTCCTTGCCCTGGATATTTTCGGAGCGGACAAAAGGCATCTCCGGGCCAGGCAGAGGGATGCTGTCCGCGGCATTCTCGAGAGGACGATGCCCGTCCTGGCCAAGGCCCACCGGTTCAATCAGCGCGTCAGGCTGAACCGTCATCTTGACCGATCCCGCATGCAGAATACCGCAAGGATCCTTCTCAAGGGGGCCTTCGAGCTGGATCCGGCCCTTGACATCGTTTCGGTCCTCGTCTCGGCACAGTCCCCGGTCCCCGAAGCCCTCAAGGATGAGAGAGGAGGGTACATGGAGGTGCTGGCTGCCGACTCCAGGGACCTTTCCGATCTGCCCGTGTATGAAACACTGGAACGGATAAGCCTGCTGGAGGGCAAGAGCCTTCTTTCCCGGCTCGTCATGCAGAAGGATGACGAGGTCCTCCCGCGCCCGGATTCCCCCCGCTTCCTTTTCTTCGAGGACCTCCCCTCGGAGAAGTTCGAAAGACAGGATGTTTTCAACCGGCTGGCCCTCAAGACCCTTCTGCTTGTTCCGGTTCGAAACACGGAAGGGGGCGTCGTCTGTGTTGTCAACTATTTCACCAAAACCCCCCATCGCTTCACGGAACCGGAACTCAACCTCCTGGTGAACCACGCCAGTGCCGTTGGAGAGGGGATCAAGAACGCCGGGGCGGAGCACTTCGAGATAAGGGTCCTCGCGGAGATCGAGCAGCTCCTTGCACAGGATGACCCACTCCCGGATTTTCTGAACAAGGTGGTCGCCAGAGCGGTGGAACTGGTGGGCGCGGATGGCGGGTCCATCGCTCTTATCCGCGAACGGGACCGGGAGCGATGGCTCATCGTTGAGGATGGAAACGGCCACCTGATCGGTGCCAAGTCGTGGGACCGGAAAAAAGCCCTTATCCCGGAGCTGCAGGTTGGGGGCGAGGACCTTCCTCGGGAAAAACGGTCCCTGACCGGGTACGTTGCTTTCACGGCCAGGCCCTATATATGCCAGGACACGGAAGCCGAATCCGTCAAGGAGGGATTTTACTGGAACCTGGGGCAAGATGTCAGGTCAGAGCTGGCGGTTCCGATCATGGTGGGGGAGAACGTGATCGGTGTCATAAACCTTGACAGCAACGCAAAAAACTTCTTCACCCTGGAACACCAGCGGATCATCCTGCTCATCTCGAGACTCATTGCCACCAGGATCTTCGATCACACGAAGATCACGGAGCTTCAACAAAAGGTGACAAGGATGAAAAAGGAGGTTTCCTACAAAGACCCTGGCGTGGGTTCCTACCTCCTTGGGAATATCATCGGGAAAAGTGAGGTCTCGAGGAACCTGGTGGATCGCATCAGCCGCCTGGCTCCCCCTTTGACCAACCGGCTTTTGAACTGGAACCTGGAAAAGGAAAAGGATCTGGAACTGGGTCTCCCGACCCTTCTGATCACCGGGAAGACCGGATCGGGGAAAGAGTTCGTTTTCAACAATCTTTACAATCTCCTCAATGAGAGTTTTCGGGAGGGGGGAGGAAAGAAAGGGGAGCTTCCCATCCGGAAGACCAACATCGCAGCCTTCAGCGGGGAGTTGACGTACACGGAGCTTTTCGGTCACAGAAAGGGCGCCTACACGGGGGCGGATGCCGACCGAACGGGTATTCTGGAGGAGGCCGACGGGGGCATCGCTTTCCTCGATGAGATCGGAGACGCCGACCTCAAGACACAAATTCAGCTGCTGCGGTTTCTCGATACCGGTGAGTTCTCCAGACTTGGCGAAACCAGGGTCCGCCGAAGCAGGGTTATTCTGGTGGCCGCCACGAACAGGGATCTTACCCAGGAGATCCAAAATGGCGCTTTCCGGGAGGATCTTTATCACCGCCTCAGTGAAATGGTCCTGAAGGTCCCTTCCCTCGGAGAACGGAGGGAGGATATCCCTGACCTCGCCAGGCACTTCCTCGGGCGCCTTCATGCGAGATACTCCCTGAGCCAGAAGCCTCCCCAGTTGACCGCGGAGGCGGCTTCCATGCTGGCCGGGCTTCAGTACCCGGGCAATATCCGGCAGTTGGTCACGGTCCTGCAAGGGGCTCTTTTTGAAAGCGAGACGGGAGAGGTGGGTGTTGAGGAGATCCGGAAATTCCTTGCGCTTACGGAAGAGGAAGGGGAGGCGGCTCCAACGGACCCGGCGGCCCTTTTCAGAAGAATCAGGAGTAAGGAGGGCGATTTCTGGGACACCATCCACGCCCCCTTCATGGTGAGGGACCTCACGCGAAAGACCGTCCTGGATGTTTACGGGATAGCTCTGGCGGAAGGGGGCGGCGTCAGGGAGGCGGCTGAGCTTCTGCGTGCCCTCCCGGAAGATGTTCAAAACCGGGATCTGGAACTCACAAGGTTCCGGAATTTCATGTACAAGACCGTGGGGATGGGAAAGAAAGAAGGGAACGGCTAAAAAAAAGTTTGAGAGTTTGAGAGTTTGAGAGTTTGAAAGTTGAGAGTTTGAAAGTTGATAATAAGTGTTTGAGATTTTCGCTTTGATGTTTGAAGTTGTGAAATAGTTCCAAGATCTAAAATCCAAGATCAATGGGAAAACACATTGGACATTTGCCGTCGGACATCAGACGATCTCTCTGGACTCTGGACTGAATCGCTCCGTTGAACGTTAAACTTTAAACGTGCTTTTTCCTGGATCTTGGATTTTGTATCTCTTTTTGAAATTTGAAATCCCTGTCCGCCATAGCTGGTCGAGAGGCGTTAGCGAAGGCGGATGAAAGTTGAAATCTGGAATTTTTATTTATGAAAAGGAACAATAACATGCTGGCTTCAACGATCATCTTCGCGGTCCTCGCGGCGGTGTTGCTCTTTGTCGGTTATTCCCGGGGGGAGGGGCAGCATATCGCCGGTCTGAAAGCGGGGTTCTCGATCTTTGTGCAGATCCTCCCCATGCTCATCCTGGCGTTCATCGTTGCGGGAATGGTGCAGGTGCTCCTTCCGAAGGAGATCATCGGTCGGTGGATCGGTGCGGAGTCCGGAATGAGAGGGATTCTCCTGGGTTCGGTGGCCGGCGGGTTGACCCCCGGCGGCCCCTACGTCAGCCTTCCCATGGTGGCCGGATTCTTCAGCGCCGGTGCCGGCATCGGCACCATGGTAGCCTACATATCGGCCTGGTCCATCTATGCCATCGCGAGGCTGCCCCTCGAGATCGGGATCCTGGGCTGGAGGTTTACCGCTATTCGCCTGGCATGCACGTTTTTCATGCCGCCCCTCGCCGGGATCCTCGCACACATAATTTTCAGGAAGTGAAAAAAGATTCCGGCGAGAGTCCAGAGGTGAAACCACAGGGTGAAGGATTATTGCGAATTGAGAATTGAAAATTGAGAATTGAAAAAAATCAAACAAAGAAAACGGTGGCCATTCTCAACCCTCAACTCTCAATTCTCAATGGCCTTTTCACCCTGCACCCCTTGTCCGCCATTGCTCAGCGAGCGACGGCGGATGCACTTTGCACTCTGCACTGTTTTAATTCACCGGTCCCGTAAACTCCCCTTCCTCCCGAGGAACATTGATCTCCCCGTAAACCGCCTCGTATTTGCTCACATTTTCCCTGAGAGCCTGTGCCAGCTGTTTGGCCTGTCCGGGCGATACAAGAATCCTGGATATGACCTTTTTCCTGTCTCCCGGCAGGAGCATCAGGAAGTCCAGGATGAATTCGCTCGAGGAGTGCATGATGGTGGCCGCGTTGGCATAGCGCCCGTTTTCCACCGCCGGGTCAATATGAATGATCGACTGTTTCTTATCCGTCATGGTACACCTCCATTCTGATACCGGGGTTCCGAAAATGGCAATCAGCCAATATTAACGGGAAAACAGGAAGAAAAAAACAGATGACCGGAAATAAGGAGGGAAAACTCCTTCCCCCCATCCGAATCGAAAAACTGGTAGCCGGCGGCGCTGGGTTGGGTTTTTCCAAAGGGGCGGTATTCATTCCTCTTACGGCACCCGGGGATCTGGTTGTTCCCGAGGGTGTCCGGAAGGCGAAGGGGGTTTTTTTCGCCGAACCGGGGACCCTGCTGGAACCAGGCTCCGAACGGAGGGAACCGCCTTGTCCCTGGTTCGGGGAGTGCGGAGGCTGCCTGTGGATGCACCTTGATTATCCCTCTCAGGTTAGGTGGAAAGAGGCGATTTCCTCGGAGGCGTTCTCGCGAATCGGGAACTTCAGGGAGTTCCGGTTTGAGAGCGTTTGGCCTTCATCGATGGAAACGGGGTACCGGCACCGGGCGAGACTGCAGGTCTCCGGGGGCAAGGTGGGTTTCTTCAGAAGGGGGACCAGGAAGGTTGTGGAATGGGACCGCTGTCTCCTGCTCCCGGAACCCCTCAACGTGGCATTCGGTGTGCTCCGTTCCCTTTTCCGCCAGTCCCCTCCGCCCATCGGACTTCGATCGTGTGAAGGGGCCGTGAGCCCGGTGGACGGGAGCGTTAGTTTCCACTGGGTCCTGGACGGGGAAAGGGTCTTCGGAAAAGAACTGCGCAGGGGAATGGATCGACTGGAAGACGGGCTTGCCGAACACTCCATTCGGGTCGCCGGGCAGGTCCTGCGCAGCTCGAAGGGGAAGGTCCTTGCCGCCAGGGGAGGTCCCCTCCGGATGGGTTCTCCGGGGAGCGAGCTTCTGGCCTCGCCGGGTGTTTTCTTTCAGGTCAACCCGCCTGTGAACCGTGCCCTCGTGGGCCGGACACTGGACGTCCTGAAAGGAAGGGGGATATCCTGGCTCCTGGACCTTTACTGCGGCATCGGCAACTTCAGTATTCCCGCCGCCCTTGCCGGGATACGGGTGGACGGTGTGGAATCCAACCCCTCTGCCGTCCGGGATGCCCGGACAGTGGGCTGCCGGAACTGCTGTTTCCATTCCGCGGATGCCGGACGCTTCCTGAACGGGATGGCCGGGCAGACCGAGTGGTGGGACGCCGTCCTGGTGGATCCGCCCCGTACCGGGCTCTCTTTACAGCTGACAAGGAGGCTGGTGAAGGCGCCCGTGGGCACGCTGATTTACGTCTCCTGCGACCCCGGCACCCTCGCGAGAGACCTTGCTATCCTGACGGAGGGGGGATATCTTGTCGAAAAGGCCGAACTTTTTGACATGTTTCCCCAGACTCCCCATGGGGAGATCCTGGTGGTGATGGGGCGGTGATGTTCGAAAACCCTTTGGTTTTAAAACTGAAACTCCGTCAACGCGGGAAGCCGGAGACCATCACGATTCCACGGAAGGTCGATGGAGACCGGGGGGAACGCTGATGATGTCATTTTCCCTGAAAGATATCCTGAGAATGGAAGTTGCTCCTGCGCTGGGGTGCACGGAACCGTCCGCTATAGCTCTCGCCTCCGCTGCAGCGGCATCGATCCTCCCTTCACGATCCCCGGAAAATATTGAAATCTGGGTTGACCCCAACATCTACAAGAACGCCTTCGCGGTTTCCATTCCGGGAACGGGGGGGGAATCCGGCCTCGGCCTCGCGGCTGCCCTCGGCGCCCTTGGCGGTGACCCCACACGGGGCCTTGAAGTTCTGGAAACGGTGGGAGTTGATTCCCTGGAGAAAGCCGGATCCCTGATGGAAAGGGACGGTGTCCGGACGAACCTCCTATCCGACCATAGGGGCCTGTTCGTTCGTGCCGTCGTTACCTCTTCCGGGCATACCGCCGAAGCCGTTATCGAGGAGGTCCACGATAATATCACCCGTCTGTCCCTCGATGGGAATGACCTTTCCGATCACCCCCTGATCCAGGGGATAAAGGGGGAGCAGCAGACCCTGCAGCAGCTTGAGGGTTGGTTGAGGGACCTGAAACTGAAAGACCTCATGGCACTGCTGGAAAATCTGGATGATGAGGACCTCCGGTTTCTCCGGAAAGGTATCGAGTTCAATCGAAAGCTTGCGCGCCATGGTCTGAAACACGGGTCGGGTCTGGGGATCGGCCTCGGCCTGGAAAAGCTGGCCAGAGAGGGGCTGATTGGCCGGGACATGATCCTGTCGGCCAGGATCCTCACATCATCCGCAGCCGACGCCCGCATGTCGGGTGTCAAACTCCCTGCCATGAGTTCCGGAGGAAGCGGCAATCACGGTCTCACAGCCATCCTGCCCATTGTTGCCGTGAGTGAGTTCGTGGAAGGGGATAAGGATCTGGTCCTGAAAGCTGTGGCCCTGAGCCACCTGGTGACAGCCTATGTCAAGGCCTTCACGGGC
>Ga0114922_10005359_pt1 | contig 11839 bp, 12 predicted proteins | sample AartaG_FD_100975 | JGI IMG/M metagenome (GOLD analysis project Ga0114922, IMG submission 100975) | Deep subsurface microbial communities from Aarhus Bay to uncover new lineages of life (NeLLi) - Aarhus_00045 metaG | ecosystem: Environmental > Aquatic > Marine > Oceanic > Sediment | place...
AGTTTATCGCATTGAAGCCACCGGCATAACAGCAATACAATATGCCGGCGGCCCTAAAGCGGTAAACTCCGAGGATTGAAGGACAGAGTCTCCAAATTAAATAATAATATTGTGCACAGATTCGTGTGAGGAACCAATTAAAAATTATCGAAAAATACCATTGACGAAACAGTCTATGACCAATTATTATGGATATTGAAAGAGAATTCAGGATGTATTTCTAGGGAAAGAGAGAGGTCAGCCAATCAGGGAGAGAGGCCCTCTCTGCAGTAGTTTTCTGACTGGAATCTATAGGACAAGTGCTCGTGAAGCTATTGTGCCATACGATATGTAACTACAAGTATAGAGAGGAGAGAGTATGAAATCGGAAAGAACCATTCCTATCGTAAAAATTTTGTTTCTAAGGGCTATTTATTTGGCAATTTGTTCACAAGCCTCCGGCGCACAAATAAAAATATATCCTGTGGACGGCGCTACTATATCAGAAGGTGAACCGGATACTGTTTTAGGTCTCAGCGATGGTTTATCAATTTATACCGATAGTACAGGAATAACAGAGAGAACCTATTTTAAATTTGACCTCAGCGGAATACCCCAAGGCCAGAAAATCACAGATGCGTTTGTGGGAATAGGTTTTGGTTATATATCATCTCCCGAACCTTATATCGAAGCTCATTATTTAGAAAACGACGATTGGTACGAGTCGACGATAACTTGGAATAACGCACCTTTGGACTTTGATCCTAATCCTATGGACACAGTTCTTCTTGACTGGGATTTAGAGTATTATGATTATAAATGGAATGTGTTGGAAAAAACTAGCGAGTGTTATTCCTTTGATAAAACAATGAGTATCGTATTTAAGACCGACCATGAAAACGCCCTTATATATGGATATGGAACTTCTTTTTGGAGTATGGAAAGTAATTTAGTCCCCGAGTTTATTGAAGGTCCACATATCATGATAACCTACGAAGAAATCCCCGATCCGATGAGTATCTGTTTTTTAGGGCTGGGCGGGCTGACCCTGCGGCGCAGGCGGCGTGGGAAATGATTTGGTACAGAATTATTCTTTGGGCAGGAATGACTCCAGAAAGTCGAGCAAAGCAGGAATATCGATTTGGGCAGCTTGCCAAACTTCCTGTAAATCGACGCCGTGATAATGATGGATTAATTTATCGCGCATGCGCGCTACGGCCCGCCAGGGAATTTCCGTATGGTTTGATTTAAATTCATCCGATAAAAGTTTAGCCGCTTCGCCAATAATAAGAAATTGATGGATAATCGCCGATTGCGTTTTTTCGTCTGCCCGAAACGTTTCCCGATCCATACCTGCGCTAAAATCAAGAATGAGTTTTGCCGCCCGGGCCATATCGAGAAGGATAGATGGATCATGCCGCATAAATAATCCTCGCAGTGTCGAGTATTTCTTTACGACGGATCCAATTGGGATTCTCTTGCACCGCTTGTCGCGTAACCAGATCGACTTCTCGACCTAAAAGGTCCACCAGTTCGTTCTCCATCCCAAAATGGTCGATAATCGACCAATGAGTCTCCGGGGCAAACGTAATTAATAAATCCACATCGCTGTCCGGCTGAAAATCTTCCCTTAACACGGAACCAAAAAGGGCCAGTTCCGTCACTTTCCACTTCCGACAAAATTCCACAAGGGCATCATTAGGTATTCTGATATTTCCGGTTTTCATTAATTGGTTCCCTTAGGCTTTTAATTTTTTCGTAAGTTAACATAAACGGATTGGAAGTCAATAAAAAGTAGTTGGCGGTATATATATAAACTCTTGCAAAAACGGTAAGTTGTGGCCATAATGCTTACTGGAACCGTTAGAGCTACAATTGTATTTAAGGTATTGATAGAAAAAGATTTATGTCGATTTATACCGCCATATTATAGTTCTTGGAGAGACTTATTTAATGTTCGAGCAGGTAAATTCAAGTTGTAATCACATCGAGCTGGAGCATCGGATTCTGGATTGGTGGGATGATACGCAGGCGTTTGAAAAACTGCGACAAAAAAATGCCGGCAAGGAGCACTGGTCGTTTCTGGATGGACCGATTACCGCGAACAACCCGATGGGCGTGCATCATGCCTGGGGTCGGACCTTGAAAGATTGTTATCAGCGGTACCATGCCATGTTGGGACACGACCAGCGGTACCAGAATGGTTTCGACTGCCAGGGGCTGTGGGTCGAGGTGGAAGTGGAAAAGGAGATGGGCTACGAGACCAAGGCCGACATTGAAAAGGCCGGTCTGGAGGACTTCATCAATCGCTGCAAAGCGCGGGTGGAGAAATACTCGAAGGTGCAGACGGAGCAGTCGATTCGATTGGGCTATTGGATGGACTGGAACGACAGCTACTACACCATGGCCGATGAGAACAACTATACGATCTGGTCGTTCCTGAAAAAGTGCCACGAACGAGGATTAATTTATAAGGGCCAGGATGCCATGCCGTGGTGTCCGCGGTGTGAGACGGGGATCTCCGAGCAGGAACGCCGGGAAGGATATAAGAATGTAGAAGATACCGCAGTTTTCGTACGCTTCCCCTTGATAGGGCGCGAGAAGGAATATCTGCTGGTATGGACGACGACGCCGTGGACGCTGGCGGCCAACGTCGCTGCCGCGGTGAATCCCGAACTGAACTACGCCAAGGTCAAGCAGGGCGGCAGCACCTACTACCTGGCTGCCGATCTTGTGGAAATTTGCAAGGAAAAGGGCGATTTTAAGGTGGAAGAAACCTTGACCGGCGAGCAGATGGTCGGCTGGGAGTATGAAGGACCTTTCGACGAACTGGAAATCGTACAAAACACCTTCGCCGAGGCGAAGTACACCCACCGGATCATCGCGTGGGAGGAGGTATCGGCCAGTGAGGGCACGGGAATCGTGCACATCGCCCCGGGCTGCGGCAAGGAAGATTTCGATCTGAGCAAAGAACACAAGATACCGGTCCTGATGCCGATCGCCGAAGACGGCAGGTATGGGCAGGGATATGGCTTCCTGACCGGTCAGGTGGCCGGCGAGGTGGCCGAACAGGTGCTCGAAAGTCTGCGTGAGAAAGGCCACTATTATAAGAAGCAGAAATACGCCCATGATTATCCGCACTGCTGGCGGTGCAGTACGCCGCTGCTGTTTCGGGCGGTGGATGAATGGTATATCAATATGTCGTGGCGCAGCGAGATCATGAAGGTTGTAGATCAGATCCGATGGATTCCCGAATGGGGTCGCGAACAGGAGTTGAACTGGCTGGAGAACATGCACGACTGGATGATCAGCAAGAAGCGGTTCTGGGGCCTGGCGCTGCCGATCTTCGAGTGCGAATGCGGCTGGTTCGACGTCATCGGTTCGCGGGAGGAATTACAGCAGCGAGCCGTCGCAGGCTGGGAACAGTTCGACGGCAACAGTCCCCATCGGCCGTGGGTGGATAACGTTCGTATTCAATGCGAAAAGTGTGACAAACTCGCCGACAGGATTCCCGACGTGGGCAATCCCTGGCTCGACGCGGGGATCGTGCCCTATTCGACGGTGAACTATAATACGGATCGCGACTACTGGCAGAAGTGGATACCGGCCGATCTGGTGCTGGAATGTTTTCCGGGGCAGTTTCGCAACTGGTTTTACGCCTTGCTATCGATGAGCACGATGATGGAGGGCATTGCTCCCTTTAAGACGCTGCTGGGCCACGCCCTGGTGCGGGATGAACACGGCGAGGAGATGCACAAATCCACCGGGAACGCGATCCCGTTCGAGGAAGCGGCGGAAAAGATGGGCGCCGACGTGATGCGCTGGATCTTTTGCCGACAGGATCCGACGCACAACCTGAACTTCGGCTTCACCATCGGCGATCAGGTCAACCGGCGCGTGTTCAGCACTTGGTGGAATGTCTATAGCTTTTTTGTGAACTACGCTCGCTTGGATGGTTTCGATCCCAAACGCGACCCGGTACCCTACGAACAATTGCAGGATATCGACCGTTGGATTCTCAGCAAGTTACAAAACCTTATTAAAGTCGCGAACGAGGCACTGACGAATTACGACGTGTCGGCGTTGGTGCAGAGTGCGGATGAATTTATCGAGCGGCTGAGCAACTGGTACGTTCGGCGCAACCGGCGGCGCTACTGGCGGCCGAAGAGCGAATCTGACATCGACAAATTGGCTGCTTATCAAACACTCTATCGCGTATTGACGGATTTATGTAAGATTCTCGCCCCGGTGGTGCCGTTTATTACCGAAGAGATGTACCAGAAGCTGGTCCGGTCACATGATGCCGACGCACCGGAGAGCGTGCATCACGCCGACTATCCCCAGTTCGATGAGAACAAGTATAACGAGAAACTCTCGACGGATATGGATATGGTGGCGGACGTGGTCACGCGGATTTTGAGTATTCGTGAGACCAGGCAGATCCGCGTCCGCCAGCCGCTTAAAAGATTAATTATTATTGCGGATGTAACTCAAGAAAATACTTTGATTAAATTTAAAAACCATATTTTAGACGAGTTGAATATTAAGAAAATTGAATTTTCGGACAGTATCGCAAAATACGCAAGTGTGCAAATAACAACAGTAAAGAAATATGTTGGACCCAAATACGGTAAAGATATGAGCACTATCCAGTCTATTATAGATAGTCAGAATAAAGCAATTAAAGAACGTTACGTTCAAACTTGGCGTAAAGGTGAGAACGTTATATTAACTCTTGACGGAAAACAATGGATTATCGAACCCCAGATGGTGGCTTTTCAGAATGCATTTCCTGAAACCCTATGTTTGTCAGGTGACGAGAAAGAGCCAAAACTAATTTTAGATATAGAAATTACCAACGAATTGAAGCGCGAAGGCTGGGCCCGCGATATAGTGCGCCACATCCAGCAGACCCGCAAAGACATCGGGCTGGAGATACAGGACCACATCCGATTGCATCTGGGATGTCAGGATGCCGACCTGCAAACGGCTATCGAGGAACATCGGGACTATATTTGCTCCGAAACTTTATGTGATGAGTGCGAAGTCGTCAATTCGCTCTCCGACGTAACCAAAGAAATCAAACTCGGCGGCCATCCCCTGCAACTACACGTGGAGAAAAAGTAAATGCTGGTAAAAAAACCACCCCCAAGCTCGAAGACTCGCTTGGCGGTGCCACCCGACTCTCAACAAAACAAATGAGTACACATAAAGAAAATTTGAGGCTGGGGATTTTACTTTCCGGGGGGGGGCGGACGATGGTCAACCTCGCTGAATATATCGAACAGGGCAAGCTCGATGCGGAGATTGTCACGGTGATCAGCAGTCGCAGCAACGTTGCCGGCGTCGAACGGGCGAAAGAGCTGAGATGTGAACCGCATATCATTCGCGTCAAGGATTTTCCGGACGTAGAGGAATTCAGCAGTCAAATCGCGGGGATTCTGAACGAGGCCAAGGTGGACCTGGTCTGTCAATGCGGCTGGCTCTGTTATTGGAAAATCCCTGATCGGCATGAAAATAAGGTGCTGAACATACATCCGGCCCTGTTACCGGCGTTCGGCGGTAAGGGGATGTGGGGGCATCACGTGCACGAAGCAGTGTTGAAAAAGGGCTGTAAGGTCAGCGGCTGTACGGTGCATTTGGTGACGAACGAATACGACGTCGGGCCAATTCTCGTACAGCGGACCTGTCCGGTACTAGATGATGACGACGCCGACACGCTGGCCGACCGCGTGTTCCGCGAGGAATGCCTGGCGTATCCGGAAGCGATTCAGTTGATCGCCAATGATCGCGTGATCGTCCGTGATGGGAGGGTGTTTCGGAAAAATTAAGCATCGAGGAATCCGTACTGTTGATCGGCGGTCCTGTCCTGAGGAAATAACGGTTGCCTGCCTTGCTCGGAGGGTCTATAATAAATTTGTAGTATGGTTGAGGCAGAGAACATGAAACCTACGGAATCCCAAAGCCCAAGAGAGGAATCCCTGGCTCGGGCTTCTCAGGTGAAGGAAAAGCGGGAGGTATCTCTCCGTCATTCCCGGCGTATCGTCCTGGCGCGCCGACTACTCCTGCCGGTACTCGGCACCGCGTTGCTGGTGGCATTTATCCTGGTAGGCCGCGAGTTTACCAACCGACGAGAACACCTCAACGCCATCAAGGATCTGCAGCAAAAAATTGAGGTTTTTAAGAAAGAACACGGCCGACTTCCCTACCACAGTCAAGTATCGCAGTATGAATTGAGCTCGCGAATTAAAGCGGAAGGCATTAACTATGAAGTGCAATTTATTCACGACGATTCCCCCGCCGATTCCCCTCTGGCATATACGAAATTATTACACCTGCGTTTTTTCACCAGCGGGCACGCCGTGCTGGATAAAAGCGGGTCGGTAAACTGGTTGACGCCGACCGAACTCGAGGAGCGAAAAAAACGACGCGATCAGCATCATCATTCCATTAATTTGGATAAGTCCCCAAAGATATACGTGCCTTAGATACGCATAGAGTTACCATTATGTACCAGGCGCCCTTACCCAAAACGTATGAAAATATTACCTCCGAAGAAGCCGTCAGCTTGATTCGCCGGCGTAAAGAGCAGCTCTCCGGTCGCATGGTGATCCTCGGTCACCATTACCAGCGGGATGAAATCATTCAGTTTGCGGATTTCACCGGCGACAGTTTGAAACTCAGTCAAATTGCCGCCCAACAGACGGAGGCGGAATTCATCGTATTTTGCGGCGTACACTTTATGGCCGAATCCGCCGATATTCTCACCTCCGAGCAGCAGAACATACTGCTGCCGGATATGACGGCCGGGTGTCCCATGGCGGATATGGCCGAAATCGACCAGGTTCAGCTATGCTTCAATACCCTCCAGGAAAAACTGCCGCACCCGGAAAAACTAATCCCTGTTACCTACGTGAACAGTTCCGCCGAGATCAAGGCGTTTTGCGGCGCTCATGGGGGCTTGTGCTGCACGTCGGGCAACGGGCGGGAAGTCCTGGAAACCCTCTGGCATCAGGATCCCGAGGCGATGATTTTGTTTCTGCCCGATCAACATTTAGGCCGTAACACCGGCTACGCCTTGGGGCGAAAACTGGAGGATATGCCTTTATGGGATCCCTACCAGCAACAGGGCGGTATCCCCGACGAACAATACCAACACGCCGGCATGGTACTCTGGGACGGCTACTGCTCCGTACACATGGAATTCACGACGGAACAAATCCAAAAGGCTCGCGCCGAAGACCCGCAGGTCAAGGTGATCGTGCATCCCGAATGCAAATTCGACGTTGTGCAGCAGTCGGACTACGTTGGCAGTACCGAAAGGATTATTCAGACGATCCGGGCAGCGGAATCCGGAACCCGATGGATGGTCGGCACCGAGATCAACCTCGTCAATCGCCTGGCCCAACAGATGGCCGACCGCAATATCCAGGTGCGCTCCCTGAGCGATACGGCCTGTTTATGTGAGACGATGTACCGCATTGACCTGCCTCATTTGGCCTGGCTGCTGGACACACTCGCCCGGCACTGTCAGAATCCCCAAAGCGTGCCATTGACCAACGTGGTCTCCGTGGACGAATCCATTAAGGCCGATGCTCGTAACGCTCTCGATAAAATGCTCGAAATTACTGCGCAGAACTAAAACAAATTACTTTGAGTATTTGTAACCGGTTACACGAAAACCGGTATTTGGCCCCCTGTGTCAACAAAAATACCATTGTTGTCGCCAAATCGCTATTGCCTGAGTTTTCGTTGTAGGATATACTAAAAGTTCTATGAGTGAAAAAATCGTGCAAAACTGGATTACTCTGGCCGAATATGATCTAAAAACAGCCGAAGCCATGCTCCAGGCGGAACGCTATCTTTATGTCGCATTTACCTGTCAACAGGCGATGGAAAAACTCCTGAAAGCCCTGTTCGTCAAAGAAAAGGACCAAACGCCCCCGTATACTCATAATCTCTTGAGATTGACCGACACCTTGACGATAGCAGCCGAACTGGATGAAGAGAAAAACCGATTTCTGGAAACCTTAAATTCGTATTATATCGAAAGTCGTTACACCGAAGAAATGTCCGAATTGTCTGAAATGCTTCATCGGGAAAATGCGCAAAGTATTTTCTCAACTACGCAGGAATTATTCACATGGCTGCGGGATCAGATATAATCCAATCAGTGATTATCCCGTTTTACCGCATCGTCAAAGATCGGTATCCGGTTGTAAAGATGTTTCTGTACGGCTCCTATGCCAAAGGCAATTATAGACCGGACAGTGATATCGACGTAGCGGTGGTAATTGATGCTGCCGACCATTCCCGACGGATTGAAATTACCGCCGATCTGTTCCGGCTGGCACGAACGATTCATAACGCCATCGAGCCGAAGTGTATTTTCCGGGACGAATGGGAAACCTGCGAAAACGCCAGCATCCTTTCCGAAATCATTCGTTCCGGTGTGGATATATCCGCCCCGCCGACATGACCGGATGGTCCGTCGTATCCAAACTTGTTAGCTGGGGCATCCTGGTATTCTTCAAAGAAGGATTCAATGAGTATTGTTGAAATCGCAACCGTCACGGCACTCCCCGTAAGCGCCATTACACTTACTATAGTCATCTATCAGGCATACTTGACTCGGAAGGCATTGGACCTGACCCAAAAATCGCTCGATCTGACCCACGCCTCCCTTGATGCTGCTAGGAAATCTATGGATGCAGCAACTAGATCCAACGAACTTGCCATTCGCACCATGCAGATTAAAATGCTACCGAGCGCTAACTGGGTAATTCAGGTACGAGTCGCTCTTGAGCAGTGGTCTGCAGACCTCGAATCTGTGATTGAAACCGCATTAGTGGCACAGCGCCAGCACGACGAAAAGATGATTCATGACCTTGCGACCGCTGGATTGAGGACTCCCAAAGGACTCATCAGACGGTTTGACGCCGAGCACACCCCAGAGTGGTTATCTACGATCTGGTTCACCGGAACACAATACTTCTATGATGCCAAGGCTCCGCAGACTTCGCTTTGGAACGAAACAGAAAACAAACCCTGGTTTGAATTCGTCCCAGACTTCATTACTCGATGCAAAGAGTCTATTAATGGAATCAAGCAACTTCTTAAGATGATCGACGATGTGGTACCAGCGGCCTATCTGGGTTCGCCGGCAAGCCTTAGCGATGAGCGTTTTCTCGACTAGATTGTAGCAACAGGTGGCAGCCACAGTGCACAACGAAAAGAGGGTCAGGAGCCTTATTGTGGTTATTTATAAATATAATTCCTTATGGCTTACGGTTTATACCCTATACCGGTGGTTAAAATGCGGTAAACTCTACTCACGATATTATTATTGGATAATCCTTATTTCATTCCTCCTGACATTTGGGTTTGGCTGCCGAACTTCTTCTTTGCCCGATAACTCTTCCTCCCGGATTCGATTAATCCGCGATCTGAAGCGATTACCCACGGTCCGGTCGGTGGAACGCTGGACGTTGCCGGATGTGATCCGGGAACGCGACCGGGACGGACTTTCCATCACGACTCAACATTATCAAATCCATACGTCCGTGCGGGATCCCCTGATCCTTCGACAGGTGCCGGTGTTTTTAGAATCGGCCTTCCGCAGTTACAGCGCGTTGATCGGTAAATCGCCTCAACCGAAAAATACGTTGCTTATCTATTTCTTCCAGACTCGCAGCCAATGGGAAGATTTTACCAAACACTGGACCGGTGAACTCGCCCCGGCGTATCTGAAAAATCCCGCCGGCGCCTATTATTTCAAGAATGCCTGCGTCGCCTATCACTTAACGCGCCGCTCGAATTTTTCCATCCTGGCGCATGAAGGCTGGCATCAGTTTGCCGATGAGCTGTTTCAATTTCGCCTGCCCGCCTGGCTGGATGAAAGCATTGCTACGAACTTCGAAGCCTATACATGGCAAAACGGCCGCGTTGAATTCGATCCGAGATACAACGGCTCGCGATTGTATGCATTAGCGCAGACCCTGGCCCAGGGGCGGTTGATTTCACTATCCGATCTATTGGTGCTGGATGCCGGCCGGATTCTTTCCCATACGCAATTTGATCCGGCAGACGCCAAGGTGGACCCACGCATTACGGCATACTATGCCCAATTGTATGCCTTGGCGCGGTTTCTGCGAGAGGCGAATTACGGACGTTATCTGCTCTCCTTCCGCACGATGCTCACCGATGCCGGCTACGGCCGCTGGCCTCTGGATGACGCTTCCCGCGCCGAAGCGTTGCAACGCGACCGCAATCCCACCCGACTCTGGAACGCGCAGGTCGGCCAATTAATCTTTCAGACCTATATCGCACGCGATCCCCGCGAGATCGAACCGGCCTACCAGGCCTTCTGCCGAAAAATCGTCGCTAACCTGCAATTTGAAAAGAAGTTATAACCACCCACGACATCGACGACGAGGACGTATAGACAGCCTCCTATCGAAGCCGCGCACGTTAGTAAGCGGTTTATTATCCCACGGATTGCTTTAACGTTTTATTGCATACAGCCGGGGGATTGATTACTTTGTTATTCCGTTAGGGCATGTTTATCTGGAAACGAAACTAATGACCATGTAAAGGAGTGATTTCCATGACCAAAGATATTCGACGCATCGGCATCATCGGCGGTACCGGACTGGGCCAGGCCCTCGCCCAAAAAACTCAGGGCACGACCTATGACCTGGACACCCCCTTTGGCAAACCCTCCTCCCCGATCATTACAGCGGAGATAAATTCGGCGCCTATTGCCTTTTTGGCCCGCCACGGCCATGGCCATCTGCTCAATCCCTCTTCCGTTCCCTATCGCGCCAATATCCACGCCCTCAAGCAGCTCGGCGTAACCCACATCATCGCTTCCGGCGCCTGCGGTTCTCTGGTCGAGGAAATTGCCCCCCGCGACCTCGTCATTCCCGATCAGGTCATCGATAAAACCTTTAAACGCCCGAACAGTTTCTTCGATGGCCACCTTGCCGTGCACGTGGACTTTGCCTATCCCTTCTGCGAAAAATTACGACAACTCCTGTTGTCGGTTGCTGACAAAATCAATGCCAACGTTCATTCTTCCGCCACTTACGTTTGTATGGAAGGCCCCCAGTTTTCCACACGTGCCGAATCGATTTTACACAAACAATGGGGCGGCCATCTCATCGGCATGACCTGTATGCCCGAAGCCAAGCTCGCCCGCGAAGCCGAGATCTGCTACGCCCTCGTCGCCCTGGCCACCGATTACGACTGCTGGAAACCCCACGACGGCGACGCCGACAAACACGCCCTCATGCAGGAGATTATTGCCAACGTCAACGCCGCCACTGAAAACGCCGTCACCCTCATTACCGCCGCCGTCGCCCAGGCCGCCGACGTTCTACAATCCGACTGCGAACACCACCACGCCCTCGAACTCGGCATCTGGTCCGACAAATCCCAAATCCACGATCCCACCTGGCAAAAACTAAAACTCCTCCTCGATAAATATATTGACCAATAACGAATGACGAATCAACGAAGCATTCTACTTTCCGAATACAACAGCCCCTCCTACTTTACCGCCCTCGCGGGACAAACCGTCCAAATTCATAACTAAAGGGAACCTCTAAAAATTTATGGTTCTACTCCAATAAAGTTGGTAATCAATACAAGGTTTTGTTTCGCAAACCTTTTGAGTTTAACGCTTTAGGCCTCCGGCATGTTTAGTATAATATCGTTACCGTCATGGGGGATAGCCCAACGCAGGAGTGCGACCCGAGCACCATGGCGGCGCCAAACGGCATGGGGTTGGTATCTCTTTAGATGCCAACCCTTTATGAATATGCCGGCGGCTTCAAACTTGTCCTCGAGCAAAGCGAAG
>Ga0114922_10005360_pt1 | contig 11838 bp, 7 predicted proteins | sample AartaG_FD_100975 | JGI IMG/M metagenome (GOLD analysis project Ga0114922, IMG submission 100975) | Deep subsurface microbial communities from Aarhus Bay to uncover new lineages of life (NeLLi) - Aarhus_00045 metaG | ecosystem: Environmental > Aquatic > Marine > Oceanic > Sediment | place: Aarhus...
CGTGCAGGTACGTCTAATTATAGAGGGACCGTTTTTTTTGTCCCCAGTCTAAAAAGGCCAATATATGAAGCTTAAATCATTAAAAAAGCAGGAAAATAATCAAAAAGGTAGGTTTTCCAATGAAAAAAGTACGAAAATTGCTGCTGCTTTTATACAAAACAAACCCAATTTCATAAATTCTGAAATTGGCGTAAGCTCATTTGAGACAAGTATATACGAAATTTTAACCGCTTGGCGGGGCGAAAAAACAAACCCAAACAAACCCAATTCAAACCCAATACGAACCCAATTGAAGAAAGGCCAAAAATGAACGTAAGAAATGCTTTAAAAATGACTTATGGAAGATTTATGCCGTTGGCGGGGCAAAAAAACAAACCCAAAACAAAGCCAAAACAAACCCAAATCAAATTTATCCTCGTATGTCGCAGTCGGGGAGCCAATTTCAAATATTCAGAAATCAACTACGCATTCAAAAGGCTTTTTCCCGTCATATGCCCCGGCCGGGTCAAGCCGAGGCAATCTAAAATTGTCGGTGCAATATCAATCCCATGGGGTTTTTTGGTACTTATTTTTAGGTTGCTTAGCAAAACACCCGGCATAAAAGAGGGGTCAAAAATATGGTCCCCGGACCAGCTTGAGTTATTATCCTCAATCAGCCTGGTTGGCGCTGCCCCGAGAGCCGTTTGCCAGCTAAACCGATATCCGGGTTTTAGCCCGGCTATAAGGTCCGGGCCTTTGTCTGTCAATGGGCCGCCATCATAGATTTTACTGCCGTGGTAAATCTTGTGAACAACAGGGTTTCCATTGTCAGGGTCAATAAGCGGCTCAAGTCTTGCAGCTATCTCTCTGCAAAGTTTGTCGTATTGGGCGCCGCGTTTGACAATGCCACCGCCTTCCCGGCCGGCTATGTTTACGTATATACTGGCAAATCCAACGGCATAAGCCCTGGTCTTCTGCCAGTCAACATCTCGAAATAATCCGGAACCTTCTTTGTCATCGGATTCTTTCAAATGCATATACCCGTTTTCAATCAGCCAGCGGTTAAGATGCACCTGACGTCTGAAGCCGGCAAAGCCATGGTCCGATACAATAAAAAGGGCGGTTTGGTTATCAGCTTTTTCAAGTGCCTTGCGGAGAATATTATCCATTTGCATATACATTTCGTTAATCACATTGCCGTACTTTTTGGCTTCCTTTTCATCATAAGCGGGATGCTGTGGGTCCCTCGTAGCCCAAAAGGCATGCTGCAGGCGGTCGGTGTGGTCGAAAACAAAAGCAAGTAGGCCCTTGTTGAAACGGTCTAATTCGTTTAAGAACATCTCAGTTCGTTCGTTCGAGACAGTTTCAATCTGGGACAGAAGCTCAGCGAATCCATACCGTTTGTGGCTGACCGGGTGTACCATCACAGGCATCCCTAATGTATGAAATGTCCCTATGGTATCTTCCAACCGTTGTCCAAACTCCGGCGGATAGGTTATCGAAAAAGCCTGGTTGGCCGGGTCAATGTTGATCGGATAGACAAAGAGCTTCAAATGGGGTTCGGACTCAAGCAATAAGAACCTTACCATCCCTCGAATACCCCGCAACCCAACCTTAAAAGCTATTTTTATCCAAGGGGTCCAACTACCACAACTTACCTTGATAGCTGGTAAATTTGCCAGATCAATAGTCACGGTGTCTGAATTATTCCTTTTTACAACCAAGGGTAGTTCAGCGCATTTATGGCGACCTGTCATAGGACCCTTTAAGGATGTCCGGATAACCATTCCCTTTTCCCAGGCTACATGAACCACACTGTGAGGGCTTGGATCGTTTTTTGGAACCGTCTCTGTCGTATAATAATGATATTGCCCTTCGCTTCCCAGAAGATCAGGCACGCCGAGCCCTGATAGAAATCTACCGGTTACCCTTTCCGGGGGGAATGTAACCGGCCAGCGCATCACGGTCGTAGGTATCCCAGCGTCACTGGTGTATCTCCAGAAACCATCACATTGGCGAGCTTTCTTGTACCTGGTACCAAATATACCGATTGAACTTTTTCTCAGGGAAATGTAAGGCATATAGTTATCCGGCTCTCTGTGCAAAAAATCGAAAATGCCATGATATCCGGGCCGAGCACCTGTAGCTATATCCGACCAGGCTACAGGACTCATGGCAGGATTGCTCGTAGATAACGTCACAAATGTTCCTTCCTCAGCAAGCCCGGCAAAATTAGGAAGTTTATTATCTTTTATCAAATCGGTTAGTATTTTTGGGTCCAGCCCATCCATACCCAAAATGATACAGCGTTTATAACTGTTTTTTTTCTTTTTATTCATCTTTTCCCAACCAAGAGAGGTGTTTGAAAAGCGACATAGGGTAAGAGCAGTACCGACAGCTGTTGTTCGTTTAAGAAATTTTCTTCGCTCCATTTTCACTTTTTGGTACCTAATCTTCATAAAGAAGTTATTTTTACCGGTTTTTAGTGTATTGTCTATTGCAGGATGAGCTTGTATGTAACTATGATGGCACAAGCCACTATTGATACAAATACCAGAGATACTATGACTAATTTGATGCCAGATGTTTTTCTAAACCAGCCAACCAGATGATGGCGAAGAAAAAAGACAACCGAAATAATCACGCCCGCCGTAACAGTGAAAAACGCCAGTATAGGGCCCAAAAATGTAAACACATGCTGCATTGTATTCGGGTCTATATAGCCTGTAACCTGTTGATAAAAGTTGCCTGAGACATACCCCAATAGACTTAAAAAAACGTTCAGTATTGTATTAGCTGAAGAATACATAGTTACCGCCTTTAATAAATACAGATAAAATTCTCCTTGTTTCGACTTCGGCAGTTTGGATGTTTTCCAAGACTCATAACAGAATAGATAACGCACCAATTAACTCAAATAAAGTAAAAGAATTGTAAATCTCATAATGGTCGAACGAATCTCAGAAATTCCTTTTTGCAGAATAGCCAATTAACATTCCTTCCCAAAATAAACATTATTGGATTGGGCCTGGATTTTAATTTAATTAACTTTCACTTTACTTTACAAAAAATAAAAAATATATATTAAATTAAGTTAATTGTAGAATAAGGTTTCTTTTGCTATAATACATTATTGTGAAAAAGGAGATATTATGTTAAAGAAGCTTTTGGGCAAGTCATGCCAGAAAGAACGCTTATTTACTCTTTTAATTAGTTTAAACATCTATATTCTCTTGATGTTTCTATCTGCCCGGACTTTGGCCGATCCTGTTTTCAAGTTTGAACAAAACTCTCTTAATTTGGGAAAGCTCACTGACAGTAGCAAAGTTAAGAAATTTAGCATTCCTTTTTATAATAATGGCACCGAAACGCTCGAGATAGACTTTGTGAAGTCAAGATGTAACTGCGTCACAATAGAAAGTTTTGACAAGAAAATTTCTCCAGGAGAAAAAGGCGAGATTGTAGTGGCAATTGATCCTTCCAAGTCAGCAGAAGGTCAAAACACACAGATACTGGTCCTTAAAACCAACGATCCCAATATGCAATACTCTATAGCAAATATCTACTATAGAATAAAACTTGGCGACGTTGTGTTTTCACCAAAGGCTATAAAACTCACGTTGTCGAATAAAGATGCCCGGAAGTCCTTTGGCTATCCCCTTAATAGTGTCTTCGTATTGGACCTATGGGATAAAAGATTAGAAATATCCGACATTAATAAAAGTCCACACTTGATGGTTGACTTTTTTGATATCGTACATCGATGCTTACAATGTGAACGACGCGGTGACGTACATTTATTTCGATTTGATATGCGACTTACCTCGGATATCCCTGTTGGTCCAATAAGTGAATGGATCGGTTTTACGACAAACCATCCTAAGTATCCAATGATAAAAATCCCCATAACCGGCAAAGTACAAAGCAGAATCAAAGTATTTCCTAAGGTTCTACTCTATAGGAGCTTATCTACATTAGATAACCTTGAAAGAAACATACAGATTATAGCCGATAGTGATTCGGACATTCTTGAAATAGAGCAGGTACGTCCTTTAGCACAATGGCTATCAGTCAAGAAGGTCCGTGTTGATGAACGCAGGATCGACCTAAATGTATTGGTTGATACTCTAAAGGCAAAAGCTGCGAAAGAATCGGTCGGGATCCTAAAAACAACAATAATTCTGAATATCACAAAACCGGATGTAGTCGAGCAACATATCGAAGTAATGGTATTGTCTAATTAGCCTTTTGAAAAATACTGATTTATATCAAGTATTGCAATTTAGAAGTGCAGAAATATGAACTTAGACAAATGTAAAAGTATGAACAGAGAAGCAAGACCGAGAGGTCCTCCTTGACTCAAAATAGACTTAATACATATATACTTATCGAGAAAATGATAAAGAAAGGACCTTAAAATGATGACATTACAAACAAAAAAACTTATGTTGGCTATTCCAATTGTAGTATTGGTCCTACTTTCCTTTTCTGCCATAGAGGTCAAAGCAGAAGAATGTACTCACTTTAGTGGGAATTGTAGGTGGTATTGCATTCCACTCTTTGTTGATAAAGTAGTAGATGTTAATGGCAGTAACGCCCAAGTTTACCAATCAGGATGCGAAGCCGAACTTCCAGACGTTCTGCCTACTGAGAATGACTGTGGGGACCTTTATCCTCAACACTGGTATGGTTGTTGGACACAATCGGGTGGCTACGGAACAGAATGTAATTACGACTGCGAAGAACCCTTCTGATCCCATATCATTTGTTTCGTAAAGGTCTTGGTTCACCGCCGCGGAGGTGAGACCGGACTTTTCACAGAGTTAGGTAGTTTTGACTTTTTATAAGATCAAAACGAAAAAATGAGAGGAAAACTCTAATGAAACCAACCAAATTTTTTGGCGATATATACGTATTATTAATAGTTATTATGCTCAATCCGATTATATTACCGTGTAATGGTGAAGTTTCTTCACGCGATTTGGAACTGGTTAAAATGATTACAGAATCGAACAGGACTAATCTCCGAGTTGTGAATTCTTTTGATTGCTGTTATGCCTGGGAAATGAATACTAAACAAGACGACACGGATAAAGTAAAAAGGACAAAAAAAACAGGGCGATATTCTTTCGAGGAAGGCAAACTCTCCTGCCGGGAACAGTTTGTCACCGAGGGTTTCAGGAGTGATTTTGTGAGCAACGGCACAGAAAAGAGGAAAAGGAAGTACAAGGAAGGTGCCGGCACTTTAAGTATTTCATCAGATCCCAACTCACCTGTGATCCCAGGAATACAATCACCGTGGAACCAGATTGATGGTGGTCTTTCCTTCAGGTTAGATAAGCTAACAGAGGCTGATGGAACAATTGAGTCTGTCGAGTTAGTAGAATTAAATGATAATAAACACGTGGCGGTCTCTTTTAAAAGACCACTGACCTTGCCTACGGGTGATGTTTCATCCTTTCCTGTTACCATATGGTACTCTGTTGAGCACGGCTATCTACCAATAAAGTGTAAATTCGAGTGGGAAGGTTATCCAGGTCTTGGGGAGAAAACAAGTGGTGAGAGCATAATCCATCAGGTTCAAAAGTATGATGTCAACGGGAATACCGTATACCTTCCACAGGGTTTCGAAGAAAAGGTGTATAAGGCCGGCATCTTGAGCAGAACTATCCGATATAATGTCGATGCAAATACAGTTCAATTTAATACGTCTTTGCCAGATGAATTATTTAAACTGGAAGCAGAACCTACCGACATAATTTATAACTACGATCTACAACTACAAATCAGAGGACGAGATGGAAGAAACGTGGTACAAAGTTTTATAGACAAATCCGTGGGCGACATAATTCTTGAAGCTTCTAAAGAAAATGAGCAATTAAATCATGTCTCGTTAGACGGTAACATTAACTTGGAGTTGGTGTATGTTCCCAGAGGTGACTTCATCAAGGGATCGCCTGACACAGAGATTGGTTATCCAGCACGCTGGTTGAAAAGGTTTCAGAAGAAGGGCAAGCCCACACGACCCGGGAATGAGGGGCCGCCTCATAAAGTAATAATAGAAAAAGGATTCTATATGGGTAAATATGAGGTTACGTGCGCGCAATATCGGTGCTTCCGCCCGGATTATACAAGACGACCTTACGATAAAAGGAAAATGGATTTAGATAATCAACCTGCTCTGGTCAATTGGAATGACGCAATAGCTTTTTGCAAATGGCTTAGTAAAAAGACTGGTTTGAATGTTCGTCTAGCGAGCGAGACCGAATGGGAGTACGCATGTCGGGCAGGAAGTAATACACGATTCTTCTGGGGAAAAAGGGAAGAAGACGCCGGACAGTATGCTAACGTTGCAGACAAGGCTTACGAAAAAATGTGGCCTGATAGTGCGTATTGTTTTGTTACTGATGATGGAAATGCTTTTTTATGCCCTGTTGGACGGTATAAACCAAACAAGTGGGATTTATATGATATGATAGGTAATGCTCCAGAATGGTGCCAAGATATATATTTTGAAAACGCCTACAATAAAGATTTAGACAGAAACAAGGAGCTCCAAACAGATAGTAAACGGATTCATAGGGGTGGAAGTTGGAGAAGTGATATTCGCAGTGCCAGGTCTGCCTCGCGAGATTACTATACTGAAGTAAGTGAACGTCCTCCATTTATTGGATTTCGTGTTGTAATTGACAAATAAGTTTTTAACTGACATAAGATTAAAATTTCAAAATACAACACGTAAAATTTTAGTTTCCAAATGGAACTGCGAATTACCTGTTATCGAGACGAACCAGGATTTTCTGAGCTTGCTTCGCAGAATTTGTTTGTGGGAAATTTCTTGTAAGCTGAGCAAGCAATTGCCGACATTTTTCATACTGCTGATTCGAAAGCGCATCAGTTCCATGGGCCAATAGCACCGGTGCGATACATGGACTGCTTCCATGGTTTTCAATTAATTGTTCGCCAATATTTTTTGCAAGAATCTGCTGATTTGTTTTACGTAGTGCCCACCATTTAAGATACATCAATTGTGGGAAATACCATTGACATTGACGAGACTGTAATTCCGAGTCAATTTCTGCCAGGATTTGTCCTGGTTGTGACTGTTTCGCCAGATATGCGAAATAAGAGGACATTACCTTGCCGTAAAGCGGGCTATCCGGAAAATCTTTTGCAATCTGTCTGCATTTTTTTGCGGCGGTCGCATTGTCACCGCACTTGCCATAACCTTCCACGACCTTTAATCTTAGCTCGACGATATTACCTTTATCATCAAGGGTATCAATGACTCCGGTCAATAATCCCTCAGCAAGGTCCGGCCGGTGGTTTTCAATGCACTTTGTGCCTGCTGCAAGAGTCCATTCAACCACAGGAAAGCTTTTATCCTGAGACTTGGCTTTGTATTTAGCTATTGCAAGAGCCGCTTTAGGCCGGTCCACCCGTAAAAGGCAAAAATCCGACATTACATCAAGATTGTCCGAGTCTACGAGGGCGAACAAGGAGTCCGTCTTGTTCCAGCCAGAGTCTTCCTCACAAAGATATAATAAGGGCAGTACAAAACTATGATAAGACAGGTCTGAAGACTCAGGATTAGCAATAATCAGTTGAGTAACAATATTGGCAATTTCCTTAATCCAGCCTTGTATTTTTATGTCATAGTATCCCAGTAAAAATTTTAACTCTGCAACAGACAATTTTTGAATATTAAGTTTGTGTGAAAAGGATTCGTGGTAAGTCCAGTACAACTGCTCGGCAGGTGGAAGAAAATAATCGAGTTCCCCTTCGTCCTTTCCTATGGGAGGGAGTTCCGGCAGTATATCGAGGCTGACAATATCTTCAAGCGATTTTTTTTGTCTGGATTCAAGACCCTTTCTTATCAACTCGACGAGATCATGTGCGACTTCCAACCTTCCTTGCAAATCGTGTAGACCAGCGTTTGCAGGGTATTTGGAAACAAGCCTTTCGAATAAATCATCCCCGATTGTTATCGCTTTGGTGTGTAGCTTGTTCCGCACTAATTGTTCAAATTCAAGATACGGATTATCCTGCTTTATCTGTGCGTTACAGTATTTACTCTGGCCGGAATAAATCGATATCACAATCAATATAATAATTACCAATACACACTTTCTTTTTTGCATGGTTTTGCTATTCCTCCAAACTCGATACGGAACTTTTGCGTATAAGAACAGCCTTATACACCTGAACCGAATCAACCATATTGGCCGTAAAATCCAGCCGGCTTTCCTCGCAACTCCAGAGCTTTCTTGAAAGTGGGGCATACGTGGATTTCAATTCAGAAGCCAGGAAACCTTCCGGAACTTTGACTTGAATTTTCACCGGCCTTACGGTTTTTCCAAACGCAGGCGTGTACAACTTGTTATTCCGCTGCTCACCAAAATATCGGTGGTCGAAAACTATTATTAGTATAGCTTCATTACCGCACAGAAGACACTTTGCTACGTAATTATTATCTTTTGTTGAGGCCCAATTGACAGGTTCACCTATTATTAACAATGGTTTTAGCTGCTGCAGTTCTCTATTCAATCGTACAAATGTATCGTGACTTAGCCGGCCAGACGAGGGTGTCCCCCTATATAATACCCCCTTGGCACCGGCAGCAATGGTACAGTAAACCAGGAACTTGATCTCCTCAGGCGTGTGATTATTTTGTAAAAAGATAGTATTATCCCTAGGAATAACAGGGATACAGGCGAGATATCTATTTGGTGCAACTGCCTTTTTTGCAGTAGCGGCAAGCCAGAAAAATGGACAAAATCGTTCAGAAGCCTTTGTGTCGGATTCATATGCTCGTTGTGCCAACAGGACAGGATTCATAACAGCAACATCAGGAAGTGCACCAAATTTGTACCATGTTTCAGGTTTCCCAGAACGGCATATCCACATTTGTATTAGAAGATATGGATTTTGTGAGAATCTACTGTAGTAGTCGTCTACAAATTTTTTAGCCGCCTCTTCATGAGTGCCATGGGCGTGGGCAGGACAACTCATGATCTGGACAAATAAGCTTTTAGAATCTAATCCAAGTTTGGGATTGGGAGAGCCACCCTCTGTTAATAAGGTGAATTTGTTTGACGCCTTAACAATCCTATGTGTCTGGAATTCCTGCTCATTTGTTTCTGCAGATATAACTATATGAACGTATTCTCCGAGAACCGGACGTCTCGACATTTTAAACATCAGACAACCTATGTCACCTGGAGGCAGGTTATTATTTATTGACTGATAATTGTCGCCGACATTAACTCCTGCCACCTCCAGAAGTCGAATACTCAAGAATGTTTTTGTATTATTTTGGGCATATACATAAACTTTGCCAAGGTCTTCAGAAAAACCTACATACGAGATCCAGATAGGCGTATTTTGTATAGAAATCAGCGTTTCTGAAATCCGGCCTGTCTTGCCATAAATGATACATTTAAGCTTGCTGTTATTTGGCGGAGTCTTAAGAAGTTTAACCAGAAGCTCTCCGTTCTGATCCGCCATTAAAACCGGCGGTGATAATTTTGAACATAAATAGTTTATTTCTGCACCATCTTCTTTATATGATTTTTCACCTTTAACATCTAATATAAGTCTATAGAGTTTGAGCTGACTAATCGACACAGGCTCATCGTTAATATTTTTGAGAAAGAGCCGAATATCACCTGCATCGAACTGACTACGCTGATAAAATTCCGAGCCAGTAATTAAAAGTTGATCTTCGGTCGCAAAATAATCCGAGGAACCGGCACATATTTCAGATGTCGAACAAGACAAAATGAGAAGGGGAGTTAAGATTATCTTGACGACATTCGAATACAGCCGGATAAGATAGTTGTTGTAAATATTCATACCAACCTCATTTTCACTCTCAAATATGACTAATCCACTTTTTACTGTCAGCTTTTCATTCGAACAGCATATACAAATTACGGCAGGCAGAATAGTAAAAGTAAATTAAATATAAACTGCCGAATATATAGAAAACAGGATTTGACAATCTGCGATGCTTTTGTGTTGTTTAAATCGTATAGGATTACATACATAGACAAGAATTCTTATGGCGTACATGGCGAACCCAACAAAAGAAACCAGGTATTAGAAAGGAAGGCCACAGGTTCAAGTCCTGTTTCGCCCATTCGTGCAAGCGATGAATTTATACTTCGCAGCACTTCAGTAACAACCTAATAAATCGGCTCAAAAAAGAATAAGCCCGCCCCAAAAGGGACGGGCTTATTTTTTTTAACAATCAATAATCCGCTTGCTCTAATTCTCTTCGAGAATTACTGAGCGAAAGTTTCGCCGCTTTCCAAACGCGACGCAAGGAAATCGGCCATGATGGGATTACCAGATACGTCAGAGCCGTATTTTTCCAAGACATAGGCGACAGAATCAGCTATCGGCGAGCCCATTTCAGTGTTCAGAATAGCGATATACTGAACGAAAGCATCAATGTACTCTATCGCTGTAGCATACTGTGTTCCGTCATTGACACGACCATTGAAAGCAGCAGCAACCGAGTCGGCCATTTCCGGTGTGAACGGTGCACTAAGTGTCAATGTATTTATCAGCTCAGTAAATACCTGGTTCATAGCAGCCATGTGTGAGCCGTCTTCGTCAGTCAAAACCGCAGCGGCAGCCTTTAGCCTTGCAGCGGTCTCACAGGGCTGGCAATCGGTAGAAGATACAAAGGCGTTTGCCAGGAAGACCTGTACATCCACTGCAACACCGACTTCATTAGCCAACCATTCCATTAATGCAGGACAACCGCCTTGCTCAAAGACTATCTGCTGCAATGCCGGAAGCGGTGCTGCGCCCAATGGGGCCGGAGGTCCAATCGGAGGTTCGTCCGGTCCATCCAAGTCACAATCCGGACACGGTGGGCATTCGGGGCAATTTTCGCGGTCGCTATAATTCTGAATTATTAACGTGGCGTTGTCTTCTTCACCATCGCCATAGACAACTTCACCATGCTCTGTCATGTTATAATATTCACCGGTATAAGGTTCACCCAGATACTCCAAGAGGAATTCACCAGGTACACGCGGATTGTCGTCATTACCATAAGCGTATGCCCATATTGCATTTCCTCGGTAAAGGCCCGGGACGTCCACATCAACTTCGCTGGCATAAATCCGCGTAGTAGCACTGTTGAGAGAATCATAATCATTATGCCAACCGGCCTTGGATTTAATCTGAGCTATCGGCATACCGCCATCACTTACAGCATATACTTTAACCTCACCGGGTGCACAAACTACCGTCTCGGCGGTGTTTACAGGGCCATCGTAAGCTTTAGATATTATGGAAGCTTTAGCTGAACCTCCAAGGCCTTCTACATTAACATTTCCGGGCATAATTTTGTCCAAAAGATAATCCCAGACTTCCCCTTCACGCCCATTTTTAACCACAGTCGGTGTATCCTGTACGAGATCCTTAGGTGAAAGGTCTGCTCCGGCAGCAACACCAACATAGGCATTGTTCTCATTGCTATTATGAGCCTTGGCTTCTATTAAAGCTGTGTTGGGGCCACCCATGTCTATTACACCAACACCACCTTTATGAGAGACAACGGTAGTATTGGCGGTAGCTGATGTCGGCTCCTGCGGCTCCTGCGGGGCCGACGTAGTTCCTCCCGTAGGTTCTGTTGTCGGTGCCACATAAACATAAGCAGCTCGAGCTTCCGATTTTATCTTAGCCGTACCGCCCATACCGTCCAAGCCGGCGGCTACGAGAATATCACCATCGGCACAAACGCCAGTTTCGGCGGTGTTCCCAATGCCTTCGATAGCCTTAGATAATACTTCGGCAGTACCATTATTCAGGCCTATTACCAGGACATCGCCATCAGTACAA
>Ga0114922_10005361_pt1 | contig 11837 bp, 11 predicted proteins | sample AartaG_FD_100975 | JGI IMG/M metagenome (GOLD analysis project Ga0114922, IMG submission 100975) | Deep subsurface microbial communities from Aarhus Bay to uncover new lineages of life (NeLLi) - Aarhus_00045 metaG | ecosystem: Environmental > Aquatic > Marine > Oceanic > Sediment | place...
GGGATCACCGGCAACGCTCCGGCGTTGGGGCGGTTCCGGCGTGAGGTGGTTCGTACCTGGCACAAATGGCTATCCCGCCGTCGGCGTGACGGAACCATCCCGTGGCCATGTTTCAACCGGCTTTTTGAGCGATACCTGTTGCCTCGTGCTGTGGTGATCCACTCTGTGTACCGTCGCACAGCGAACCCGTGACTTGAGGAACCGTGTTCGTCAATCGCGCACGTACGGGGCTGCGGGAGCCCTGGGTGGGCAACCACCCAGGGCCACCCAGCCGGCCGTCAGTGGCACACACACCCTCGCCAGTAGCACCCACACTCTGGCCGGCTCCGCATCGCACCGGATCACAATCGTCGGCGGATGCCGGACCGCAATCGGCTCACACGCCCCATGCCGATCAAACCGGCAAGGGTCAACGCCGTAACCATCGCCAAACCCGGCCCGCAAAGTCCCAACCCCTCAGGCGGCGCTTCAGTGCAATATGCGTCTGCCACAATGATGGCGTAATCACTGGTGATCTTGGATCCGTCGGTGTCGATGACGTCGACGTGATAGGCGGCCGTGTCGAACACCTCCAGCGATGCGAACGTCAGGATAGGCCCGGTGGCTCCGTCAATCGCTTCGTTGCTCTTGTACCACTGGTAGCCTTCGATGTTATCACCCACCGCCTCCACGAAAATGCTCACCCGCTCCCCCACGCATTTGGCTTCGTTCTGGGGCTGGGTTACGATGGTTGTCTCCACCGGCTCGGGTTTCGGACAGTCGTCCTGGTTGTCCCAGAAATCGCAGGCGTCAAAGGAGACGTCTATGATATCGGCCGGCAGGACGTCGGATTCCGTCGGCAAACCGGTCATCCCCTCGAGGGTAATGAGTCGGCCGGTAATCGATTCCCAAAACAGCCGTCGCATGCCATCACCGTCGGTGTCGAACTGAAGGACCCCCGCGGCCTCTTCCCCGAACGTTACGGTGCCCGTCTCGTCGACGAAGGTGCCCTCAAGCACCATGTCCTTTCCGCTCACTACTGCGAGCTCTCCCGTTTCGGTCAGCACGACCAGTTGCGCATTGGCGGCGTTGACCACGTTGCACTCGGTCGCTGAGCTTGGATCCTCAAAAACGACCACCCCGGGAATCCAAGCCGCCGCCGCCGATGTTAGCAGGCCCGCGACTGCGAGCGCGCCTACCCACCGGCGTGTGTTTGATCGTAGAAACATGGAAGAGAATCTCCTTGTATGTGGAACCTATCTGTGGCAGAGGTTTCAAGCCGGCGTGAGCCACGGACGGCATCGCAGGCCCACCAGTCCGAGCAACACCACGCCGAAGAGCATCCCGAAACCGGCACCGCAAATCCGGAAGATCGGCCCGCGGTCGGGGGTTGGCCCTGGATCCGGCGGGGGGCAGTCCGCAGCGTTGTCCCAGAAGCCGTCGCACGCGTTGCACGGCACGTCGACGAAATCCGTGGGCAGCCACTCGGACTCAGTCGCCTCAAGCGTCAGGGTGTCGATCCAGACCACAAAACCGCTGGGCGCCAGCCACCATAACGTGCGAAAGCCGTCCCCGTCCGTTGCGAAGTCGATAAAGCCAACGGGTTGATCGCCGATGAAGACATTGTTGTCCTCATCGACAAACGTGTCCTCTAGGATCGTGTCTTGGGTCGACACGAGCATGAGTTCGGCGGTGTCCGACAGCACGACCAGGTCAGCGTTGGCGGCGTTGATCAGGTCACACCTGGAGCGCTCCCCTGACTCGTTAACCTGCTGGTCGACGAAAATGTCCACGCCTGGAATCTGGCCCAAAGCGGCGCCAGGCCAGAGAAGTATACTCAGCACGGCCGCCGCTGTCACGCGAGGCATTGGTTGAAACATCGTTTGCTCTCCTTGTGTCACGGCGCGGGTCCGGACACCCTCAGTGCTACGCAGCTTGGTGCATATGCCAGACTGTGGGACAGGTTTTCCAACCTGTCATTTGACCGGCTGGAAAGCCGGTCCCACGGCGGTTGCCGGACAGGCACTGTGCATAGGATCGCATAAATCGGCCACGTTTGGTAGTGGGCTGGGCCCCGGGGGGCAGGCCCGTGGCATGGAGACCGGCACGACTGCTGAAACGCGGTCTCATTCCGTACACGTCGAGTCGACGAATCGATTTGCCAGGACCGTTGATGCGACCAAATCGGCAATCCCTCGGTGACGGGGTGCGAGAAGGGATTCTCGCACCAGTTCGTGCACCCGCTTGTGATTCTCGCACATGCCTGTAAGACCGAGCTGCGCTCTCGCCTTGGTGCGCTCGACTGTGCCAACCGATCGAAGGCCGTGGCGCAACGTCATTCTTTGCCGGATGTTACGTGTTTTTTCCCCAGGCGAATCCTGCGTGTGGACTGTGGGTATAACATAACGGTGATTGGTCCGAGCCGTCTGTCTATCCGGCGGCAGGCTGTCAGTTTCTCGGACGATCAGAGCGGACGGCGGGTTGTAGTGTGCGGATGCCGTGACTCGCCGCCGGTTTTAGGCGCAGCACCCGCGGCCAGCGCCGAAAATCAAGGAAGCTCAACCGTGAGTCTTGGCGAAGTACTGCTGCAACGGAACAAAATCACGCCCGAACAGCTCGAACAGGCCAAGGACGCCCGCAAGGGAGCGGAGCGCATCGAAAAGTGCCTGGTCCGGTTGGGTATGATCAAGGAGCGAGATTACCTCGAGATTTACGGTGAATCGCTCTCGATTCCGGTCGTCGATCTCAATGAGGTCGAAATCGACGGCGGTTTGCTCAAAGAGTTCCCCTCCAAGGCCGTCCACAGATACCACTTGGTCCCCATCGAGCGGCGCAACGGCACGATCAAGGTGGCCACCGCCAACCCCTTCGACCTCTACGCGTTCGACGAGTTACGGATGCTTACGGGGTCGAAGATCGAGACCGTGCTGGCCACTGAAACCGACATCTCACGGGTCATCAAGCAGCACTACGGTGTCGGCGGCCAGACCATCACCGACATGATCGAGGAATCCGACCTGGAGATCGTCAGCGAAGTGGAGGAGGACAACTCCGACATTGTAGAGATGGCCCAGGAGGCGACGGTCGTCAAGCTGGTCAACGAGGTCCTGATCGAAGCGATTCGCGACCGGGCCAGCGACGTTCACATCGAGCCTTACGAACACGACCTGAAGATTCGCTACCGGATCGACGGCGTGTTGCACACCACCAACGTACCGCCGCAGATCCGCCGCTTCCAGTCGGCGATCATCAGCCGCATCAAGATCCTCTCGAACCTCAACATCGCGGAAAAGCGCCTGCCGCAGGACGGGGGCTTCAAAATCAGGGTGCAGAACCGCGACATCGACCTGCGTGTGAGCATAATCCCCACCGCTTTCGGCGAAGCCGTGGTCATGCGTATCCTCGACAAGCAGTCGTCGATGCTGGCCCTGAGCGAGTTGGGGCTGATCGGCGAGCCGGGCGCCGGGATCGATATACTGATCCACCAGCCGTTCGGCATCATCCTGGTCACCGGCCCGACCGGCTGCGGGAAGACCACCACGCTGTACGCGGCTCTGAATTCGATCAAGAGTGACGAGATCAAGATCCTGACCGTCGAGGACCCGATCGAGTACTACATCGACGGGGTTCAGCAGGTGCAGACTAAAGCGCGAATAGGTCTAACGTTCGCCTCGGGCCTGCGATCGTTCTTGCGTCACGACCCGGATGTCATTCTGGTCGGCGAGATTCGCGACCTGGAGACGGCCGATGTGGCCATTAACGCCTCGCTGACCGGGCACCTGGTGTTCAGCACCCTGCACACCAACGACTGCCCGACGGCCACCACGCGTCTGCTCGATATGGGTGTCGAGCCCTTCCTGGTGTCCAGCTCAATCAGCGGTGTGCTGGCCCAGCGGCTCGTACGGCGTACTTGCCCGGACTGCCGGGTTGAACACCAGCCCGACGCGCTCGACACTCCGCCGGATTTCGAGCTCGAACCCGGCGAGGTCGTGTATCGCGGCGAGGGCTGCCGTGAGTGCCGCCACACCGGCTACCGGGGCCGAATGGGCATCTTCGAACTGCTGACCATCACCGATGAAATCCGCGAGATGATCGTCCAGAGAAAAAGCGCCGTGCAGATTTCCCAGCACGCCCGGCCATTAGGCTACAAGCTCATGCGAGAGGACGGCTGGGACAAGGTCCGCATGGGCATGACCACCATCGACGAAGTGGTCCGCGTCACTCACATCGGGTCGGTGTAGACAGCATAGATCCGTCAGCCGTCAGATTCCCACGTCCGGCAAATTCAGCAACCGCAGATAGACGGTGGATTGGTATAAAAACAGCGCACACCCGAATCCCCAAGGAAACGGGGACGGAGTCGCCTGTCAGACTGTGGGATATGTCTTCCAACCTGTCAGACTGTTGGGCAGGTTTTTCAGCCTTTCATTTGACCGGCTGGAAAGCCACGTTAGACCGGCTGAGCCGGTCCCACAGCAGTCTTGGGATGGGCTCTTAGGTTGTGGTTAGCCCGCCGCCGTCGGAACCGTCTTCGTCGGTCAGGCTTATGAAGAACGCCGAGATTAACGTGTCGACGAGCGCGTTTGTGGTCGACTCAAGCCCGACCAGAAGTGTGTCGCGAACTGCCGGATCGCAGCCGCTGACCTGAAGCACGCTCCCGCCGATCGCACAGGTCGCCCCCCACCGAACCAACCGACTTTTCAGACCCCGCTTTGCCATCCGGATATCTCCTCGTTGTCGCACAAAGATAAAGTGTCTTTTTAAGCCTGTGATCGCTCGCAGACGCGCGAAGCATACGGGATACGGCCAGAGCGATCAACTAATCGTGATTCCCCGCCGCGCCGTTTCACACGCTTGTACCCATCGGCTTAACGGACGTTGCGATTTAGCTATTCCGATATTCCGGCGGCCTACGCCCTTTGGGCACTAATGACGGCGGTGATCGGCAGCGGCGACAGCCAACGACTGCTTCAGCGCCGAAAGGGAGAAATACCGGCCTGGGCAGGCGGTTTTGCCTGTGATGCCGCGGTGGGTACGGATTTGGTCAGGCCGAATATGGGTCTCCCGCATCAAAAACGCCGCCAGTCTTCTCAGCGACGCAAGCTGCGCGGCAGACGGAGGAGCCTTCTGGAAATTGCCCACAAGGCAAATGCCGATGCCGTGCTCGTTGTGGTAGTTGTCGGGGGTCTTGCAGTGTGCACCGTGTTTTTGCTTGTGCCAGCGGCTGCCGACCTCGATCGCGCCGTCGGGCGTGTCCGTACCGTTGCCGATGACGAAGTGGTAGCCCAGCTCGTCCCATCCGTTGTTCAGGCGGTGGTGGCGGTCGAACCGGGCAGCCCCACCGCAGTCGGTTGCGCTGTGGTGGATCACGATCTCAGTCCACCTGCTGCTGATCCTGCCGCACGCCGGATACCACGAATCGCCGGACGGCCTGAGCACGGGCCGAGACGCACGCGATTCCTCTACGACGGCGGGAGGTGCCAACGGCGGTGGGATGCTAGGCCGCTTGGGGACGGCAACGACACGCTGAGGAGCGATGTTCGGACTCGCGCACCCGATGATCACGACAAAACAGGGTGCCAAACCGGCGAGCATTCTTCGCATGAAGCCTCTCCAATCGCCTCCGCAAGGGCTGAAACCCTAGTGGTGTCGTCAAAAGCTTACTGGAGTTATCGGCGGATCGCGAACGGTGAGTGGACAAAAAACGGATACGCCGGGGCTCGCTCGGGAATCCATCTCAAATGCCGAGCGGACAGGCGAAGGGATTCGCCGACTCGGTGGAGAACGAGATGGCAATCTCGTTCCAGTGAGAGTTACTGACCTGTGCTGTCGTCCTCTGGCGATTCTCGATCAACCACCGGCTGGGGCGTTGTACTTCCGCACAGCCGCTTACCGTCTGCCGCATCAACGATGTAGCGGAAATGGTTTCGTGCGTCTACCGGAACCCCCGGATAGGATCCTGGGAAGATCGCCTCGGTTCGACGAAGTGTGATCGCCCATACCGGTTTGTGATCCCGTCCCATCTCAGACCAGACGACGTACTGAGCGACGATCTGTTCCGCGACCAGAGCGCTGTCCCTGAGAGCGTCGAGCGCATGCAGAAAGTCGATCTTTGGATCGTCTTCCGGAAAGGCATGGTATTTCTCCTCTCCGTACTGCTGCATCTGGTCGGCGTAAGTATGTGCTCCCGGCTCAGGCGGGATCCGTGCAGCCCCTTCGGGCCAGCGAGAGACGATCTTGAGTAGACGCCCCGTTTCCGCGCCCACGAACACGTCAAACGTTCTTTTATACTTATCCTCGCAGTTGGGCGGAGCGGAATTGACTTCCAGCTTCCACCTGCGGATGACGACCTGCCAGACCGGGCGCCCCACGATTTGCTCAGTCAAGAAAGGTGTATTATCGCTTTTGAGGGATACAAGCTTCGCCGTAATACCCAACTCCCCCGTTTGCTCGGACTCCGATACCCCAAGGATCTTGAGAGTCTGCCGGATGGCCTCCCCACTTTCTTGAAGCCTCCAGTCGGAAGGAATATCGCTTGCATCAACTCGTTCCTTGGAGATTATCGGTGCCTGCGCCACGATCCGCATGGGGACGAGTGCGGGAAACAGAGCCACGATAAAACCCAGGCGGTATCCCATTTCTTTCGATTTCGCTGCCATGGTTCCTGAACTTGACCTTACCCGCTCCGCTTAACATCTCCACTGCCGTGAATGGTTTTGCTGAGTTTCGGGTTGCCCGAGTAGACCACGTCGCCGGAGCCGTGGATCACGACATCGAGCGAGTCTGTCACGCTGACCCTGACGTCACCGGAGCCCTTGATTGTGACTGAAGCCTCGCGGGCCTTGAGGCTGGAGCCCAGCATGTCGCCCGAGCCGTCGACACTGACCGCGAGTCGGTCAGCTTTGCCTTCGAGGTGCACGTCGCCGGAACCACGGATCGAGACATCGACCGAGCCTGTCACGCCGACTTTGGCGTCGCCGGAACCGTTGATTGAGACCGAAGCATTGCTGGCCTTGAGGCTGGAGCCCAGCATGTCGCCCGAGCCGTCAATTCTGACCGCGAGTCGCTCAGTCTTGCCGTCAAGGTGTACTTCGCCCGAGCCCTTGATGACCAGGCCCAGACTCTCGTTGTTCAGCTCGCCGACATGCATCTCCCCCGAACCGCGAATCTCGGCGGCTTTGAGATTCGCGACGGTGACCCTGAAGTCCGTGTTGTGCTTGGTCTTGAAGGAGGCGTCCGCCGAGATCACCAGCCGCCCATCACGTACCTCGGTCTTGATGAGCGGCAGGATGTTGTCCTCCCCCTCGATCTGCAGCGGCGTCGGCTTGCCGATCGTGACGTGAACATCCCCCGGGATGCCGAACTCGATCTCATCGAATTCGGGTAATTGGCGTGTTTGTGTGACGACCACACCGCTGCCGATCACCTCAGATCCGGCGAAAACCGGCGACAGAAGGGCCAAAACAAACACAGAGACGAGCGTTTTCTTCATGGCTGGATCCTCTCGCTAAAAGAACACGGTGCGCAATACGTGTAGTAAGATTCGCAACTCCGGTCGCGATATTCTAACAGCTCGCGACGGCGTCGTTCACTCACCGGTTGGAAACCGGCGCCACACTCCCGGCGTGGCGGGAACCAGGAAGGCGTCATCCTCGTCCTGTTGTGTTTCTGTGCCCGTGTAGGTGTGAAGGTCGCCGGCCACCCAGACGTTGTCACGGCGGTTTCTAAACGGTGACGTCATCCAGCGCACCCGGCCGTCGAGCAGGAGAACGTTCTGCCCCTTCCCGCCGTGAATCGGCGAGTTGGTATCGTTGGGGTTGACCGACCCGTGGTAGAAACCGTCGACAAACAGCGGGTTCGGATCGCTCATGTACACGGCCGACCCCGCGTCTGACAGCGTCGGCGTCGGGCCCGCCATGTTCAGTGAATCGTACGTGCAATTGGCCGCGCTTGCGAAATCGTCAAGGTCTCCAAAGTCATCCACCTCCACCGGCACATTCGGACTGGAGGGGCAGACGAAATCGGCCGGGTCTGTTACGAATCCCAGTTTGGCCAACAAGTACGGGTGTCGGCTGTTGGATGCTCGCGGCGTCCCCGTCGGCCCGGAGTAGAGCCAGCAGCCGCCGGGGATCGCCCCGGCGTTGGGCAACCCACCCGCAAATGCCTGGCCATACGCGGTAACCGCCCGGTAAATCGAGCTCAAGTTGTCGGCACAGACGGTCCGCTGGGCGTGCGCGCGGACCCTGGACACGGCGGGCACGATCAGGCAGAAAAGTATGACGAGGCAGGCGGCGACGGCGATCAGATCGCGCGGGACAAACCGCCAGCCCCTCGAGGATCCGGTCTCGTCGAACTCGACGGGGGCGCAGGATCCCGCCTCTGGCCGAGAACCAGCCACGCGACGAATGATCTTATCAGGAAGGTTGCCCGGGGGGGCCGACGCCGTCAGACTGTCCAACGGCTGCAGAATCCGCCTCAATGCATCACTCTTGGCTGCAATCTCCTCCTCCGTGGCCAACCGGTTCTCGAGCGAAGCACGATCCGCCGGGTCGATTCGGTCGAGGTGGAGATCCAGCAGGACCTCCTCAATCGGCTTGTTCGCTTCGGCGGTCATGGATCGAGGTCATCCTCGCACCTTGTTGACCGGATGCTAGGTCCGCGGGTTGTCGGGGCCGGTACACTCTCGCCATCGCTGCGCGCCACCGCCTCGCTCGCGGCCGCTCGATACTGCGCAGCGAAGTACGCAACGGCACTGTGCAGGCGGCTCTTAACCGTGCCTATCGGAATGCCGACGATTTCTGCGATCTGCCGGTACGGAAACCGGTGATAGTAGGCCAACACCAGGACCTCGTACCAGATTCGCGGCATCTGTTCGACAATTGCTCGGACCGTACGCCGTCTCTCGGAGGCATCTATCTCGAGATGTGGGTGGTCCACTTCGATCGCCAGCACGTTGGCAAAGCGTGGCTGCCTGTACTCGTCGTCGCGATCCACATTAACGTGGAGCGGTACCTCGCGTTTGCGGTTGCGCCGACGGAGCCAATCGCGCGCCTTGTTGGCTGCGATCGTAAAAAGCCAGGGCTTAAATCTCCTTGTGGGGTCAAACCGCTGCGCCGAGATACTGACCTGCAGGAACGCGTCCTGAACCATATCCTCCGCCGTGGTGCTGCTGTGGGTGAGTCGGAACATGAACCGGTACAGCTCAGCCGAGTGTCGGCGTACGAGAAGCTCGAGACCGGCCTGCTCGCCCGTGACATAATTGCGCAGCAGCATCTCATCCGTTGGCGCGTTCACTACCATATTGTAGCCTTACGCTCACGTTGGCCAAATGTTCACGGAGAACCATGAATCGGACCGATTCCTATTTGTCCAGCCCGGACAGCGCCATTGATCGACGCGCTCCGCCTCCGCAGCGACGGCAGCCGAGTCTGAATTCGTGAGGGCAAGTGGACGTTACCGTACGGAGAATTGATTCGCACAGCATAAAATGCAGTTTAGCTTTCTGTCACATTTTAATTTTATACGAACAGCGCTGTTCGCGTTCATCGGACTAGTGCCCCTGGTCGGGTCCATGACCGTGGATGGCGGCGTCGACTCCAGCCGCCAGGCGCGTAGCCGCAGCTTGTCCGTGAACAGGCCTCGGGTGGTCGTGGTCAAGTCCAAGCGGCTTCTGCACCTGTTCGATGGTCACCGGCTGGTGCGGACTTACCCATTCGACCTGGGGTTCGCGCCGGTGGGTCAGAAAACGTGCAGGAGCGATGGCCGAACGCCGGAAGGGCGCTTCCAGGTTGTTCGGGTCAATGCTGATAGTCCTTATCACCGGTTTCTGGGGATCAGCTACCCGGATCGCGAGGCGGTTGAACGCGGGCGGGCGAGCGGTTATCTATCCGCAGGAGACGCCGGGGGGATTCTCGCTGCATTGGAGCAGGGGCGCAGTCCCGATTGGAGCACAGACCTGGGCGGGGGGATTGGAATACACGGGCACCGGAGTGGAAGGGACTGGACGGCCGGATGCATCGCACTTTCAGATGAACACGTTGAGGAATTATTTAACGTGCTGCGTGTGGGTGACGTGGTCGAGATCCTGCCGTAGTGTCACCCCTCGTGGGTGACGACCGACCGCCGCCCACAAGACGCTACTCAATGAACGGCTCGTCAAATCACCTGAGCATGCCTGCGGAATCGCTCAAGGCGCTTGCGGATGCGTCTGCGGCCATCAATTCCACCCTTAATCTGCAAACCGTTCTGGAAGAAATCGCCAACAAGGCCGCCTCGGTCGCCCGGGCCGAGGCCGCCAGTGTCATCACATACGATCGCCGGCGGAACAGACTTTCCTTCGCGGCCGCCGTGGGGGATCAGGGAGCGTCGCTACTGGGCCAAGACTTCGACGCGGACCTGGGCATCGCCGGTCGGGTCGTGCGCACGGGGCAGGCGCTGATCGTCCGCGACGTCGCCTCCAACCCCGACTTTTACCCCGGTTTCGACCGGGCAAGCCGGTTTGAAACGCGCGAGCTGATGGTGGCGCCGATGGTCTACCAGTCGGAACTCATCGGCGTTGTCGAGGTACTCAATCGCCTGGGGGGGGGGCATTTCGACGAGGGCGACCTGGAACTGCTCAGGGTGTTCGCGAACCTGGCCGCCCACGGGGCCCGCAACGCTCAGGTCCACGAGAGTCTCAAGAAGGAAAACCTGGGCCTGCGCGAGACGGTCCTGTCCGGCGTTCAGATCATCGGTCGATCCGAGCCGATGGAGAAGACGCTTGACCTGGCCGATCGCGTCGCCCGCACGAACGCCACCGTTCTGCTCCAAGGCGAGACGGGGACGGGCAAGGAGTTGCTGGCCAAGTACATCCACAAGGCATCGCAGCGCAGCCACAAGGCGTTTGTCGGCGTGAACTGCGCGGCCCTTAGCGAGACGTTGCTCGAAAGCGAGTTGTTCGGGCATGAAAAGGGCGCCTTTACCGGCGCGGTCAGCCAACGGGTCGGGCGGTTCGAACTGGCGGACAACGGCACGTTGTTTCTCGATGAGATCGGTGACATCAGCGCCTCAACCCAGGTCAAGCTTCTGCGCGTTTTGCAGGAGCGGGAATTCACCCGCGTCGGCGGCACACGTACCATTGCCTGCGACGTGCGCATCATCGCCGCCACGAACCGCAACCTCAAAAAGGCCATCGAGCAGGGTAGGTTTCGCAACGACTTGTACTATCGACTCGACGTTTTCCCCATCCACATGCCGCCGCTGCGCCAAAGGCGGGAGGACATCACACTGTTGGCCTCCCACTTCGCCCAGGCCGCCAGTGTCCAACTGGGCGTCGGGCCCAGGCGGATCAGCGATAACGCCGCGTCTTTGCTGACCGCGCACTCCTGGCCCGGCAACATCCGCGAGTTGGCCAACGTCGTCGAGCGGGCGGTCCTCATGTCGGACGGTCCGGAGGTCCTGCCCACCCATCTGCCGCCCGACATCGCCGGGGCCGCCTCGGCTGCGGGCACCCAAGGCGATTCGAGTCTTTGGGGCTATGAACGGGCGATGATCGTCAACGCGCTGAGCGAAAACGACTGGAACCAGTCCAAAGCAGCCCGGGCGCTGGGCATCTCCCGCGACAACCTGCGCTATCGCGTCAAGAAGTACGGAATCGAAAAGCCGAAACCCTAATCGCTCATAGACGTGTATAATTGCGTGTCGGGAGGGATACCGGCGCGGACACGACCGTTGTTTCTCCTCTCGACACGTTCAGTGCGCGGGTGCCCCATTCTTCGCGCAGCGTAATCCCATGAAAGGCTATCTCCCGCCGGAGAGTATGATCTGCGGCGCGGGAACGTTTTGTTCAGGAGACAGCCATGAAAACGAAGCGAAGGATA
>Ga0114922_10005362_pt1 | contig 11837 bp, 8 predicted proteins | sample AartaG_FD_100975 | JGI IMG/M metagenome (GOLD analysis project Ga0114922, IMG submission 100975) | Deep subsurface microbial communities from Aarhus Bay to uncover new lineages of life (NeLLi) - Aarhus_00045 metaG | ecosystem: Environmental > Aquatic > Marine > Oceanic > Sediment | place: Aarhus...
ATTGACGCCATGCTGGCCTAGGGCCGGACCGATCGGCGGCGCGGGCGTCGCTTGGCCACCGGGGGCCTGCAGCTTGATCTGGATTACTATCTTTTTTGCCATTGTGTTACTTATCCTGTTATATTCTCTTCACGCCGCCCTTTGGCAGGACTCGCCAACCGACAGCTCTCCTATATTTTCTCCAACTGCCAATACTCGATATCCAGCGGTGTCGCGCGACCGAAAATGGTCACCGTAACCTGCACGGTTCCCTTTTCCGAGTCGATATCTTCAACATCACCTTCAAAACCTTCAAAAGAACCGCCCTTGACCTTAATCCGGTCGCCTTTGCGGAACTCCATCTGAATGGAAGGGGAGTCTTCCTTTCGCTCGACCTGTCCGAGCATTTTGGCGACATCGACATCGCTCATGGGGCTGGGTTTTCCTTCGGTGCCGATGAAGTCGCCTACGCCGGCGGTTTCCTTGATAATAAACCAGGCTTTGTCCTGAATACTACCGTCATCGGCCGGGGCCATTTCCACAAATACATAGCCGGGATAGAGCTTTCGTTCATACACCCGCTGCTGACCGCTCCGAACGCGTTTCACCCGTTCGGTGGGTACCACGATGCGCCCGATTTCCTCCTGCAGGGCTTCGATCTCCACCTTACGCAGCAGGGTGTCGCGAACCTGCTCTTCCCGGTTGGAAGCGACTCGCAATACATACCAGCATTTTGTGGTTTGAGATTCCGTCACGTGCCGTCTTTCTCCGATTTATAAGAGGCCCAACAAAATGGCGAATTTGTCACCCTGAGCGGAGCGAAGGGTCTCCAAGCCAACCGTAGATCAAGATTCTTCGCTTCGCTCAGAATGACGTTCCGGGATAATTTCATTTTGTTAGGGCCTCTAAATTGTTCAACCGGCTTTCATAACTTTCAATACGCCAACGGCCTCGAATAACTTGGCAAATCCGATATCCACCGCCGCCAGGAGAACCGCCATCAGCAGTACCGTGACAATCACAACTTTGGTGGAGGAGATAATCTCCTTTTTGGTGGACCAGGAGACTTTCTTCATTTCGCCTTCCGTGGCGATCATAAAATCGGCGCTTTTAGGAGAGTTCACAATCTTGAAAACGATCCAGGCAAATACCAGGAACACCAAGGCCGGAATGCCGGCCCGGAACCAAACGATCATATAGTCTGTGATTATCTTGCCTGGGGTCAATGCTTCGAGTTTACCGTACAGAGCATAACAGCCCAGCGCCACCATGACGCCGGAACCGATCGCCGTACCCATTCGCGTGTAATAACCCTGCCCTTTTTTATAAAATTCCAGTGCCATGTCTTCCGTAGCTACCTTTTCGTTTGTACGCCGATTCGCTCTCCGGCGTCATCCTGGGGGGTTGATTGCCCTCACTTCTCCTTTACCAGGCCAGGAGGGATTCGAACCCCCAACCTGCGGTTTTGGAGACCGCTGCTCTGCCAATTGAGCCACTGGCCTTCAAATCGGTTTACATGCCGTTCTATTTCTTACGCAGTTTGTGGACCGTTCGTTTCCGCTCCCGTTTACAAAACTTGTTCAATTCCAGTTTGGGTATTCCTCCCATGGTATTGACCTGCGTACGGTAGTTGCGGTCGCCGCAGGAGGCACATTCCATCCAGAAATATTCTCGTTTACTTTTTTTAGCCATGGTTGATCTCGTCACGAGGAATCTATCAGCGAAAAAAACGAGAATGCTTCGAAATCACAACGATTCTCATTGCGATTGCTCCGCCCGGCGTAAATTCTTGCAGTATCGTGATACTCTTTCTTGCTAAAGTAAGAGTTATATATTTCGCTGATCGTCCCCGGTGAATGTTTTACTCAATAATCTTGGTTACCACGCCGGCGCCGACGGTCCGGCCCCCTTCCCGGACGGCAAAGCGAAGCCCCTCTTCCATCGCAATGGGGTAAATAATTTCCGCATCCACGGTTACATTATCGCCGGGCATGCACATCTCGGCGCCGCCCAACAATTTTATGCCGCCGGTTACGTCCGTCGTGCGGAAGTAAAACTGGGGACGATACCCGGTGAAGAACGGCGTATGGCGTCCTCCTTCCTCCTTCGTTAATACGTACACCTCGCCTTCGAACTTGGTATGGGGAGTAATGCTGCCCGGCGCCGCTAAGACCTGCCCCCGCTCAAGATCATCTTTTTCAACCCCTCGGAGCAGGCAACCTACGTTGTCGCCCGCCTGACCATAGTCCAGCGTCTTGTTAAACATCTCCACGCCCGTGACGACCGTTTTACGAGTATCGCCAAGTCCGACGATTTCCACTTCTTCGCCGGTCTTGATTTGACCGCGCTCGACACGTCCGGTGCCTACGGTGCCGCGACCCTTAATGGAGAATACGTCTTCGACCGGCATCAGGAAGGGTTTGTCCACGTCGCGAACCGGCTCGGGGATATAGCTGTCGATGGCATCCATCAATTCCTGGATGCACTTGGTCTTTTCCGGATCTTTCGGATCGGATATCGCGCCCGTAGCGGAGCCCTGGATGACCGGAACGTTATCGCCGTCGAATTCATATTTGCTGAGCAACTCCCGCACTTCCAGTTCCACCAGTTCCAGAAGTTCCGGATCATCGACCAGATCCACCTTGTTCAGGAACACCACCAGAGCCGGCACATTCACCTGACGTGCCAACAACACGTGTTCACGCGTCTGGGGCATCGGACCGTCCGCCGCCGAGACGACCAGGATCGCTCCGTCCATTTGGGCGGCGCCGGTAATCATGTTCTTAATGTAGTCGGCATGGCCCGGACAATCGATATGGGCGTAATGGCGCTTTTCCGACTCGTACTCCTGGTGACTGGTGGCAATGGTCAGAATCTTTGTGGCATCGCGACGCCCTTGTGATTCCGAGGCCTTGGCCACTTCGTCGTAACTGACGGCTTTGGATAATCCTTTGGCAGCCTGAACTATCGTTATCGCCGACGTTAACGCCGTTTTCCCATGGTCAATGTGTCCGATGGTACCTACATTCACGTGAGGCTTCGTTCGTTGAAAAACCTCTTTAGCCATCTCTGCTGTCCTCCTGTCTCAATAAGGATCCAGTGATTTTTACTATGACTTTCCAAATCTATACAATCTATCAAATCTACCGTATTACGTTCCGTACGGTTCTGTAAGCTGCTGATGGGGCTTGAACCCATGACCTCGTCCTTACCAAGGACGCGCTCTACCACTGAGCTACAGCAGCGGAATTTTTCCACCTAAAAACATCTCAGCCCCGGATATCAGCTTTCAGGCACGAAGGCTCCTGACTAAATGACGTAAGATAGCCATACAACGGCAGTTCCATACCTCGTTCTTTCATTATATCAGAGCCTAAATACCGCTACTCTCCAAATGTACACATTATTGCCAAATGCCCCAAACAATCGAAACACATGCGATTTCAGCACTCCATATCGCGGTCGCTTTGAGCTTTTGACGCCGGCGCCTCCATAAAATATCCTGTCCCAAATAGTTACAGGGACAGCCTCTTGTCTCGGTATATACTGGTACCGGACTTCATGTAGAACTTAACATCATATAAACCTTGTTCCGCCAATGCCAAAGAAAAAATTAAAAAAATAATTTTTCTCGGTTTTTTATAATCTTTTACTAATATCATATATTATGTTAAATAAATAACTTATTATACATGCAATATGCTATCTAGCAAGCCGGAAGGCCGATAATCAATTATTCTCTTAATCCTTTATTTTATCTTAGTATGGCAGCGCTACTTTCGAGTAAAAACCGCGTTTTTAGGCTAAAAACGTATGCAGCAATCATTCTTCTGGGCTAATAAAGCCTGTTCTAGCGCTGTCATATTAGGTTCTCTAATAAAACTACGACGTCGTAGGGCTGTCATTCTGAGCGAAGCGAAGAATCTCGTTCATCGGGCCGAATGGAGACCCTTCGCTCTGCTCAGGGTGACATAATCGAGGTTTTGTTAGAGTGCCTTAATTTGCCTCTGTTAAAAATCCTTGAATCTACAAGATAATCTTGACACGATCCCCCCTTTGCGTTTATGATGGTATTAAAGTCAGGTGGACCTGTAAATTGACCTAAAAAGGCTACACCGCATTTGGGGACGACCCTTGAGCCTGCCGGAGGAAATAGATTTCGCCATTATATTTGATGCCGCCGCCAAAAGTCCGGAACGACCGCAAATAATGTGGCACACCCGCCCTCGGGTGTGCTGTGGCTGAAAATGCTCACCCGCCCTCGGCTGAGCCACAATTTCAAGCGAATTTCGCGGCCGCTTTGAGCGTTTGACCATGGCGTCTTAGTTGTGAGGTGCATTGCTTATGTTGTATCTGGAAAATCTTGAGCCGCGCCGTTTGCTTAGCATCCTTATTACGGAATCCGATGGGGATGACAACGGAATCCTGCAATCCGATCCCGCCATCATTGGCGAGCCGCCTCCCGAATCGTATATTGACATCACAAACAATTACGACTTAAAGATCGTCACAGTGGATAATATAGAAATTTCATCGGGAGTAAACTTTTATCCCGGTTCACCGTCAGCTTCCATCATTCAACCCGATGAGTCTATTCGTATCCCGGTTTATTTTGATCCCTTGGCCGCCGGGGAATTGGAGGAAATGCTAACCGTTCATATCAGTATTGATGGTGCTCCAGAGCAAATATTCATGCCGCTATCGGGCGTAGGCCTGAATGTCTCTGTCTGGCCGCTTGATAATTCCAACCTGTCTTTTTATGATACCGGAATTGGCCAGGTCCAGACATCTTTTGATACCGGGGTAAGCTGGTTCCTGCAAGATAACGTCTCCGTTGACTACAACGACGGTGCGGAAAATTCTACCATCGTCATTTCCGATATACAGGTTACCGGAGATGATTGCTTCAGTTACGAACAGCCAGCACCACCGGAAACGTTGCCCGGTGGGTATTATTATTACGGGTATTATTACGGGTATTATTACGGGTCTTCCGACTATACCGCCAACGAAGTCATTGAATTGGAACTCGGAGTACCGCAAACCGGTACGGTCGGCACGGAACTCGATCCGCTCGGTATGCCCTTCCTCGATAATAATGATATATACAGCTTTACGGCCCAGCCCGGGCAAATCATCGAAGTCGATGCCCTCCTGGAAAATTACGGCGACCTGACGATAAATGTCTATTCGGCCGGAGGGGAACTCTTGGCATGGGACTCCGAGATAGAGGTGGGGGATTATGATAGTGTATACACCAATGTCGTCTTTCCCGCTCCTTACGATGGTTTATACTATGTGGAGGTGATTGGTTTCAGCAGGGTGAATCCCGACACGTATCAGATCATGGTCTCCACCCCCAACCAGACAATTCCGGAAGTTTTTTTCTCGGAGAATCCCTTGGTTCCGTCCTACGAGGGCGTCATCGGTCACGATCAGTTTTATGACGGGCAGATCCAATGGCTCCAATTTGACGCCGATTTCGGCGACCAAATTGAATTACATTTTGAATACGACAATCCTTATGAGAATATATATTATTATGCACCCCTGGAAATCACAATGTTCGACAAGCACGGACGAACACTTTTCCCCGATTTCTTTTTAGATCCCGACGCGGAAGATATATCTTATACCCTCTTGTCGGAAGGTCCCTTTTACCTGCGCGTGAATACGTATGATTATTTTTACCTTCCGGGGCGATATGAATATGAAATTGCCCTCGTCGAGGTGGGATCGATACTAGAGCTTGAACCGGGCGAAACGCTGGAACTGCCGGTTTACTTCCGCCCGGATTCCCTGGACACTTTTTCGGGCGATCTTCAGTTTAATATCTCTGCGGACGATGTGGTATTGAAGACAGTTTATTATACATTACAAGGTGAATCGTTTCCGGGAGATCTTTCTCTCGTTAGTGTGTCAGTGCCTAATCTTACCGCGTACACGTACGACCAAACGGGATTTCCGTTTGTGCAATCGGGAAAACCTCTCGATCTAGTGGCAACTATTACCAATCAGCAATTGCTATGGGGCGAGAGGGGCGATATTCCACAAAGTGCCGATCTGGTATATTTCCTCAGCAGCGATGATATTTACGATAATGACGATGATATCCAACTGTCGCCGAATTTAAAGATAAATCCCCTATTCTCCGGCAACAGCGATGTCGTAAGCGGGTCGGTTAATATTCCGAGCGGCCTGGAAGGAGAATACTATCTAATCGCCGTCGTAGATCCTTTCAATCAGGTACCGGAGGAACCGGAACCGATTCCCCCTCAATACTTGCTTGTGGATCCCATGGTCGTCGCGGGCGAACCGTTGCCAGTTACCGAGCGGCTAATTATCGCGCCGGAGAATCTGCTGGTAACCGATTCCGTCGATGATCCCTTCGACAATCTGATCGATTACGGGGAACGGCCCCTCAATACGTTCAATACGGAATATGTATGGCTATACAATCGCGGGGACGCCCCCGTCACCGTCACCGACTTCAGCCTGGCAACCGGCGACGTCTTCCAGTTCCCGGAACTGGATTCGCCCGACTACCAGACGCCTCCCATCGTCATTATGCCCGGACAGACCGCCAATATCCCGGTTATTTTCGCGCCCTCGACGTTTCCCGTTTCCGGCGAACAGTTCCTTACCGATATCCTCACCGTGCAAACCAGCGAAAGATCACTGCCCTATCTCTTTGATCTGACTGCCGAGTTGGCCGGCTCCAATCTCATCGTCCTGGAAGACTCCGGCCCGGCGGAAAATGACAATAAGATGGATATGGGTTCCGTTCGCGTCGATAATTCCGGTACCGCTGCATTTACTCTGCAAAACCTCGGCGATCAGGATTTGTACATCAATTCCATAGAATTCAACAGCGGCAATCTAACCGCATTCTCATATTCGCTTATCGGCGGCGGAAATCTGCCCATCACGCTGAAACCGTTTGACGCCGCCGCCACCGACGACAGTGCGGAATTCCTCTTGACATTTACCCCCGGCTACACCGGCGATTATACCGACTCGCTCATCATTCACAGCAGCGACGCTACCGGAGATTATGTAGTGGAATTGGTCGGTGCCGGCGTGGCGCCTACCCTGGTCGTGCAGGAATCGCTGGGCATGGAAAATGACAATTATCTCCCCTTCGGCTGGAGACCTCTGAATCAGCCCGCCTCCACCAGTATTATTCTCAGCAATGCTGGCACCGACTCGCTTAATTTGAAAGGCTGGGAATTCAAGACCAATGCCTTCGATGTGGATATCCTCAATGATCCCGATAACGACCTGGATAACATTTCCTTGCTGCCGGGAGAATCCCCCCAGACATTAACCATTACCTTCCTGGCCGCGGACGAGGGTTCCTTTAACGATACCTTCACGATTTACAGTGACGACGGTCAGTATGAGATCAACCTTTCCAGTTTAGCCGGTCAGTCGGCCCTGCCTTCTATGGGGTACCTGTACAATGGCAAACGTTATGACCCCGATGGCCCCTCATTTGAAAATGACCCCTTTATTTTGGATATCGGCAATGTTCCGCTGGGTCAATCTGCTTCGGAACTCTTTTATATCGTCAATGACGGCAAAGTCGAACTCACCGTGGACTCAATCAGCGTGGATGGTTCTGGCCTTAGCCTTGTTGGCATCAACCTTACTCAACCGGAAATATTACAACCGGGCGATAAACTTCCCGTCCTGGTAGAATTTGATACAACGACGCCGATTTTACCGATTCAAAACTTCCAGGGTTCCGTCATAATCAGCAGCACGGCCCCACAAAGGGTCGTACCGGTCTCGTCGGCCATCGTTACCCCCGAAATCGATCTTTCCACTACCCTCCTGGATTTCGGCGCCATCAACGAAAACCAACAAAAAACCTTAGACCTTCAGATTTCCAATTCCGGCAACACAGACCTCATTATTACCAATTGGGCCACCCAGAATACGCAGTTTAGTATCAACGTGCCCCCGCAGAATCTCATGGGCAACAATCTCGTCATTGCGCCTGACCAGACCGTCACGGTGGCCGTCACCTTCGATCCGCAGCAATTTGGCATCTCCCAAACTCCATGGAAACTGTTCAGTAACGATTACGATGAGCCTATCACCACGGTTACCCTGTCAGCACAAAGCCTGGGCCGTTCGTCCGCCATCCTGCCAAACACCTCGTATGCCTTCTACGACGCGGACGGCGATCTCGTCAAGGTCAGCCTCAACGAAGGACGGGCGGTGCTGTATCTGAACAACGGTTTGTTGAATAACGCCGACATTGACGCCCTCATGCTTTATGATACCACGCCAAATTCCGAACTAAAGATCACCGTGAGCGGCGGTCAAACCTCCATCGGCTCGATTCAATCCGACGGCAGCCTGGAATCTATCAACTCGCCAAACGTCACGATCAATCACAGCATTGACATTAACGGCTCCTTAGACGAACTGCTGCTCAATAATGTCTCAAACAACGCCGACATTCATGTCGCCCAGTATTCCTCCAAGCCCATGACCGTCAAGGTCGAGAAAATCGGCCAACAAGTCAACTTTGATCTCGCCAGTAATGTCAAGACCTTCCAAGCCAGTTCCTATACCGGGGGGAACCTGACCGCCCCGCAAATGGACCTCTTAAAGATCACCAATGGCAGCCTGGGCGCCAACGTCAGTGTCGGCTCCGGCAGCCTCAAAAAACTCGATGTCCATAACAATATCACCGGCAACGTGCAAGCCTTCGACAGTATCGGAAAGGCCGCCAGCAAGACCGGCGATATCTCCGGCAGCCTCACCGCCCATACCGGCTACATCAATAACGTAACGGCTAAGAAAAACATCACCGCAGACATCTTCGCCGACAAAGATGTCGATAAAGTCATCGCCAAACAGGGCGCCTTTGCCGCCACACTGCGGGCGGAAAACGTCCATAAAATTTCTGCTCGCAATATCGACGGCGCCATTGTCAGTACCGCCGACGATATCGGCAAGGTCAGCGTCAAGAAAGATGTACGGGATTCCTTCTTCCTGGCCGGCTATGATATCACCATGAATGGATTAGACGACTTGAATGACAACCGGTTGAGCGGCGGCGCCGTCAAAAATTTCAAGTTCGGCAGAACTCTTAGTAACACCTATGTCACCGCCGGCGCCATCGCCGACATCGTTTACCAGGCTTTGGTGGGTGAACCGCCGGAGTTCCAACTCAGCGTTAGCTCCTACGGCTCCATTACCATTAATGGCAACCTCGTACAAACCGATCCCGAGGCGCCGAACTTCGGTTTCTTGGCCGTCGATGACATCGCATCCAATCTCTATGACCAGCAAGCGGAGAATTTCTATATCTCCCCCAATCTGGGATAGACTGCGAACTAGAGCCTATGCTGTTTTTCGCGTTGCAGAAAAATTTCGCGGATTTCCCGTAACGGGTAACCGCTGTCGCTGATCTGCTTGACCAACTGGATTCGTTTAATCGCCTTTTCATCAAAGAGTTGATGCCCCGCAGCAGTCCGCTCCGACGCCTCGACCAAACCCACCATAAGATAATATTGTAACGTCTGACGGGACACGCCGCCCGCTTTGGCGGCCTCCGCCGTCTTTACTAATCCACCTGATTTTTGCTTCTCATTCCCCATAGCCCCCAATCCCTAACCCGGATAAACCGGTAAATCCTAAGCACGAAATCCGAAATCCGAAACAATATCAAATTACTCAAAAAACCATTTCCAATCCTTTCCCCGCAACTCCGCCTGCAGGTTCTGTATTTCAATCGTCATTATCTGCTGCTGACTGAACTGTTGATGCCGGTCGCTGTGGGCATAGGCGATATACCGAGGCAGCATAAGCCCGCCCGGAACCTTTTCATACTCCCCGATATCCAGCGCCACGTATCCGAAGGTTGTATCGTGTTTGTAATAGCGCAGCCATATCCGGCGAATCTGATGCGTCTGACCGTCTATCCAGACTGCCAGCAGGTTACCGCTTGTATAACCGTCGTCGGACGCCGCCGGCAGCAGTTCCCCCGTCACTTCAATCTTATGCATCAGGCGCCCGCCTTTTCGTTCTTGACCGGCATATCGAAGCGACAGCTCTTCTGCCAGCAAACCAGCCGGACCCATCATCGCATGGGCCAGTACACGCAATTTGATCGCCGCCCCGTAGAGCTTTTCCGGATCGCTCTCATACCGCTCTTTCGCCTGGCCCTGCAGATAGATATGGGGATTGCCTTTTCTATCCAGCACTTCCGTCAGTACGCCGCCGGGCTCATGACTTAGTAAGGACACTGCCACGTTTTTCTTGCCGGGCGTAAATTGACATTGCTGCTCGATCAGGGCTTTGCCGCCCTCCCGCTCATACACCGTCGCTATCGCCTCTCCGTCGATCGTCTCCAGTCGCCCCCACGCCTCGATGCCGCCGGATACCGCCAAACTCTGCTGCAAGACCGTCTTCAGACGAGTATCGCCCAGCCTAAAGACGCGCTCACGCATCCGTTCGACCGGGTTCGCACAACCTGTCGTCAGCACCGCCGCCGCCAATAAAACCAACCATATCCTCAGTCCAGCTACTTTATCACCTTGTCTTGCCATGATTTACTCCATAGGTTATATTTATATTCCCCCTGGTCGGGTGGCATGCCTACGCCCACCGTAGGCGGGATTAGGCATGGTTTTTCGACAAGTATGGCTATGCTTCACGTAGCTTTCCACCCGCCCCCCTTCTCGCACTCCTCAAACCGACCGATAGTCTAACCGAATCTTCACTCCAATGCAAAGCCTGATTTCACCCTCTCCCGTAAACCCTTTCGTAACCTCACTTTACCGCAAAATGCGAAAAACGCATCTTTCCGTTCACTTTTCGCTTGCCCGTTTCCTGCAATTTTGGGTATAATAAGGATTCTGGTTAGGAAAAATAAGCAAAAATTCCCACAATGAGGGGATATTCTTTCCGCCCCAAGCGCCAGCGCGGGCAATGATGAAACCTGAAACCAGGAACCAGCAGTAACGTCATCCTGAGCGCCGCGAAGGATAAAAAAATTGGTAGCTGAACGCTGAACGCTGAACGCTGATAGCTAAAACCTGAAAGTGGCGTAGGGTAGGCTGTGCCTACCGTTCGGAACTGTTGATCCTATCTGCCGACGGGTGGCACCGCCAAGCGAGTCCGCGAGCTTGGAGGTGGTTTTATATCGGGTGGCAGCCACCGAGTCCACGAGGTGGATGGTGAATGTAGCACAGCCGCCCTCGGCTGTGTTGGATGACAGCCACCGATACTGCCAGGCGGATGGCGATGACTGAAAATGGAGGATAGAGGCTATGTTAGCTAAAAAGGTCGTGGGAATAAGCAGGGTGGGGTTTCACCCCACGCGTTTTATCTTTATAAGACACAGATTTTCACTGATTCTCACAATAATTTTTATCTGTGTCCATCAGTGTAGATCAGTGTCAAAATTCTTATTCTATTCTTCTCTTCGCTTTTCGCTCTACGCTCTTCTCTTTTTCACTTTTCACTTTTTACTTTTACCTTGTTCTTACTCCGATTACGCCGACGGCGACGGTTCTCCCGAATTCCCCTACGAAATCGCCGAACCCAACCAACTCATCTATATGAGCCAACACCCCGAACACTGGGGCAAACAATCTGGAGGCCATGATGTGAGGCTTTGTTAGAATGTCTTATAATTGAATCTCAAACCCCTATAAGCAAGACTTCTTGTATGTCATTTTTGCTTAAGACATATTTGTAATTATCTCTTCTGATTGAACTTAACCCGGCTTCGCCGGGGACTTTTTAATCTTTCAGCATATAACATTCTTTCCTCTACCTAATTTGTCAATTCGGGTATGGTTGTTCGTAAAGAACAGCCATGGAAGGCATTGACA
>Ga0114922_10005363_pt1 | contig 11836 bp, 10 predicted proteins | sample AartaG_FD_100975 | JGI IMG/M metagenome (GOLD analysis project Ga0114922, IMG submission 100975) | Deep subsurface microbial communities from Aarhus Bay to uncover new lineages of life (NeLLi) - Aarhus_00045 metaG | ecosystem: Environmental > Aquatic > Marine > Oceanic > Sediment | place...
CCCAGGCTCCAGGACCTCGTGTCCTGGATTCTGGGCGGCGATCTCTCCAGTGACAGCTCTCAGAGCCACACGGATGTGGCTATCAGAGACGAACCGCGGCGCACTGTCGGATTTGTTGACGGTAGCGGCTTTTTGCACGCCAGCAGCAAGGGTCATGTTCTCGACCGAGGAAGCCAGTTCTCGGAAAACAGAGAGGGTAAGCGGTTTGCCACATGGGTTGGCGCTCCTGATGAGTCAGGATTATGGATCCTGCTAGCGGACACGTCCTAACGCCCCGGGGCTTTGTCAAGACCCTACCCGGAACTTGAAGTCGGCCTTACCACTCACCAAACCACCCATTGTAATCTAGGGCGAGGCGGACTGTCAGAGGATGTTTGAAGATTTATAGCCACCAAGACGGGTGCAGTAAAAGTTATGGCAACGACCACAGCGAGCGATTTGGTCATCTGCCGAAGTCGCATAAGGAGTGAGTGTTCCGAGTAAAAAAATTGCACTTTGGCGAAATTGTATATAGCACAACCCCTTCTTTCGGCAACATTGGGTCGAATGTTTACCCCAAAGCTTTGTAAAATTAAGAGAAACCGAACCAGCCGGAACTCCCACAAGGCGATCACAGTTTAGCAAGAAAGACCGGCTGCCCCGCAGAGTCACGGATGAACAGTAACCGATGGCCAACCAGCTGATCTGCTGCAATTAGGCTGCAATATTTGTGGTCCCTAATCGGTATTACAATAGAGAGCTGATCGTATCTGCCAGTGACTTCAGAATCAGATAGCAGGAAGCGGCTCCGGCGTCGAGCACACCCTTCGAACGATCCCCGAGACGGGAAGACCTTCCCACTTTGGCCACGAGATTCTTCGTCGACTCCTTACCCCGTTCGGCGGCTCGGGACATTCTCAGCAGGGCATCCTTGAAACCCGCACCATCCCCAAGAGCGATCTTGTAAGCCTCGAGCGCGGGATACAGGGCATCCACTAGGGTCTTGTCGCCCACTTTGGCTTGTCCCAGATCGACTGCGGCTACATATCCGGCTTCCAGCATCCTCCCGAACACCTGAGCATCGATCTGTTCGCTGTCCCTGCAGGCTTTAGCCATAGCCTTGAAAAATGATCCATACAGTGGCCCCGTGGCACCCCCGATTTCCATGACCAGGGTTCTTCCCAGTATATGCAGTCCCTCCGAAAGGCCCATTTCCTCGGTTAACCGCTCGGCTGTCAGGTTGAATCCCTTGGCCATGTTGATGCCGTGATCCCCATCTCCAATGGCTCCATCCACCTCACTCAGGTAGGCTTTATTCTCTCGAATTATCTCGATCAGCTTTGCGAGGACGATCCGTCCCCCTTTGTCGTTAAATTGCTCAGCCATCAGGTATTCCTAACACTGACTTAAGCCCATGGAATAACATTCAAGATCAATGAGTTGCTTTAGTTCTTCGTCGACCTTCATCACCGTCAACGTAACTCCCATCATCTCGAGGGAGGTGAAAAAATTACCCACATAAGGTCGATACACCCTGATCCCCTTCTGATCGAGCAGTTCCTCCACTCGATTCTAAAAGATATACAGCTCCATCACCGGTGTAGCCCCCAATCCGCTCACCAGGGCGACCACCTCGTCCCCTTTGCGAAATGGCAGGTCCGGAAGAATCACATCGACGCTCATCTCGGCCATCTCGTCGGCAATCGCCAGATCGGCGACCCGGATTCCCGGCTCCCCGTGGTGACCGATACCGACCTCCATCTTCCCCGGCTGGATCGTGAAGTTCGGCTTCCCGACCGCAGGAATTGTGCAGGAGGTGAACCCGATCCCGATGCTGCGGGTGTTATCGATCGCCTTTTGAGCGGCCCCGGTCACTTCATCCAAGCTGCCGCCCAATGCTGCTTTCGCTCCTCCAACTTTCCACATCAGCACTTCTCCGGCAACGTCGCGACGTTTTTCCCGCTCTTCCTTGCGTGCCGAGGGTACATCGTCATTGGCGATCACCGTCTTGACGGTGATGCCTTCCTCCTTGGCTTCCTCTACGGCCATCTTGACGTTCATGATGTCGCCTGCGTAGTTGCCAAACAGACAGGCCACCCCCTTATTGGAGTCCGCTAACCTGAAGGCCTCCAAAAATGAGTTAGCCGTTGGGGATGTGAAGATCTCCCCTACAGCCACCGCGTCCACTAGGTTTCTGCCGATATAACCGATGAATGCCGGTTTGTGCCCCGATCCTCCTCCGGTGACGATCCCGACTTTGTCCCGGACAGGGGCTTCCCGGTATTTCAGCACCCGGGGGTTTTCGGTGGGCAGTACAAGATCTCGATGCGCTCTAATGAAACCTTCCAGCATATCCGGAACGACCCAATCCGGATCGTTGATCATTCGTTGCATTATTTATCCCTCTCATCAAAAGTTAGGCTAATGTTTACTTCATCTGCAATTCCGGTACAGTCAATCTGATGTGAGATAAGCTTTCTCTGATCCAACGATCTGGATCATCAACCCGACCTCGTGATCCTATCTCGATTGTTGCAACACATGGCTCGTTAATACGACGACAATTTTCTTCAATGCCGATTTGAAGCAGTTTGTCGATGTAGCTGTCGAAGTTCACAATACCTGTACCGAGAATATCATTCGTATGATTGAAGGAGTCAGTATCGCTGAGATGAGCGTGGAGGATTTTTCTACCGAGCTTTTCCATTCTCATAGGCTCTTCTCTGGATATGTGGAGGTGTCCTATATCTATATTGGCGAACAGATTCGGCATCTCAACCTCTTCAATGATTCTTACCATTGCTGAAAGATCATTTACTACAAAGTACACATGGGGATCCATCTCTATTGATGCAACCACATTGAGTGTTTGTGCCCATTGACAAAATTTACGAATTATTGATACAGAATTTCGCCACGCTTCCTCCTTTGACATTCCAAATTGTCGTATACCTGCACCCCAACAGATCAAGACATGTTTTCCACCTATTTCGATTTGAAACTCAGCACATCGCCTCATGTAATCGAAGACTTCCCTGGACCGTTTTCTATCAGCAGTCGCCAGATCCTTGGTTTCCAGCATCAATAACTGAGAGCAGATAAATTGCTCTCCCCTAAATATCTCTATAACCTCTTTACGTCGCGATTTGCTCATAGTAGTAGGATCACTCGACTTTTTTGTAGAGTAGTCGATGTATTTGAAACCATATTTAGCAATCTTACGAAGTGACTCTTCTATTGGAATATCTGCGTATTCAAATATGCCCTGATTCAGTCCCAGAAACATCTACAGCTCCTATATATCTTGTTTGCTTAGAACCGTGCAACGCTTCAAGATGAAGGTGTTGGAGTCGGGGATATAGCTTCTCCGGTTCATAGACGAAAATCTCGGATCTATAAACATTAATCTACCATTTGCCTTTAGAGTCGACTCGTTGCTCATGTTGTACTATATAGTGCGTTGTCATGATCATAGCCGTTCTAGTACCAATACCCAATCCTGGCATAAAGGTGTTTTAGGTGCCTTCCAGGAACCGCCCGTATCCGCCCGGACTGCTCCCAGATGATGCTCTTTGCCATCAATAGGATTGACATAGAAAGCCTTATAAGGTGTTTGCTTTTCAATGCCCTTGATAAGTGGGCCGGACCAGTCATAAAAGCGGCCTGGAATGTAGATAATCCTTAGCTCGCCGGGGATGCCTGCAGCATAAGGCAACAAATAGTTGTCGTGCGTCCAGTGAGGTTCGACCCACTCTGGATGCGGCTCCGTACGCCACCATGGATATCGTAGTAACAGAGCTTTTCCTATCCCTAATTGCTCTGAACCGGGAAGATTCATGGCTTGATCCCATGGTGTGTTCTCATATGTTCCTCCGTGAGGTGAAGCACCGAAAGGATGTTCTTGTGAATTGATCTGCCAGATTCCCCCTGCACCGTATGTGTGACCGGATGCTCCATTCAACATACAGCTCCAGAACATAAAACGCTGTAGATTCTGCCAGTTGGACTGCATATGACCTTCATAAACAACTTCGCCATTAATTACAGGCATAGTTGGTTTACGCGAATATTCATGAGAGACTATCGTTATTGTGTTTTCGACACATGTATAATCTTGGTGGCCGGTTTGCAACATATCGAAATCAAGAAGACCGTCGTCATCGACTTGATCACGCCCGGCTTGCTTTGATGCGGGATGAATAGTAACAACGCGGTGGAATGGATCGGTTTTTCGAATGTAACGGCCGACTTCCGTCCAACCTGCTATCTGTTGTTTTTTGTCTCTCTCAATATTTTCTGAAAGATAGTACGGCATGGCTGCTTCTCCTGCAGTACACCAAATCACTGGATATGCACCCCATCGGGCAATCAAGTTGCGCCAATGCTGTTTCATCTTTGGGACACCAAGTAGCTGTAGATGGTAACCCCAGGCACCGACAATGCAGGGTATAAGTCCGGATTGGACAAGAAACTGAAGACGAAGGTCGGCCATATCAAAATAGGCAGGATTTATCTTTATATAATTTTTGTCCCAGGGAAATCCGGCTTCGTTCATTCCTCTTTCGTCGAATGGAGGCATGTCAGGATACAGACCGGCTACAATCTGAATTACCGTAAATCCCTTGCTAACCCGGTTTTCGACCAATACACGAATATCATCGGGCCACGATAATCTCTTGCAGAATGCCATCCACCATGTGTCGGCAAGCCAGAAGAAGGGAGTACCATCTTGGAACTCAAAGTATCGCTTGGAAGGCGCAACTTGCAGCGAGCCGTGTGACAACACTTGGTTTTCGCCTTTATATGGTGAAATGTGGAGTGTATTTTTCTGGTTGTGCAGATCGTGGTTGTTAGCGTCGGAGCATAGTGACGTGATCGAGTAACGTCCCTTGTCCGGAGCTGAGAAGCGAACACCCCACTTGTTCTCACCACACCAAAAAGCCGGGACCAACCAGGAACGACTAGTTGAATCTGTTATCTGCACATCCAGTGTGACTTCATTAAATGGATCGGGGTATGATTTTCCTGAAAGGTAATTCCATTCTATGACTTCATACTGTGTTCCACTAATCGTGTTTTGCATTTTCTTTGTTCACTCCCATCATGAGAAAAGTGGAAGTTGTATTGGGTTTGTCGATACGATCCTCGTATTACTTGACAAAATGTTCCACCGTTTTTTTCACGGCGTCGATCACAATTTCAACTTTGTCCTCAGGCATGGCTGTCCAGATCGGAAGGTTAAGCAACTCTTCGAAAAAAATCTTTTCAGCTACCGGACACTCGCCGAAATGGTGTCCCTGCAATTGCATGTACGGAAGTAAGTGTATAGGGAAAAACCGACGGATAATATGAATACCTTGCTCATTCTCTAGGTATTGCCCGACAACGTAGGGATCATGCGCTATGACTTTACGATCGAGGAAGATCGGATATAGATGGTAAATGCATTTTGCTCCATTTGTTGTCTTTAATAGACGTAATCCTCTAATATTTGAAAGTTCGTTGTTATATTCATTCGCGATTTTTATGCGTTTTGCATTCAAGCTGTCCAACTTTCGTAATTGCACTCGGCCAATGGCTGCAAGAACTTCACTCATGCGAGCATGACTTCCCCATTCTTCGATGTTTGTTAGTTCGTATCTGAAGGCACCATCAGAATGATCTGAAAGGTTGTCCACAGGTTCTTTGTACGGCCCGATTGTTTTTTCTGTCTTCATTCTCCGGTTCCCGATAATTCCCATGGTTCGAAGTTCCCTGGCTTCTTGGGCATATCGATCATTGTTGGTGGTTATCATGCCACCTTCTCCGGTTGTCATATTTTTTAGAGAATGGAAAGAAAAGCATGTTATATCACCTATTCCACCGATTTTTCTGCCTTTGTATTCGGCGCCAGGTGCATGGGCGGCGTCTTCCACCACGACGATCCCATGTCTTTTCGATATTTCGAGAATCGGATCCATGTCGACGGGATTGCCATTCATGTGACATACAAATATGGCTTTCGTCTTTGATGTGATCTTATCCTCTATGGTCGCAGGATCAATGTTCAGCGTATATGGCTCTATGTCGGCAAAACGAATCTTCGCACCACGCTCGGCCGCTGCGACTATAGTGGGATGAAAAGTTTGGGGAGTTGTGATAATTTCGTCCTCTTTGCGGATGCGCAGCATCTGCGTAGCTATCCGTAGGGCAGAAGTACAGGAACTTACTACTACCGCATGTTTCACACCACAATATTTAGCAAATTCCTGTTCGAACAGCCACAGGTTCTCGCCTGTCCATGATAGCCCGCCCCCACCCCTGAGAACCTGTGCTACTGCTTCAATTTCTTCTTCCCCCATGATCGATCCTAGCTGATTTTCCTGAACCCTAAATGTCTTGTCCAATCCCAAGAATTTCTTGAATCCATCATTCCATATACGTTCTTTCATTGCCGTTTCCTCCCTATGTGTATATGCCTGTTTTCCTGGACGTCAAGCAGCCTTCGGTTGATCATCCAATTATATTCTCTATTCCGATTCACGACCTGTCCTTCTACAATCTGAGGGCTTCGTTTCTAACTACCGATGCAGAACAATTGTCTATGCAATCTAACAGAACAAACCCAAAATCACAAAGCATACTATTGAATATATTAGCATTTGTCAATAGCATATGTCAATTTTATGAAGAATTATGCAGTTATTCAATGATTTGGTACTAGTGCCTATCGAGTAGAAATCTGACTCTCTGGGCCAGCTGAGAAGATACTAGAGTTGTAATTATTCAGATACAAAGACTTTAAATCACATATAACGTTAAATATTTGATCTACTCTGGCCTCCATCCACGTTCCAACATGATCCGTGCACGAGGCTGGCACGCGGGCTTACCACAAAAACAGCGACCGCTGATATTTCTTCGGGACGTCCAAATCGACCTAAGGGTAAAGTCGTCTCCACATAGCTACGAAGGTCATCGGGAGACTCTTTCCTTATTCTTTCCCATACACCCCCGGGGAACAAGATGCTTCCCGGCGCCAAGGAATTGACTCTTATATGGTCTTTCGCAGTTTGTTCTGCAAGAGCTTTTGAAAAACTAATCAAAGCTGCCTTGGCAGCATTGTAGGTCATTACCCCACCAGACTCCCTTCCAGCAATGGAGGCGATATTCAATATAGAACCACCGCCTCGTTTTTTTATCTCTGGAATTACGATTCGGGCCAGTCGCACCGCATGAAATAGGTTTAAATTGAAAGCTTCGTACCAATCTTCGTCCGTAGTTTCGAGTAGCAATTTATGTTTATGACCCCCGACGTTGTTAACCAGTATATCAACTCCCCCAAAGTTTTGCAGAGTTGCTTGAAGAAACGAATCGGCAACGCCAATATCAGTAACATCACCTACAAAATACGCCGCACTTCCTTTGTCGAGTTCGTTGATTGTATCAACAGCGTTTTTAAGAGAGTCTTCTTTACGACTATTCAACATGACGTTACATCCCTCAGCAGCCAAGTCTTTCGCAATATGAAACCCGATTCCAGTACTACTACCACTGATCATAGCTACTTTATTGTTCAGAAAAAGATCCATTTTTTACCCTTGTATGACGAGGATTTGAAAATCATTTACTACAGTTTTTTTTGAGTGTCAACAAGAAAAACGATTAAGCGATCGAAGAAACGCTTAGATATGTTAACAGGATCCAAGGTCGCAATGCCTGGCTCACCATTCAACAGCTGATGGCCGCAAAGTATACGGAACAACAAGTAACAATAGCAGTCAAAATAGCCGTGAAAGAATCGTCCCTTCTGATACTTCTGGTTTTTGGATTTATGCCACCCTACAATTCTCCTATCGGTACAGAGTACTTTTGCCAGACAACACAAGACCTGATTCTCGATCATTGCCAGATCTCTTTCCCGAAGAAGTAGCATGCAGGAATCCGAAGTCATCGTACCGCCGACGGAACAGCCCACCACTTTGCGCGGTCGAGTCCTTGAAAATGAACCGTATTTTAACTAAACCTCGTTTTCGTTATAGACCTTTCTCTTTCGGTATGGTTGGTCATGTTTACTCGATTCCTGCTATGGATGAAGGCATTTATTTGCCGTAATGGAAAAACAGGCAAACCGTACTAAAAAAGGGACCTAAACACGGGCGGTTAATTTTAACATATTCTATTGACAAATGGCATTTTTTAATATAAAATCGCTGAAAGGGACGTAGATCAAACAAGGAGGGATACCATGTGATCTAGTTAAATGTAGTCGTGTCCAACCAAAAGGATGTAGCGATTGCAAAACCGTTACTGAAAACGTGTTTATTCGAGGAGGAAAGGATGAAAAACAGATATCTGTATTGTCGTAATCGATTTGCCCTTGTACTGTTTTTTTCGATCTTGCTGATGGTATTGTTCACTTCGCCAGTATTCACAGGGGGGGCGCAAGAACCGGGCAAGAAAGAGGCAGTGACTATTACACTGTGGATTCAAAGCTATGGAAATGATGCAGCAATGTCGAAAGTATTGGATGACATCAACAAGCGATTTGCTGCCCAAACTGGTAACCGAGCCGAATATTCAATCATCCAATGGGGAGAAGCCGAGCCTAAGCATATGCTTGCAGCTCAGGGAGGTGAGGCGCCAGATATCATGGATGAATATTGGCTTTTTTCTCGGGTGGCTGCCGGTAAAGGAGAATTCGGGCCGTTCCCCATGAATGATGTTTTCGCGGAGAAATTCGGCAGCTTGCAAGCCTGGGAGAAGAATTACTACGAGGTGGCACTCAGCTACGCAGACGTTAAACTGACTGATGGAAACTATTACGGAGTACCCTGGAGAATTGAATGTCGACCGATGTTGATTAGAACCGATCTTTTTAAGGAAGCTGGTATTGTTGATGCGAATGGAAATGCGAAACCCCCAACAACCTATAGAGAGCTTCTTGAGTATGCGCAAAAACTTACGATCGACAAGAATGGAGATGGGGTGATCGATCAATACGGTATAGCTTTGGGTTGGGGGCCTGACCTGTTTGTCCAGGGTGTAATGCAAGCAATGTATCAAGGTGGATCTCGGATATTGAATGCAGAAGCTACTAAGTCCACACTTTATCAACCTACGGTGATTGAAGCGCTTCAGTATTGGCGAGACGCCGTATGTAGATACAAAGTACTTGATCCGGGTGTTCTTAGCCCGAGTTATAACGGGATGGTTGAGATCCAAAGCGGCAGAGCTGCAATGAATATGACTGTCAACGCAGGAGGAGTTGCCGAACTCAAATCCAAGATTCCTGATCTCCCAATAAAATCTGCCTTGGTTCCAAGAGGACCTGCAACAGCGGAAACCACGGCCGGTGCTGCTGCGTTCGTACCGTATAAACAGACGAAGCACTTGGACGAGACGCTTGAATATCTATGGTTCTTGACGGATCCGGATAACGTGGGCCCCCTGTTAGAATCAATAGGATTGCTGCCTGCCGATAGGCGAGTTGCGGCACGTCCATTTTTTGCAGACGATCCTATGTACAAAGTCCACCTGAGACAACTAGAGTTTGCTGGTCCTGAGGATTATCCTATCCCTGAGTGGGCAGAAATTTTGGGTTGGTCGGAAGGGGCGCCGCTTCATGATCTGATCGTAGGTGTTCTAGATTGTAGAGGTGGTTCAGTAGAAGAACTTGTAAAAACAGCCCACGACAAGATCAATGCGTTGTTGAAAGATTAGATACTATAGAATTGAGTTAGGTGCAGCTCGGATTCGAAAATAGAGAAAAATATGTGCTCCCGAGCTGTACCAACATTTAATCTTTTCCTACTGCCATATCTGATGAAACTCCGAGTGTGTTATGAAAGAAGAAACAGCAATATTGTTTCCTGTAACGTTGCTAAGTTCAATAACTGTCAAATACAGAGATGAATTGGATTGCAGAGTTCCTCCACATTTAGATAAGAAAAGTACTCAGTAGATGACTACAAACAAATTGAGGCATAAGTCGGATAAAATCTTCTTTTTTACGACGTTAATTACCCCTGTTATCGTCGCTCTACTATTCTTATTGATAATTCCATTTATTTCAGGGTTCGCATTAAGTTTCAGACAACAATCCGTTTCCGATATGTCAGGGAAGTTCATCGGATTCGCAAACTATGTTGACATACTGAGTGAAAAGCGGTTCTGGAGAGTATTCGCTACAACGGCATCATACACTTTGCTTTCCGTTATATTGTGTACATTCATCGGATTTGTAGCAGCTCTTTGCCTTCACACACAAACACCTTTCAAGGGAATATTTAGAGCGATAAATGTTATTCCCTGGGCTGCACCACCTGCTGTTATCAGTATTATATGGATGCAGATATATAGTAAAGCTTATAGCCCCTTAAACGACATACTATTAAGATTCGGGATTGTCAGAAACCAAATAGATTGGTTGGGTTATATCGGGAGAGGTTATACGCCTTTTAATCTTCCTCTGCTCTGTCTGGTAGTAGTCTATGGATGGATCTGTTATCCATTTGTTATGTTAATGATATTGTCAGGACTCCAAAGTATCCCAGATGAACTATACGAAGCCGCTACAGTTGATGGTGCTAGAGATATTCAAAAATTGGTATATATTACGCTACCATCACTTAAGCCCTTTCTAGTGGTTGTTGTCACACTTCTTTTTATATGGACCTTTCAGTATTTTAACCTTAACTATATGCTGACACATGGAGGACCTAGAGGATATACGGAAATATTTTCGATCTTTATCTACGATACAGCTTTCGAGAAATTCAATTTTGGTAAAGCAAGTGCACTCGGAATACTAATGTCCGTATTATTGTTTATACCGAGCTACTACTACATTAGATTAGCACTTCGCCAAGCCAGAGAAAAGAGACTGAAATAGTGACACTGAAACAGTCAAATCGAATTAAAACGTTTATTAAACTTGTTATTGTTCTTCTGTTTTCGTCTTTCGGCCTTTTTCCCTTTATCTGGTTATTTCTTACCTCTCTGAAACCTTATAGTATTCTTTACAAATTGCCATTGAATTGGTTTGACAAGGCAATGAATTTCAGCAATTACCTCAACATGCTGAAGGAAGTTCCTGTGTTTCGTCACCTTTTTATTACCTTTATTGTAGGAATTTTCGTGGCCATATTGGCAGTAACTATCTCAACGGGCGCGGGCTATATCCTAAGTCATTTTAGCTTTAGAGGTGATTTTTTTCTAACTCTTATGTTGTTGATTTCCCAAATGCTCCCACAGATTGTTATCATGGTACCGCTATATTTCCTATTGCTACAACTGGGTTTGGTGAATAAACTAGTAGGCCTTGTTGTTGTGTACACAGGTATGGCGATTCCTTTTTCTACGTTGATGCTACGAAGTTACATTGAGACAGCATATTCAAAAAATCTGGAAGATTCGGCAAGGGTTGACGGGTGTACGTACTTTCAAATCTACTTTCACATAACTGTTCCTCTGTGCATGCCAGGAATTGCGGCAGTGGCGTTGTTTGCGTTTATGATCATATATGAGGAATTCATGTGGGCAAATGTTCTCATCACAAGAAATTCGATAAAGACCATTCAATCTGCTCTCTATTCTTTTTTTGGAATATATAGTAGTGGTACCAGTGGTGGAATCGCCTCTGCCGCGGGATTTGTTGTGACTATACCTACTATAATACTGGCTTTTTTCTTACAAAGATATCTTGTAACAGGATTGACAGCTGGGGCAGTAAAGGAATAGAAAGCCGAAACATTAATAAATTTCCAGGCATGATTATTTGATATGCACGTTAGATCGAGAATCCACAGTTTTAAGTGTATGCAACGGAGAGATATGGAGGTTTAGATATTGCCAAGAAAAACAGATATGAGCAAAG
>Ga0114922_10005364_pt1 | contig 11835 bp, 2 predicted proteins | sample AartaG_FD_100975 | JGI IMG/M metagenome (GOLD analysis project Ga0114922, IMG submission 100975) | Deep subsurface microbial communities from Aarhus Bay to uncover new lineages of life (NeLLi) - Aarhus_00045 metaG | ecosystem: Environmental > Aquatic > Marine > Oceanic > Sediment | place: Aarhus...
CGCCATCCCCATCCCAATCGCTATCTGCGTTCCTTCTACGTTTAGGACAACCGGCCCTCTCGCAGGTTGCACCGCGACTATCTCAACTATTTTGCCTTCCATTAGTCCCATTGTCCTGAAGTGGCGCTGCCGCCCCCTACCATGCCCCAACGCAACGATCTTCGCCTTTTCACCGGGGAATAGTGATGAGAGTGGAACCGCTTTTATATCATCGTCTCTATCGCTCATCCGTTTCGCTACATACATAAATACATCTTTTCTTGTATTCTGTTTTTGTATTTGTATTTGTATTTGTATTTGTATTTGCACGGCGAAGGAAAAAAAATCGGATATTTGCATAGCTAATGTAAAAAACCACGAGATTTCACGAGATTAGCGCAAGATTTTGGTGTTAACATGGGCTAAAAGAGCCAATAGAGTGCTTAGATCAGATCAAAAATACTGTTTCTCGTGGAAATCTGTGTGAGCTTGTGGTCCGCTAAACAATTACAATCGGAAGAGTCCACAAGGTTAACGCTAAAACTTTTTAGGTATTGGTAATGGCGGATTTGGTTTCTGTTGTGGTAGCCATTGGGAACGGAGCGAAAAGCCTCCTGCAGCAATTGTTTTTTTCGCCCTATGCCCCTTTACCATGTCTTAAATATGTGATGGGGCCACATATGGTTTTAAATACTGCTAGCAATAATAAAGCTAACACATAGTAAAGGCAAAAGGCGGTTACAGGGGAAGGTGCTGTATGAACCAAAACAAAAAGGAGTGTGTTTATTATGGCTCGAAATAATGAATTAGTACTTAAAAGAGAATCTAAACCGACGCCAGAGTCATTTATTGTCCGGGGTAGAGTAGTTACGAATGTCGGCGTTGCGGCCAAAAGCCTCAAAGTTATCGCTGTTGATAAGAATCCTGGAAAAGAGATAGTATTAGGAGAAACGATCACCGACAGTTCAGGGAACTACACCATTTCATATGAGAAAGAAGCCCTTCAAAAGCTGGGAAAGCAAAAAGCGGATATCGAAATTACGATTCTCGATCCGGAAGAAGAGTCGAAAAATTACGGTACATCATCCGTGCATTTTGATGCCGACCAAGAAGAAGAAATTAATCTTGTCCTGCCGACAGAAAGCGTAGAAAAAAGATCTGAATACCTCATGATAACCTCTGACCTGAAACCAAAAATCAGGGAGGGCACATTTAAAGACCTTCAGGAAAACAAAGACCGGCAGGACATCTCATATTTAGCTAACAAGACAGGATGGGATGCCCGGCTAGTGGCGATGGTCTCCCTCGCAGATAAATACAGCGCGGAAAGTGGAATTCCAGCGGAATTCTATTTTGCGTTATTCCGGGCAGGGATACCTACCGACGCTGATGGACTCTACCGGACAAATTCCGAGACGGTGAAGAAGATTTGGGCGAAAGCGGTAGAAGAGAACATAATTGAAGCCTCTTTGAAGTCCACAATCGACCAAAATATCGCCAAATTTAAAGAAAACGGCAGTATCCATCTACTGGAAAACGCAAAACCTATCGGTGTCTCTTCTCTCAAAGAGTTGCTTGCTATTTCCTTGCCGAACAGGTCGATGCAGCGCGAGTTTGTAGAACTTTACTTCAATCATGTAGGTGACATGAGCAGCTTTTGGGCTAATGCCAAGACAAAGATAGGGATAAACGCAGCAGAGAAATTACAGCTTGATGGCAAATTGGGCTATTTAACAGTGAATAACGCGGAACTCATTGGCAGACTCCGCTCTGATAATCGCGTACAAAAAAGCCCTGTCGATCTGATCAAAAACGGCTTATACAAAACGGAAGTATGGGATACCGTGCTCAGTAATGGCATACCGGTACCGAAAGATATGCCGGGTGAAACAGACGAAGAAAAGAAAAGAAACTATATCAATTACATGGTTTTTATGCTTAAGATAAGTTATCCGACTTCTGTCATCGCAGAAATGGTTAAAAATGATGAACTCTCAGTGGACGCTGCGGTCAAAGGAGAAGTTTATCAATTCCTTCAAGACGGCAAGTTTGAAATAGGAGTTCACCCGGTTGAAAAATTCATCGATGATAACAACATAGAACTCGAGGAAAAAGCATTAAATGAAACAAAAAGGCTGCAAAGGGTTTATCAAGTCAGCCCCTCGGATAATGCTATGACAGTTCTGTGGAATAATAAGCTTGATTCTGCACTTAGTATTGTTCAATATGATGAAAAGGCGTTCATAGAGGCATTTGGAAGGGATTTAGGTGGAGAAGAGATTGCTAAAATGACTTATGCGAAAGCGCATCAAGTGCACAGTACTGTTTTAAATGTTGCTACTTCATATTTGACCTATCGAACCAGCCCAAGAGTCTATGCTATTTCGGGAGCAAAGGAAAATGTAAATCCTCATGATCCGGACCTGATTAGCTATCCTATTCTTGAAGAATTATTTGGGTCAATGGATTATTGCACATGTGGACACTGCAAATCCGTTTTAAGCCCTGCTGCATATTTAGTTGATCTGCTTCAATTTATTGATCGAAAAAAGAATGAAAAAGAAAATCCAATTGAAGTACTTTTGAAAAGGCGCCCGGATATTGAACATATTCAACTCACGTGTGAAAATACCAACACCGTATTGCCTTATATTGACCTTGTTAATGAGATACTTGAGTACTATGCAGTCAATCATAATCTGAATGGCTTTGAAAGCCACAATGTAGAAGAAATCACCAGTGCAGAGTTATTGGCAAATCCGCAGTTCGTTAATAATCAAGCATACACGACATTAAAAGAACGGGTTTATCCATTTAATTTGCCTTTTAACCAGCCACTTTCCGCTGTCCGGCTTTATTACGATTATTTGAAAGTACCATTGCATGAAGCGATGGAAAAATTGAGAGTAAATGATAACTTCGATACTCCTGGAGGTGAAGGTTATGCATGGCGTGAAATATATAACGAATATCTCGGCATTTCACAGGAAGAGTATAAAGTGTTGACAGACAGTGTAACCAAAAAGCTGCCTGTTTATTTTGGGGAAGACGAGACTATGGACTTTGGTGCTTTTATTAATGAACCTTTTGACGGTCATGATAATAAAAGTTACAACGCAAAGATATTCTCCAGGAAAACGGACATAACCTATAATGAGTTAATTGAACTCATCAAAACACAATTTATCAATCCAAACAGCCATTTAATCCCCAAACTGGAAAAGTTAAGGATAAGTTTTGCAGATATAAAGAAATACAACGAAGGAACTCTAGCGGATGAAGATTTCGAAAATGAAATACCGGCTGGTCTGGACAGATCAATACATGGTGGAGACGTAAAAAAATGGGTAACTGATAATTATGACAAAATCATAAGCCTTATCCTATTGACTGTTTCGGAAGGAGAAAATACGGGATGTGAGTTTAATAAATCGGAATTACGATATTCCTTGCCGGATGAGAGCCACAACCTTCTGAAGGAGATAGACTATTGGCGCCTCCTTCGCTTTATCAGACTGTGGAGAAAATTAGGATGGAGCATTGAAGAGACAGATAGAGCGATAACAGCTCTGTACAAGGCTGAATTTAGGCCAGATGCAGCAGACAACCTCGATACACAAAAACAAAAGCTTGATGAGGGGTTTAAAGACCTGGTTGTCAAAATCGCACACGTAAAAAGGATTGAGGAAAACGTAAATCTTAAGAAAAAAAACAGTCTTATAAAGCTTCTAGCTCTGTGGTCAAATATTGATATCCACGGGAAAAATTCACTATACAAGCAAATGTTTCTTCAATCTTCCATATTAAAGATTGATACAGTCTTTGACGATAATGGTTATGGCGAATACCTGACGGATACCAGAGAAATGATTAAAGGCCACCTATTAGCACTTCAGGCAGCCTTTAATGTGACGGCAGAGGAACTTTCTCTTATTCTAAACGATCTTATTCTGAACGATGCGGTTTTCGATGATAACTCTCCGCTATCCCTGGAAAATGTTTCCAGAATCTATCGTTACAGCGTTTTAGCAAAGGCTTTAAAAATCAGCATTCAGGAATTTATAACGTTAAAAACAATGTCGGGGATAGATCCCTTCAATGAATTGGAAGATGTACATCCGAGCACCCTAAAATTCATAGAATTGGTGCTGCTTATCAAGCAGTCCGATTTTAAAATTAATACTCTGAGTTATTTCTTGCAGCATGAAGATGTGACGGGTAAGGCTTCACCGTCCAGGGATAGTATTCTTTCTCTTGCTAAGACCCTGAAAGACGGCCTGGTTGGAATTGAGCAAGACTATATTGTAGAAGACGATCCAACCGGAGAAATCGCCAAATCGAAAATGGCATTGGTGTACGAAAATGCTGTGGTCGACAACTTTTTTGGATTGCTGAAAGGCACAACATCTTATTCCGCGGATTATAGTCAATCACAGCCGGAATTAGAACCGGAATTAAAAGATATAAGCGACAAAATTGCCTATGATCACTTTCAAAAGCGCCTTAATTTTCAGGGCGTAATGACAGAAGCGGTGAAAACCAACTTTGATAATGCCGCCCGTGCCACCGATGACTTTAAAATGGCTATCCAAGAATTGTATGATGCGGCACATGGTGATTTCAGTGACTTTTTCGACAAATACAGTGATTTAAAAATATTGTATGATAGCTATGTCGCTTCCAACAAGCCGGAACCAGAAAAGATAGCAGATATTTTAGAAGACTTTTTACCTTCCCTGAAGAAGAAACTCAAGCATTTGTTCATTAAGCAGACACTCAGTTCCTTGGTAAACGTTGATCTGTCGCTACAGAATGAGCTGCTTGAGAAGCCAAAAATCTTGCATTCCATAGAACAAGACGACCAACCGGTAATTGAAGACTTTTTAAAATTGGGGGTAAATGGTGTTTCAGCTCAATATTTCTTTGCCGATAACACTTCTACTACACCGGATATAACCTTATCCTGCATCGCATTCAATAGAGGAACGGTTGCCAAGAGCGAGTTCCCAAACAGCAATCTAGTTTTAAAGCTTTTACAGGAAGAAATAATCAAAGAAGTTGATACCTACACGGATCATGTCTATTTTAGCGATTCCATAAATGAAGAAAGCCAATTAAAAGGACGTCTCGAAGAAGTGGACATAAATAGTGATGAAATAGGGCAGGTATTGGATATTTGGCGACAGACGGATAATAATTTACCTGCTAATCCTGCCGGTGCAGATGCGAAATTAAGTGCTATTTGGCGATTTTATTTAGAAGTACCCGTAAATGGGAACTATAACTATTATATAGAAACAGATAGTGATGCCGAGGTGAAAATTACCATAGATGAAAACGAAATACCGATCAATGATGACCATGACAACGACATCTGGCAAAACGAGAAGGCAATAGAATTAAAAGCCGGCAGGCTGTACCGGGTTGAACTGGAAATCGCAAAGGTCAAGGATAAAGCAGTCTTAAAATGGGAGAGCAAGGGAATCGGCAGGGAACGTATCCCCTTAAAATATTTGTACCCTTACGAGCAAGTCCGGAATTTTAGTGACATGTATATCCGTCTTTTGAAGGCAATCGGTATATTCGAAAGGCTGGAATTAGAAGAGAAAGAGATAGCGTTTTTCTGCACTGCTGAAAATATAAGTTTCCAGATTGACGGCAAAGGCTTCCTGAATGCGATCCCGGTTACCCCGAATCCAGACGGAAATAAGGTTGAGGCGTTATTCACTATTTTGCTCGATCTGCTTCGCTATGAGGAGCTAAAAAGATCGCTCAAAGTCAATGATGAAAACCTGGTCACGATCCTCAAAGACCCTGATGTAAAGGCAGAAAATGGTAAAAGTTTGCTTTTGAAAGTGACCGGTTGGGACGAATCGTCCTATGAAGATTTATTGATGAGGTTCGAGTGGGTCCAAGCCGATCTTTCAGATTTAAATAAATTCCGCCGTGTGAATGAAGCCTTTGAGGTCGTAAATAAATTTGGTGTGCTGGCAGCTAACTTGTTAAACTGGACGACGAATCAACCTGTCGCCGACACAGCACGTGACATACAGAATAGTCTAAGGGCAAAATATGATGAATCTGTTTGGCTGACTGCATTGCAACCCATTAACGATCAACTGAGAAGTCGGCGGAGGGATGCTCTGGTTTCTTATATACTACATGAGATGCAGAAAAACGAAGCAACCAAAAATATCAATACACCAGATAAATTATTTGAATACTTCTTTATTGATGTGGAAATGGACCCCTGCATGAAGACATCACGCATCAAGCAGGCGATTTCTACGGTACAACTTTTCATTCAGAGATGTTTGATGAACCTGGAGCCGAAAGTCTCTCCAGCATCCATAAAAGCGGATCAATGGGGATGGATGAAACGATATAGGGTCTGGGAGGCGAACCGGAAGATATACCTATATCCGGAAAACTGGCTCGAGCCTGAGCTTAGGGACAATAAATCACCATTCTTCAGAGATTTGGAAAGCGAATTACTGCAAGCAGATATTACGGACGATCTTGCAGAAACGGCATTATTGAACTATTTGGAGAAATTAGATGAGGTTTCCAAGCTGGAAATTAGCGGGCTGTATCTCCAGGAGGATAAAGATATACTGCATGTTTTTGGCAGAACCACCGGAGTGTCGCGAAAATATTACTACCGGCGATTTGAGTATGGTTATTGGACGCCTTGGGAAAAGGTGGATTTGGATATTGAGGATGACCCGATATTACCCGTTGTGTGGAAAAATAGATTATTTCTCTTTTGGTTAAATATCATAAGGAAAGGGCCTGACGGTGTGGAGTTACCTTCTGATGATGACAAAACAAAAGCAACTGACATAGAAATTGAGGATATTAATAAGGGCATGATAGAAAAAATTGAAATCAATCTTTCGTGGAGTGAATACTTTAACAATAAATGGCAACCCAGGAAGACCTCTGATTTTGACAGTCCTATAAAATTGAAAGATCGTTCTGGAGGGTTTAAAAACTTTAAACCTGGTGAATTTAAGAGAGAGCGTATTAAGATTTTCTCCTTCTTTGACGATTCTGGATTGATAGTTAATATACAGTATTTGGGGATGTCTCATTACGTTAAGCTGTTTAATAAGCACAGCACACCCTTAAAGGATTCGTGCGCTGCTTCTGCCAATGAATCTGAGTCTATGTATCGGCTTTTTGGTAACTACGAAAACGAACTCTATATAGCGTATACAGATAATCCAACATCTGCAACAGAAAAAACCATTTGGCATGAAGTTCTAACGAAAACACAGCCTTACGATATCGTTAAAACAAACCATTCAGTCACCAATATTTTTGAAGCTCCTTTCTTTTACCAGGATAGCGAGCATGTTTTCTTTGTAAAACCCGAAGAAAGACCTACTACGGTTTCTGACCCTCTATATAGTGGAGTAGTTGGCGTTGGCCCTGTTATTCCGGACCTTAGAATAGAAGAAGAGCCATTTACACCACTCTGGGAAAAACCGCATATTGTTGAGGGTCCCTTCACTGAACTCTTGGATGTGCCATTCGGTATCAGACCAGATGATCCTCGTGCAATTGATCTTTCGAATGATACCGTTTCTGTAAATAGAATAGTTTTGGACAATAGAACCGTTACTTTTGGCGATGAAATAATTGGCCCTATGGGCTCACAACATGCCCACCTTCCCTATAATAATAGGATAGGAAATGGTAATTTTGAGATGATTAACATAAAGGGGGTGCCAAAATGAAATATTCGAAATCTGAAAATCAATTACATTATTGTCATGAAAAGACAATGTTAAGAGGAGTTGTTGCTGCCATAAAGACCATCCAAGAAACAAAGACTTATTACGAATTTTTCAATCATTTTCATCCATATGTAGGAGCGCTCATCGAGCAATTAAATAAAGAATCCCTGGCTGGTCTGTTTGATGTTGCTTTTCAAAGTAAGTGTGAAGAACCTTTTTTTAAAGATGAATACAAGCCCAATACAAGTGACGACAGACTGGAGGTTGTTTATCCTATAAAAAAGATAGACCTCTGTGAAGACGTAGCTTATTCGGTGTATAACTGGGAGCTCTTATTTCATGCTCCTCTCTCAATCGCGGTTCACCTAAGCAAAAATCAACGGTTTGCAGAGGCGCAAAGATGGTTCCACTTTATATTCGACCCGACGAGCAATGATACAAGTGTCGAACCACCGATGAGGTTCTGGAAATTCCGCGAGTTCAGAGAAAAGTCGGATGTAGAATTGATCAATGAACTCTTGATGCGCTTGAGCGATCCGGAAGACAGCGAATTTCGGGAACAAATTTTGGATAGCATTGACGGATGGCGCGACAAACCGTTCCAACCCCATGTGGTAGCACGAAATCGGTTCCTGGCATATCGGTTTAATGTAATCATGAAGTATTTGGACAACCTCATTGCCTGGGGCGATAGCTTATTCCGTCAGGATACCATTGAAACGATAAATGAAGCAACACAGATTTATGTTCTGGCTGCAAATATATTGGGACCAAAGCCACAGAAAGTACCTCGTATGGGGATAATCCAACCCAAAACATATGCCGTGCTGAAGAATAAGCTGGACGCTTTTGGAAATGCACTGGTAGAGATGGAAGGACAATTTCCTTTTAACCTGAGTATTCCGAGTACTAGACACTCAGCCACGTCTCAAACAAATACTTTATTTGGTATTGCAAGGACCTTATATTTCTGTATCCCACAAAACGACAATTTACTCGCCTATTGGGATACTGTGGCGGATCGGTTGTTTAAAATCCGCTACTGCATGAATATTGAAGGTATCGTTAGGCAACTATCATTGTTTGAACCTCCTATTGATCCAGGAATGCTGGTGAAAGCAGCAGCCGCCGGGATTAACATCAGTAGTGTGGTAAGTGGTTTGAACCAGCCGATATCACAGATTCGAGCGCCTCTTCTTATCCAAAAAGCCCTTGAGATTTGCAGCGAAGTCAAAACCCTTGGCAATGCACTGCTGTCTGCGCTGGAAAAGAAGGATTCTGAAGAGTTTGCTCTTTTGAGACAGGGACATGAAATCACAATACTGCAACTGGTGGAAGATGTAAAATACCTCCAGTGGAAAGAGGCAGAAGCAGCCACCGAGGCGCTGTGGAAGACAAGAGAAGTCACGTATCAACGATACCGGCATTATCAGCTCATATTAGGAAAGAAGGATGATGAACTGGCAGAAATCCAAGAGCTTAGCATTGATAGAAAAGAGTTAACGAAAGACAGTTTTGATGAGGTTTATAATGAATTGGTGGGCATATATGGCAATCCGATAGGTCTGGAAGAATATCGAAGGGAACAAACTGGCGGAGACATGATAGAACGGGCAGCAGGCGCTTTATCTGATATATTGGGATCCGATGACGGCGCTAATCTTCAGCTTAACATCAGTGAAAGTAAAGAATTAAATACCTTTATGCCCCTGGCCCACGGCCTTCAGCAATCCTCTGCTACTGTTGAGGCGATTGCTTCTGCATTAAGTCTTATCCCACAGTTTGATGCAAATGCGCAACCAGTGGGCATTGGAGCTAGTGTAAGCTTTGGTGGTCGAGAGCTATCAACATTCACCTCAATTGCTGCAAAAATTATCAGGATACATGCTGATGAGATGAGCTATAGAGCTAATAGGGCATCAAAACTTGCTTCTTATCAGCGACGGATAGATGACTGGGTATTACAAAATAATCTGGCAGCCAGTGAACTCATGCAAATCGGCAGACAGATTATTTCCTCTCTTATCAGGGAACAGATAGTTAAGAACGAATACGAAAATCATAAAAAGCAGATTGAGCACGCCCAAGAAATAGATACGTTCCTGAAAGAGAAGTTTACCAATCTTGATTTATACACATGGATACAAGGCGAGATTTCCAAAATATATTACGAATGCTATAAATTTGCCTTTGACATCGCTAAAAAGGCAGAGCAGACCATGAAGCACGAACTGATGCGGAAAGAACTGGCTGATATGACTTTCATCAAGTTCAATTATTGGGACAGTGGCAGAAAGGGGCTGTTATCTGGCGAAACATTGTATCTGGACTTGAAACGCATGGAGATGGCATATCACGAGCATAATAAGCGTGAGTATGAAATGACAAAGCATATATCACTGCAGCAGCTCAACCCCAACGCGCTGCTGCAATTAAAAGCAACCGGTTCTTGTGAAATAAGAATTCCTGAGTGGCTGTTTGATCTGGACGGACCCGGTCACTACATGAGACGGATAAAGACCGTGAGTCTTTCCATTCCCTGTGTGACCGGGCCTTACACCAGTATAAATTGCACGTTATCGCTATTGAAAAGCACGGTACGTCAATCAGCGCTTCTAAAAGACGGGCTTTTTGGCCGCGACGGGAGTGAGGATGATCGCTTCAAAGATTATTTTGGCGCTATCCAGTCCATCGTCACCAGCAGCGGGCAGAACGACAGCGGCCTGTTCGACCAAAATTTGAGAGATGAGCGATATCTACCTTTTGAGGGCGCGGGAACAGAAAGCACATGGAAACTTGAACTGCCTAACGACTTTAAACAGTTTGATTACAATACCATTTCCGATCTCATTTTACATCTTCGATACACAGCAAGAGAAGGTGGCGCCCTTTTAAAGTCTGGAGCGGTTCAGCAAATAAATGATATTGTTGAAAATGCAGAGACTTCCGACTTAGCACGTTCATTTAGCTTAAAGCACGATTTTCCAACGGAATGGCACCATTTTATTAACTCCGCTGAAAATTTGAGTATTGTTATTAAGAAAGACCATTTCCCATATATTGCCCAGGGCTTTGATATTAATATTAGTAAGATTCATTTGTTTGCAATAAAGGATGGAGAATTAAAAGGCAGGGATATAGATTTAGACAATCTCAGTGGTGACATAAATGAGAATAATCAAAGTGAGTTAGTAATTGTATCTGATGAAGAAGTTCTTACTCGTGATAAAGAAGCGCAGGTATTCCTGGTTTTAAGCTACTCCTCCCTTGAAAAATAAGGAATCGGAAATAGCTCATTCCTCAACGGTGGTGATGCAAAAATGCAAATGAAAGGTGGATTTCGTGTAAGGCCTAATGGTCAGCCAGTAGCTCAATCATCAAAGGAGACTGCTGCACAAGATACAACCCAAAGCCCAGGTAATGATGCAGCTAACGAAGCAGCAGCCGGTCAAAGTGGAATTTCCTCTTCTATATCGCTACCCAAAGGTGGCGGCGCGATTCGCGGTATCGGCGAGAAATTCGCCGCTAATCCCGTTACCGGCACTGGATCCCTTAATGCCCCGATCGCAACAACACCCGGGCGCTCTGGCTTCGGCCCGCAACTCTCGCTCTCATACGATTCTGGCTCTGGCAACGGACCGTTCGGCTTCGGCTGGAGCATCTCGCTGCCTTCTGTCACCCGCAAGACCGATAAAGGCTTGCCCATGTATCAGGACGCAGACGAATCAGACGTTTTTATCATGTCAGGCGCCGAAGACCTTGTGCCTGTTCTGGTCAATCAGGAGGGGCAGTGGCAGCGGGACCCGTTCGACTCGGAAGACGATGTCTACACCATCCAGCGTTATCGCCCCCGAATCGAGGGGCTGTTCGCACGTATCGAGCGCTGGACGGATAAACAGAACGGCGATATTCACTGGCGGTCCATCACGAAGGACAACATCACTACGGTCTATGGCAAAACCGCCAACAGCAGAATCGCCGACCCCGCTGATCCACTCCGCGTCTTCAACTGGCTGATCTGTGAAAGCGATGACGACAGGGGCAATGCCATATTCTACAAATACAAGGCAGAGGACTCCGCCAGCGTGGATACTTCCCAGGTCCACGAGAAGAA